>JGI24705J35276_12238579_pt1 | contig 27360 bp, 23 predicted proteins | sample TergutNt197P4_FD_35276 | JGI IMG/M metagenome (IMG submission 35276) | reverse complement strand
ATGTGGGGCGTCTATTTTAGCCATTCGTGGGCGGCTCTTCTGACAGGTAGTGCGATATTCAGCTTGCTCTTTTACGCGTGGTTGTCCGACAGGTGAGCGTTGCCGCGCAGGTTGGAAGTTGATGTGTTGTCATGCTACAGAGGCGCTAAGGCCCTGTAATCGGCTTCGGCTACAAGCGCATTGCCGACGAACATCGAATGAACGACGATTGGCGTGAATTGACCAAGCGCGGTCTGAGTACGGTCCATGCAAATGAGACTGGAGGGTAGGAGGGTATATGGCGCAACCTACCCAGTCGCAGGTAATGTCGAAGCAGCCCTGCGTCCGTAAATGGCTGATTGTACTCGTGGTGTCAGTGGTTGCTTTGGATGTGGTCGTCTACTCCAACATCTGGTTTCGAACTACCGCACGGCAAGCCGCTCCGTCTGCTTCCGAGGCGAGGTTGACCGTAGGTCAGTCGATCAGGTCAGAGCCGACCAAAAATGTGTTCCGGGATCTGGCGCGGAAGGCGGGAGCTAGGACGTGCTCCGACGCCGTCGCGACGCTGGGTGAAGTTGTGGCGAATGGGTCGAGCTTTTCGCCGCGGGCGACTTCGAACAGGAATGATCCTGACCGGCACGCGGTACAGATGGAGGTTGGTCAAGCCTACAACGATGCCAAGGCGTTCGTCGCCAGCGTGGTCTTCGCAGTTCCCCTCAACGGCCAATGCGAAAGCCAGGCGGTGAAGGTCGCGCCCGTTGCTCAGACCTGCACTCAGGTCGCTGTATCCATGCAGGGCGCAACGGGTACGCAGTATCTGTCAGGCATCGCTGTGCGCGAGTTGCCGACTGGCCGAGTTATGTTGGTGCCGGCGCCAAATGACACCTGCGTGCTCGTCTCAACCATCTACGATGGCGGCTAGGTATTCAGCTCGCTGATTGGTTCATTTGGCGAATTGAGATGATGTTGTGGCACTCGAAAACCAATATTCTCCTCGCCGAATTGCATAAGGCTCTCAGCGTACTCAGAGACCGTAGAGCTGATGAGTGGTTCGGCCTGTGAGTTCGCGCACCGCGCCGAGTTCGACCAGGCGATCAAACAGTTGCTGGATGGCGAGCGAATTGCCGGTTTTTCCTTCATCTATCGGAAGGTCTGCCGGAAGGGCGTCCTCTCGCAATAGCAGATTGATGGTGGTTGGGACGTGGCGGCTGCGCAGCTTCCGGGCAACGGCAAGGAGTTTGCGAGCGCGGCTGGCGAGCTCACAGTGGAGGTCTATCGCGTTCGCAGCCGCGCGTGCATAGGCCGAGCTAATGGCGGTCAGCAGTGCACGCGGCTCGTGCGGCGCGTCCTTGAGGTCAGCGAACCGGATGCACAGGGCGAGCAGTGGGACAGGGGCGGGCCAGTTCAGACTATGTGCAAGGACGATGTCAGCAAGCCAAAGAGCAAGGTTTCTGTCGCCGGAATTTGATGCGAGGCTTACGGCGATGATAGCGGTCGCCGCCGAAATTGCGCTCCACGTCCCTTGTCCGGGCGCGGTGGCAGTGGCCAAAATGCTCGTGAGTTCGTCACTGGCCCGGACCTCGAGCAGGTCAGCTAGGTGCGCGGCGGTGTCGGGCAGGTTGATCTTGGCGGGCTCCGTGAGCGAACGCCAAGCCAGGAGGACGCGGCTGGCCGGGCCGGGATCGTCTTCGAGGCGACGAAGGTAACAGGCGTCGCGCAGCGCCGCTTCGTCCTCGGTGCACCCGCCTGCCGTAATGAGGCGCACGGTAGCGCGGAGTGCGAGCCGCTGCCGCCATAGGCGGCCGAGGGGATGGTTTGATCGCGCGACAGGATGCACCGCGGAAAGCGCCGCTCCGGCAAAAAAACATGCGTCTTCAGGTGATTGCGGTTCAATTTGGCGAATCCAGTCCGGCAGCAACGAGACGGTAACCGGTTCGCCAAATGCGAAACGAGATGATCGAGCCATGAGATGTCAGATTACCCTGAAGGCGGTTTAACCATATTGACCTGAACCGCCATAGCAAACAGACAACACTATCTGACGACTTCTTGGAGAAAATTGGGCCAGAGACCGATTGCAATTGTCTTGACGGTTACTCTCGTGCGATCAGATACTGGTTGTCCAAGGTCCCCAAAACGCAATTCCAACACATTACTGCGTGAAAAGTCTCAATTGAGTGGAGCATCTCAGGGGGCATGTGAGATTTTGTTCAACGTCCGTTTGGCGAAGGCAGAACAAAGCGGCTTGCCGTCCGTTAAGCGCAGGTTTGATGGGGTCATAACCTGACGCACACATGCTGCGGTAAGACATGTCGCAACAGCAAGCCGCTTACATATTATGATTTAACAGATAAGAGAGCCGACCGCTAGTCGTTTTGCAGCAACCCTGATTAATGTTGTTTTCTAATAATCCTCGTCGTTATTTGCCATGGTCTGCTCTCCGAAGTAGCGAATACAGCCGTCTAGTCATTGTTGCCTTGTCTGGCCTTAAGCTTCCGAATATCCACGCCGATCGGCGAATAAAGCGCGCTATAGAACTTTCGCATTTTTATCAGTTGTTGTCGGCGACGTTCGCGCTCCTGCGGTGTGGTGGTATGCTGGCCAGCCATTTGAGAAGGTGCCGGTGTGACCGCCGCCTCAGTTGGCTGGCTGGTCGGTTTGAGAGGCGCTGGTGTGACTGCTGCCACAGTTGGCTGGCCAGTCGGTTTGAGGGGGGCCGGTGTTACCGCTGCCTCACTTGGCTGTTCGGTTTGTTTGAGAGGTGCCGGTGTGACTGTCGCCACACTTCGCTGGGCCGGCGGTTTGAGAGGTGCCGCTGCCTCACTTGGCTGGCCGGTCGGTTTGAGTGGTGCTGGTGTTACCGCTGCCTCACCTGGCTGTTCGGTTGGTTTGGGAGGTGCCGGTGTGACGGCTGCCACAGTTGGTTGGCCAGTCGGTTTGAGAGGTGCCTCGCTTGGCTGTTCAGCTGGTTTGGGAGGTGGGACCGCGGCCACCTCACTTGGCTGGTCCATCGGTTTGAGAGATGCTGGTGCAACCGCCGCTTCGCTTGGCTGTTCAGCCGGGTTGAGAGGTGCTGATGTTACAGTTGGCTGGGGGGGCGGTATGATCACTGCCCTAGTTTGTTCATCTGGCTGAATGTATCCGTCACCATCCTTCTTAAGTGAGAGAGCTAAATTTGAAGCTGAGGATCCTTCCGCAGGCTCAAGGGCGACAGAGTCGTTTGGCTTATCGCGTTGAGGGATGGCGTTGACGCCGAAGAAGATAACGGCGATCGCTGCGACCACCCAGAACAGTACACCTGCCAGCCTACGTCGAATGCGCAGTTCTTCAGCATTGAGATCGAGATAAGTCATTGCTCACCACCTTCCTATCGGGAATCGCTTGTGATCTTGTCGCCAGTCTTGTTCAACATCCTGCTGACGCAACGCCGAAGGCTGATTGTCAAGCTCTAGATTGCCAAGCGTATCCAGTGGTTCGACGTGAAGTCTGATGCTGGCAACGGTGGTTGCCAGCAATGTGGTTCGGCGGCCGTCGCTCCGGTATGGACTGCCGCCAAGAACGACGGGCTGCACAAGCACTCCGGAGAGGTGTGCCAGATGCTGCATAAATTAATCCCCCCGTTCAATGACAACTCTGGCTTGCCGAGGGGAGCCTAAACCCGACACGAGCACTGCCTTCTTGAACGGAGTGTCAACGATCATCGTATTGCCGTTGCGCCGGTAGCTGGCGATCTTCCGCTTGGGGGCGAAAAGACCGCCAGTTACGATATAAAGAGCTGGTGCGGTCCGAAACGCACGTAGTTGAATATAAGTCCTCGTCCCATCGTTAAAGATTTTGACCGGCCGCCAGGACGGACTGTCTCCTCTGATAGAATATGCGGAATTCGACCCCTCGGGATAACTACCACTGTCGTTGAAAATGCCGATCCCGCGTACTCCGTTGCTCGGGAGCTCGTCGTCATAGGAAAACGAGACGCGGGCCATGTAATTGTGGATGCTCGATTTCAGCAAGACATGGTAGACTCGGCGCGACGTCGTGATCACCATTGAAGTGGACAGTCCCGGCAGAGCCGGCTTGACAATGATGGAGACGCGTTGGTCAGAGCCCGAACCCGATGTTGCAGGCGCGACCTTCCATCGCACCGAATCGCCAACTAATACGTCATCGACAAGTTCCCCGGCCTGCAGTTGGATCTCACAAAGCTTCAACGGTGCACAGACAATTGATGGCTCCGATACGCCGAAGCGATAGATCACTGATCCGTCTGGCCCCCGCTTGATAGGGTTGCGGGCCTTGCGCCAATTCTCGGACAGCACCAAGGCGCGATGTTCAGTCGTTGTGGCGGTAGCAGTAGTGGTGCAAAGGCACGAGAGTATTGCCACTGCAACCAATCCGTATCGTTGTCTTGCCCCCATGTTATCAGCCCCTTCCTATAGCTGTGCGGTCCACTCGAAATTCTTGATGTAGAGCCTGATCGGGTTGAGGCGGATCGCAGCCTCGTCCGGGGCGGCGACAGCGCGGTCGGCGCCGAATCGCAGGGTGGAGCAAAGTGCCTGGTCGATTCGCGTGCGCTTCAGGTTGTCTTCCATGCGACATCTCAACTTATACTATCGCGTTGCGACCAAATTGCCGATCGTCGCGCTACTTGCGCTGAACGGATCGGCGATGTGCGGCAGGCCGGGCGGGATGCTGGCGACCGGTATGATGTAACGAAGGCGATGTGTGAAATGGCCGGGTTTGCCGCCAAAGACGAGCGTGATGCCAGCAATCGCTGTTGTGGCGGGCGCGAAGATCGTAGCGATCGGGGAGGCGGAAATGTACTGTTGGATGTTTTGGCACGCGGTCTGCCGGAGGAGACCGCCGCCGCCCCAGGGCACGCGAGGTACGCAGGATCAAATCCAAGCGTGGGGGGGGCGGCGGCAAGACAAACGGCGGCAAGGAGCCGCGAACTAAAGGAGAGGGTACACACTTTCATGACCTTCAATGAAGGCGGAAGACGCGTGGAGCGCGCTGGGCAACTGACGGGAGTATTCTTGGCCCTGTGTCAAAGGGCTCTCCTTTCACATATAACGTTCGTGTCTTTCATCCTTAAAGAGTGTTAACAATGAGGCGGCCTTTAGTTGGAACTGTGTTAGTAGCCATAAATTGACGTCTAATACATTGGACAGGTGAGCCATAAGTGGAGTCTTGCCGGCGCTTCGATCGGACAGTTCGAGAAGCTGCGGATCGACTCAGGCGATTTAAAAGATTCGCCGATCGGTAGCGTTAAGGAAACAGCGTAACGCTTTTCAGGCCTGAACTAGGCCGGATATCTCACTGGATCGCATCAGGCCTCGAATCAGTGGAAGCGTTCCGCCGTGACGATGAGGTTGGGTCAAAGCAGGAAAACGATCAGGAGGTTGTCTCCCTGCAAGACCGTCATGCAATCATGATCGTTTCCGGCTCTTTCCTGGAGAGAAGGGAGGCGATTAACGCTGAAGACCTAAATAGACGTGGAGGACAAGGAGAGGCCACCGTCCAACCTTATTCTTGCTCGATTAAATCGCACATAATGTCGGTCAGGGTATGGTCGAAAGAGAGATGAGGAGGGAAACGCAGGTCTGACGCTTGATCTCGTTGGAATGAAATCTGCCGACCAAGTTCAATTCAGCCATACGCACTACCGGCTATTTCTTCCGAGTGCACGTTTATGCGTAGCGAGGTGCGGCTCGGAGCGCTCTGTGGCTACGATAAGGATATTTCCGCATGACCCCGCAGCCCATTCCGTTTCGTTCGGTCAAGAGACCATCGCCAGTCATGGTAGGCTATGATGCCATGTTGGATCGTGCTGTGAAGAGCCTTGCGGACGGATCGCTGATGGCGCGTACAGCACTCTACGAACGCCTCAGGACCACGCTCGTCTCCGAGATCGAAGCCGCCGGGCTGTCGGAATCGATCGACTCCGAACTGCGAGCGTTTGACCAGGCCGTCGATCGGCTCGAGGCTCGTACCAAAGAGCCTGCAAAGCAATCTTCCGATGATGAGGCTCGTACCAAGGAGCCCGCAAAGCCGTCGTCGGAATTGCCCGGCCCGACGAATGCAGGAGATCCTACAATGTCAGACGGTTGGGTTCGTGATTTGCTCACGCGGGCATCAAAGGACGATGAATCTGCTGCCGAGACGACATCGAAGGTGTCTGCAAGAATTGGCGGTGAGCGGCCTGTCCCAGGTGGCGCTCGGCAATGGCACGCGGCTCTGCAACACAGTACCCCGGAGCCGTCGGAACCAGATTTTTTGAAGATGTTGGAGGACGCCGTCTCAAAAGAGCTGGTCACCTCGAGACAATTGCATGCGGCTCCGGGAGAAACGTCGGCTCCGGGAGAAACGTCGCGTGGCCTTGTGCCCGATTCATCCATCTTTGCAGATGCGAGGAGGCGACAGATGATGGTAGGCGCTATTTCAAAAGAATTGGAAGAGGCCATCGCAAGAGAAGTGGCGCTGCGGCTGGTCCCGGAAAAAGCGTTGCATGATCCCGACACCAATTCATCCGGCGTTGCAGGAAGGAAGAAGCGACGACGGGGATCATTGCTGGTTGGCGGAGCGATATCGGCGGCCTTGGGTGCTGCGCTGGTCTTTGTTGCCGTTGCTCCTCCGTCTTTCGTGAAGGACGTCGCGCCATTCTTTTCGATAGAGGCGTTTTCAAGGTCGGGGCAATGGGGAAAGAAGGATACGTTGTCGGCGGAGGCGTCTCAATCGCTGTCCGGCGACAGGGAAGCGGATGAGCCTCTTAATAGCGAACAATCAAAGCAGGTGTTTAAGCAGCTCGTACAATGGAGCCTGAAAGTCGATTCTGACCAGTCGTCGCAAGAACCAAGAAACTAAGCCAGCCAGCTGGAGCGACTGACGCTCGCGCGATCACTTGGTGTCAAAGGCTGAGATCGGTCTCGCCTGCAACATTCGCCGGTTGGTAAATAAATACTGGAGCGGATGGCAACAGTCTGGAGGCGCAAGCTGCCCCTTGCGCCTCAAAGAGACTGACCCGGGCAAAATCACCGCCTGACGCTAAATCTCCTGCAATACGACGATCGCCTCTGAAAGTGACGTGACTAAACTACTGGCGATCCCTTACGTCCCGGATGAACCACGGCAGCCTGGGCGCTTCAACGTGTGGCAGCAGAGCGTTTGGTTCCTGCTCGGTTGGGTTCGTGCTTGACGGGCGTTGCCCGGGCTTGCGTTGCGTCCCATCCGCCAGCGGGCGCCGTCACGTTGATGGCGTCATTGGGTTGAGGCTCGGCGGTGAAGCTCTGTGTCGCCAGCTTTGCCTCTGCGAGCGAGGTGGGATCCAGGTGTCTTGCGACGCTATCACGCCTGCCTGCCGCATCATGGTCGCCCTGCGCTGCAGCAAGGCTGAACCATTTGTAGGATTCGACAAGACTTTGTTCGACGCCAACGCCGCGGAAGTAGAGAATACCGAGATTAAACTGGCCGTCGGCAATGCCATGATCGGCGGCCTTGCGGAACCACTGCGCTGCGCTGCGGAACCACTGCGCTGCGCTTTCGTGGCTGTTTTGGTTGCTGCTGCCGTCACGGCCATTGGCATCAAGAGTATTGGCAAGATTGGCATCAAGTACGCCAAGGTCGTACATCGCTTTGGCATTGCCACGCTCGGCAGCCATTGTGTAATAGCGGCGGGCAGTATCTAAGTTTTTTTCTATACCTGGACCACCCTTCTCATAGAGCGTTCCTATCTCATAGGCCGCAGGTACAACCCCAGCCTGTACAGCCCTCTCTAACCACTTGGCCGCTTCTGCGTAATTTGCAGGCACGCCTTTGCCTTCGGCGAAGCGAAAGCCGACCTCAAAGGCCGCTGATGGGTCACCCTTCATCGCGGCGCTACGCAACACTGGACCGCCAATTTCATCAGGCAGCCGGTCAACCGCAGGCGCGATAGTCATGCTTCGCGTCGCTTCGGTGGGAGGTTCCGAAATCGCCTTTGAGGCATCATCATTGCCCGCGGGCTGAGGCTGCGCAATTGCGCTTGGCGCCACCTGATTGGGGATTGTCGGATCGGAATCGCTCTTTGAAGAATTCTTGACTGTTGCCAGTGTCGATGCCGTGGCTTCGCCGTGAATCCGGTTTTTTATCGCGGTATTATAGAGGATCGCCCCCGCCCCGATCGTGATCACAAAGCCCAGGACGAAAAGAATTCTCCGGGGCAGGGTCGAACTCTCCTTCGCATCGTCCAGGTCTTCACGGTCTGCGTTGCCTGGGCCGCTGGTGTGTTGTTTGGGCCGGACTCCGGCGGCCTGCATCACTGGGCGCTTCGCAGTATGCTCCGAAGGAGCCACATCGCGTCTCCCCGACTGCATGCGGGGCGCCTGCGGATGGTCCAATTGGGACTCGACTGCCCTTGCGGCCTGTGTAGGTGGAGCGCGTCTCCCCGACTGCGTACGGGGCGCCTGTGGATGGTCCAACTGGGACTCGATTGCCGTTGCGGCCTGTGCAGGTGGAGCGCGTCTCCCTGACTGCGTGCGGGGCGCCTGTGAACGATCCAATTGGGTGTCGGACGCCACATGTGCCGCTGGAGCAGGCCCCTCCGGGATTCGGTGAATCGTACGAGGCGGAGCTGATGAGGATCCATCCGATGCGGCGACAAAAGGATTGGGCAATCCAAACCTGGGACTGGATTGCTGCTCAATCGTGTCATGCTCCACCGGAGCCTGTTCAGTCGATTCTACTGGTGACGACAGGCCCGCTGGCCGCTGCTGCGCAGCGTAAATTTCACGTAAATCGTCCATCGTCGCCTTATTGAAGGTGTGCCCGATCGCATGATACAGGGCATCGATTGTGTCCTGCTCGGCCGGCACGGAGGGGTCTGCTGGCCGCTGCTGCGCCACGTGAAGTTCGCGCAAATCGTCCTCGATCGTCGGCTCGTCGGAGATGTGCTCGACCGCATCATCCGGCGCATCGATTGCGTTCTGCTCGACCGGCAGGGAAGGGCTTGCGGGCCGCTGCTGCGCCGCGTGAAGTTCGCGCAAATCGTCCTCGATCAGCTCGTCGGAGATGTACTCGACCGCATCATCGGGGTCATCGATTGCGTCCTGCTCGACCGGCAGGGAAGGGCTTGCGGGCCGCTGCTGCGCCGCGTGAAGTTCACGCAAATCGTCCTCGATCATCGGCCCGTCGGAGATGTAACTGACATCATCCGGCTCATCGATTGCGTTCTGCTCGACCGGCAGGGAAGGGCTTGCGGGCCGCTCCTGCGTCGCGTGAAGTTCGCGCAAATCGTCTTCGATGGTCGGCCCGTCGGAGATGTGACCGACCGCCTCATCCGGCTCATCGATTGCGTTCTGCTCGACCGGCGGGGAAGGGCTTGCGGGCCGCTGCTGCGCCGCGTGAAGTTCGCGCAAATCGTCTTCGATGGTCGGCCCGTCGGAGATGTGACCGACCGCCTCATCCGGCTCATCGATTGCGTCCTGCTCGACCGGCACGGGAGGGCTTGCGGGCCGCTGCTGCGCCGCGTGAAGTTCGCGCAAATCGTCTTCGATGGTCGGCCCGTCGGAGATGTGACCGACCGCATCATCCAGGTCATCAATTGCGTCCTGCTCGACCGGCATCGAGGGGGTTGCTGGCCGTTGCGCGTGAAGTTCGCGCAAATCGTCTTCGATCGTCAACTCATCGAAAAGGTGGCCGACCGCGTCATGCAGGGCATCGATTGTGTCTTGTTCAATCGAACCCAGTCCATTCGAGATTTGGGTACGGCGATCTGGTCGAGCTTGGTCTACGTCAATATTGGAAAGTTCATCCTCTTTCGAAAGATCAGGTGTGAGGTCGTTCTCGGCAGGGGCTTGCTCTATCTCCAAATGCCGCAGAACGCCACGCAGTCCGGCCGCGACTTGGTCGTCGCCGACTTGCAGGCTGGACGCCGTTTCAATGGCGCTCTTCAGATGTTCAGTACCTGCGCCCGCAACCGGCGGTTCAAGCGATTCCAGCGCGGCTGCCAGCATCGCAACGTGCGGATCGGCGGGGGAAAGATCGAGGACTGGAGAATCATCGTTATCGCTGAAAGTCGCGACTAACTCTTCGCGACCATATGGGCTCCGTAGCGCCTCTATATGACTCGTGATCGTGATCAGGTGTCTTTCGAGCAATAAAAACTCTGTCCCCGGCCCTGGCGGGGAGGGCACCATGATCTGCGCAGTTGGCGCGGGTCGTGGCACTATCTGCCTTGTAGGAGAGCTGCTCGAGGAGTCGTCATCGCGCGCTGTCACGAACATATCGTCCACATGTCGGCGCAGCTTACCCTGCGCCATGTCCTGACTTAATGCAGCGGGTAAGGCTATAGCCAGATTTGTCGCGTCGGCAGCGTAAACTTGGCCAGCCCGTTGCAATTACCTCAAATCACCAGAGACTGCTTGACCCGTACCTGATCTCTGATGGAACTCTCTTCTGGCAAACGAGGAAAGCCACTGCGGTGTCTTGGGCAATCTTGGATCTGACCGCAGGCTTCGTGAACCATCAGCTCTTGCGCCCGCTCAAAATCGGATACCGAAAGCACGCGCCTTAGGAAGTCCGTGAGCTGGTCAATAAAACAACGGCACTCGTCCTCACCGATGTCTCGAGAGTACGTCCGTCCCTGCTCAATCTGCGCCACCGCCCTGGTGCCCGAGCCTTGCTGTCCATTCTTCCGCAGTGCTTTCAGTTCGTTTCGAACAGCCGAGGGTGCAATGATTTCGCCGCTTTCCGCCCGGCTGAGAATCTCGACAACGTAATCATTCGGCGTGCTGGAGGCGGAAAGAACGTAGAGCATTGACGGCGACAAATGCGCAACAGCTGCGCTTTTGTCTGCGGCCCAGTTCGCAATCCTCATGTAAGCCTGGGCCGTACGCGCAGGAAGGCACACCTCCCATTCGACCCACTTAAGGAAAGCACCGTGAGACAAGTGCCGCTTCGACTCATTTAGAGCTTTGCCAATTTGAATGATGGACGTGACACACTGCTTCCGAATCCGGTCAGCTTGTCCTCTCAAAAAATTGGCTGCCGATGATGGCACCGCGTCGTAATCAAATCTGGGCTCGCTCGAGCAACTATCACTCAACGCATTAACGCTCTTCTCACTCATCGCAAATGACCCCTTTGACACCTCGAATTACCGTCCGACCCGCCGTCCATTATGTGCCACTCGGAAGAGCATTATTTTTTAACGGTCGTAGCCGATACCCCATGGGGTAGTAAAAGTCAGAACAATCCGGCCGAACCATGGCCGTCGGTTGCCTTTGAGAAAAAAATGCGGCATCTTGTGGGTAAAATGAATTCGAATGCCTCAAACGATATGCGGTTCGTGACTTGTGTCGGCGTTTCGCATGAATTTTAATTCGTGGCTCGTCTCGGCATTTCGCACGAATTTCAGGGTGACTACGCTCGTGGAAAACAGGGTAACTGCCTCTGGCGTCCCAGTGGTGTCCCAGAGCGGAGCGTCCCTGGCGATTGTTGTTTTATTTCCAAGTATTGCAGGAAGACATTATACGGGGAGTTGAGGCGGGTATTCCGCTGTCCGCTGGACCAAATAAGCGTTGTGGCGTCAAAGCCGCCTCCGCGGGACTGGCGAACCTGTCATTGACGATGACGAGCGATCAGGAGCCGTCTTTGGCGTCAGGCGGACTGCGGTTCGCACGCCAACCGGTCGGCTTCAGCCGTCCCGCAGCAGCATCCAGGAAAGATCGCAGCTCATCGCGGGCTTGGGCTCCTTCTCGATCTCAACGACGCAGTTGAGCTTGATCAGGATCTTGTCATAGGACACGCGGTTCTCGCGATCGATGCGAAACAGTCCCCGTATCCGCGATCCAGACTTGACCGGTGACATGAATTTGATTCGATCAGCGCTGACCAGCACGATCGCTTTTGTCTCATCCAGGACCGGCATGATCTCCTTCGTCAGCACGCTGACCATCGATAACGTCAAGAAGCCGTGGGCAATCGTTCCGCCAAACGGTGTTTCTCGGGTCGCACGCTCTGGGTCTGTGTGAACGAATTGAAAATCATCCGTCGCCTCGGCGAAGCAATTAATGCGCTCCTGAGTGATAGTTCTCCAAGCGGAGGCGCGTGCCTGGAGGCCAATGAGAGCAGTCAAGGAGGAGGACCAGATCATCATTTAATAAAGTTGGGTCAAATCGCCTGCTTAAAGACAAGCGAGGCATTCAGGCCGCCGAAGGCAAAGGAATTGGAGATCGCGACGTCTATCGGCATGGCGCGCCCCTGGTTCGGGATGACATCAATATCGCACTCTGGGTCCGCTTCTTCGAAATTGGCGGTGGGCGGCGCCAGCGATTTCGTCATCGCGAGAACCGTCGCCACGGCCTCGATTGCGCCGGCGGCCCCCAAAGAATGCCCGGTTATCGCCTTGATGGAGGACGTCGGCGGAGGCTTGTCGCCAAACACCATCTTAAGTGCCCTGGCTTCGGTGGAATCGTTTGCGCTGGTGCCGGTGCCGTGCGCGTTGACATAGGCAACATCATTCGCCGCGATGCCAGCATCGGCGATCGCCGCTTGCATCGCCCTTGCCATGCCGTCGGCAGATGGCGCAACGATGCCGCTTGCGTCGGCATTGCTGGCAAATCCGCCAAACTCCGCAAGCGCCACTGCGCCACGTTGCCTGGCGTGTTCGTCCGACTCGAGGATCAGGATTCCGGCGCCCTCGGAAATCATCAAGCCATCGCGATTGCGTGAGAATGGCCGGCACTTATTGCGGCTCATCACTCTCATGGCATCCCATGCCAATACGGTTCCCAATGACAATGGAGCCTCGGTTCCGCCGGCTATGGCAATATCGACGACGCCCGACCTGACAAGTTGCGCGGCGTTTCCGATTGCGTGGCTCGCCGACGCACATGCACTTGACGTGACGAAACAGGGACCTTTTGTGCCGAATGCCAGCGATACCCAACTCGCCGACGAACTCACCATCGCGCGAACGATTGTGAAAGGGTGCGGCCTGCGGCTGCCATGCTTGAACAGACGTTCATATTGTTGTTCGACGCTGACGAGGCCGCCGGCGCCATTTCCGATCACGACAGCGACACGCTCCGGATTCTCGAACCCCCCTTCGAACCCGGCGTTTTGCAAAGCGCTACGCGCCGCCGACACCGCAAGAACCGCATTGCGGTCGCATGGTGAGAGGGATGCCAGTGGAAGATCGTCGAAGTTCGTGGCCGCATCGATCGCTCCGACCAAAATGCCACTTCCGGGCAACACCGTTGATTCGGCGAAGATATTCTTGCCGCCAATCAGGTTGCTCCAGAACGTTTGAAGGTCGAAGCCCACGGGCGCAGAGACGCCGAGGCCCGTGATGACGACGCGCTTCACGTTGCACGACGCTCTTCGGCGATCCGGGCGTGGATCAGGGCGGCAACGTCGCCGACTGTCTTCAGCTCGTCGGCAGTATTGGCGTTGAAGTTGAGGTTGATGCGATATTTATCCTCGACCTCATACACGAGCTCAACGAAATCAAACGAATCGATTCCGGTCTCCTGCATGGTTGTCTCAGGCCCCCACTCCTTGTCGCTATTCTTGGTTTGGTCCCGAATGAGGGCGATCAGATCAGAGATGATCGAATCAAGCGATGGAGCAGCGACCTCTGCGGAAGGTTGGCTCAAATAATCCTCTGTAGTCATGTAACTCTCTTCATTTCTCACGTGGCAGATGCTGAACGTTCAACAAAATTCAACATACTTATTCAACAAAATCGGGCCGGCGTGCAACAGCGTCGTTAAATCGTATTAATTTTGTTCAGGAAGTCGGAACCCCTCCTTGATTTCTGATTTAGCATTTGCTCATTGTTGCGTTGAGGCAAACGCCTCGTGTGTCGAACGATGATTAATCGTTCCATTTGTGGAGTCTAATAATGAAGAAACTCGATGTGCGATCCCTGAGTGCCGTTTCGGGTGGCTGCTCCCCGAAGCCTTCCTGTAATCCTGGCCCTGGCCCTGGTGGCCCTGGTGGTCCTGGCGGCCCCGGCGGCGGCTGCGGCGGAAAGAGCAAGGACTGCTCCTGATTAGTGATTGACGGTCCTTCACGAACGGCCAAGACCGCCCGGGGCGAGAGCTCCGGGCGATTTTGAATGGACCATTCCGTCACCGATCGTCGAACAAATCGACCCATCTCAATGACGAAACAGGATGTCCGGACACTTCGCTCCGTGTACTCTGATGGTCAGTGCGACCGTTTGACTCTCAAAATCCATGTTGACCGCTGAAACGTGACGAGTGACTACGAAAAGCTTCTTTCCGACATTTCGCGCTTGCCTTTGAAGGCACGACGCAAGACGTTGCGCTTCTTATGGAGGACCCTTCGGGTCACCGGTAATCTGCCGGTATTAGGCCTGGAAAATATACTGAAGTATGCACTGCACCTTTCAACCGCAGAAGCCAAGCAAACCGAAGAGGAGATCGTTTTTCAAGATTGGATCGTGACGGCCGACTGGGCGGCGATTATCAACTGCGATAGGCAAGCGCTGGAAAGAGACGGCCGCATGATATCGGTTCCTGATCGGGATTTGCTCCAGGAAGCATCACAGGAAGGCAAGCCTCTGATTTTTGCGCCGCTCCATATGGGGTGCTTTCCGCTCGCATTTGCCAAGATCATGCGTGACCATTTCATGGGCCGGCGAATGCTCATTCTTCGAGCCAGAGAAGATCGCCCCGAAGAAACGCTGGCGATGCAGCGCGTCTCTGAACTGGGAGTGGATATGCGCTTCCTCAATATACATGACAAGCAGAACTATTTTGACGCCGTTCGGTTTGGCAAGGAAGGCGCGATCATTGTCATGTTCGTTGATCTGCCCGCGAGTTACGGAGGGGCGGTGGGCGTCAATCTCTTCGGTAAACCGATCCGACTCGCGATGGGCATCGGGTCGCTCGCGCGGCTTGCGGGAGCGACAGTAATTCCGCTGTCAGTCAGTTCGTCGGTCAATGGTGACGTCGTCAATATCGGTCGTGCATTCGAGACTTACGAAAAAGGTCCGGACGAAAAGGCGCGGGTTGTCTCGCTCGTGAAGCGGCATATCGAGGAAAGCATCCGTCTTAACCCGGCACAATGGCATATGTGGCCGCGCTTCGGTGAATTTGTGGATACTGCACCACAAGGGGTCGTCTGATGAGCTCAGTTGAATTCGACGACGAGATAGCGGAGCAAAGAGTAGAGCCGACTCCAGGTGCTCTATTGGAAATGCAAGCGATGGCGAGCCCGACGCAGTCATCGCGTATCGATCACACGATTGACTTGCGCCAGGACCGAACGGTGTTGATCCTGACCGGGCTGGCAATTTCATCCGTTTGCGCCTTGTTCGCCGGGCTTTGGCTGGGACATTTTTCCAAGACTGAAGCGGTACGCGGCATCGTTTCGGCGACGCAGGGCTTTGCGCGCCTCGATGCACCTAAAGCCGGCTTGATCAAGGAGATTTACGTCAAGCAGGGTGATCAGGTCACGGCCGGAACCCCGATCTTTATGATGACCATGAGCGAAGCCACTTCGGGTGGCCTGTCTGCTGTTGCCGCAGAGGTCCAAGGGCTCAATCAATCGAGGGCCAACTTGGTGGGCGAAATGGAGCGGGCAGCGGCTTTCCTGAAAGGCGCCAGCGAGCAGCAGTCCGCGCTCGATCGTGATCAAAAGGCGGCCATCGTTGCCATAGACAATCAAGAAAAGAGCATTGAGGAAGCCGTCACTGAGGCCCGTAATAAGGTTAAGCGTATCAAGGATATGGTCCAGCAGGGCTACGCAACGCGCGACGTCCAGGATTCTTACGAGCGTAGTCAGTTTGACTACGAGCGGCAGTTGACCGAAGTTAGGTTGAGGCGTGTGGAATACACTAGGCAGGAAACCGAAAAAAAACGGGATTTTGCCATTTTGCTTGCAGATAAAGAGAGCCAGCGGACAAACGCGGCGGCGCAGATAAATACGATCGATAGCAGGCTTGCGCTCCTGAAGACGGAATCTGCGCGGCAGGTGCAGGCGCAATCCTCTGGTCAAGTCCTCGCCATCGCTGCCAAAGTCGGTGATAGTGTGGCATCGGGACAGTTCGTGGCCGCCGTCGGTGACGCCAACGCGGAGCCCATCGTCGTCCTCGACGTTCCGGCACGTGCAACTGGTCTCATCGAGGCAGGACAGAAGGTTGTTCTGAAATACGACGCATTTCCCTATAAGACCTTCGGGATCCAGCATGGCACCATCACGTCAGTCTCCTCAGCCGCGATCCGCGCGCCCGAAGCCAAAGGCGATATAGGGCTTGATCCGCGGCCGATCAGCCTGCAGTCGCTGTATCGGGTCGAAGTCAAGCCGGACAGCAATGAAATCGAAGCATATGGAGAGAAGAAGAAGATCTCGCTCGGGTCGACGCTCTCGGCAGACATCATCGTTGAGCGGCGCAGGCTGATCGACTGGGTACTCGATCCTATTCGTGCGATGAGGGGGCGCGGATGACAGGTGTGATGGATATCCTGGGCAGAAAGCCGCGCATCAGGACGGTATTGCAGAACGAGGCCATTGAATGCGGCCTCGCTTGTCTCGCCATGCTGGCGAATTTCCATAGCCACGACATCAGCCTGTCCTACCTACGTTCGCTGTTTCCGCTGTCGCTGCGCGCGATGACGGCCGCCGAAATCATGGAACTCGCTGGCAGGCTTCATTTCGACTCGCAGGGCTTTGCTGCCAACGTCAACGAACTTACTCAGTTGAAATGCCCGGCAATTCTGCACTGGAATGGCAATCATTTCGTTGTGTTGGAGAAGATTGTCCGCGGCGTGTTCTACATCCATGACCCGGCGTACGGGCCGCGAACCTATTCGACCCAGGATGTCGAACGGCTCTTCAGCGGCACCGCGCTCGAATTTGAGCCAAGGGTCGACTTTGATGCGATCAGGGCTGCCAGGAAATCTCGCTTCTGGAGCGTCTTCAAGGCATGCCGGGGGATCGAGAACACGATCGCGGTGATCGCCGTTCTGACGTTTGCGTCGAGTGTCTTCGCACTGACGACGCCGGTCTTCATGGAGCTGGCGCTCGATACTGTGATTCCGCAATACGACCTCGATCTCCTGGTAGTCATCGCGATCGGAATGGCGATGTTCACGGTGTTCGAGGCGCTGTACCGATGGTTGCGCGAAATCGTGACACTGAGGTCATCGACAATTTTCGAGATTTTCTTCACCCGCAACGTTGTGGGGCACGCCTTCCGCCTGCCGGTCAAATTTTTCGAATTGCGACATCCAGGAGATTTTCTGACGCGCCTGGCGTCTATCGATCACATCAAGACGTTCCTGGTCAGTGGATTCGTGTCGTCCGTGGCGGATGGCTTGATGTCGATCATGACCGTCATCATGATGTTCTATTATTCGACCACAATGGCGGGAGCTTCGGTCGCCACGCTTCTGGTCGCGGTTGTGATCCGTGTCGTCAGCTATCCCAAGATATCTGAGTATACGACGATGACCTTGGAAGCGAGATCCGAGGAACAGGCTCGGCTGATTGACGGGCTGCAGAGCATTTCTGCACTCAAGGTTCATAATACCAGCGAACTGTTTGGTCTCAAATGGTTCGACAGTTTCACGCGATTTGCCAACGCCGGATTCCGCTCCCGGAAGCTGACGATTAATACCGATCTCATGCTCCATGTGGTCTTCATGATAGGCACGGTCTCAACGCTCTGCATTGGCGTCATTGATGTCATGAAGAGCGTCACATCGATCGGTGTCCTCTACGCGTTCTTCACGCTCAGAAGCTCGTTCTTCATGAGCATGAATTCGGTGATTCTGAACCTGCTTCAGGTTTCGATCATGAAGGCGCATTTTGCCCGGCTCGATGACGTTCTTGATGAAAACCCCGAGACCAATAATGCTAGGCTCGGAGCTGAGCGGGCGATTCGGCATACGCTCAAGCTCGAAGGCGTCAACGTCCAGTTCGATCGCAGAACCAAGCCTCTGCTGGAAGACATAAATCTTCAAATCGATATTGAACGGCACGAGTCGATTGCGATCGTCGGAGAGTCGGGCTGCGGAAAGTCCTCTTTGTTGAAAATCATGGCAAGCCTGCATGCACCGCTTGTCGGGCAGCTGCTGGTCGACGGTCTGCCGGTGCAGGACTTTGGCCTTAACGAATATCGCGCCAATCTTGGGGTGGTGTTGGCGGAAGACGGACTGTTCAGCGGTACGGTGCTGGAGAACCTGACCATGTTCTCGCCGGATATCGATAACGGTCATATCGAGCAGGCGTTGCGGGCAGTCGATCTGCTGGACGAGATCTATCGGTTGCCACAAGGTTTCGCCACGCGGCTGTCCAACGAAAGCCCGATCCTGTCCACTGGGCAGCGCCGACGACTACTGCTGGCGCGGGCCATCGTGCGGCGCCCGCGTTTGTTGCTGCTTGATGAGATTACCGCAAACCTCGATCCCGACACGGAAGAAAAGATCGCCAGGGCGCTCAGTATGGTTCCTGCCGCCAAAATTTACGTAACCCATAGCGAGCGCTTGTTGCGACATGTCGATCAAATCTATCGCGCAGAGGATGGACGACTTACGGTCGTTACCCTGCTCAGAAGATTGGCGAGATGACTTAATCAAATTGCCGCTGGCGACTTGCGATGGCGGAAGAGGGGCCGCTGCACGCATGATGATGGTTCATGCTGCAGAAATCATTTGACGTTTATGGCAATGGCTCAGCACAAATACGCAACAATTGCGCCTTTTTACGGCAAGATCGTTTCGTTCTGAGTGGACCTAACGAGAATTATCGCGGCGTGATCTGACGCCGCGCCAGCTCCCGTCAACCACTACCGCCTAAATGGGCAAATCCAACAGCCAGAACGAACTCGGGATTGGGGCAACGTCAGTGCATCTGCTCACTGGCGCCTGGCACCCATGACGACCTGCCAAGTGTCGGCCGTGGTGTTGGAGCTGAGCCGAAATGCGTTGATATGGAGTCGTCCTGACGCCGTTTTTTCGCTTATTACGAAGCGGGCTTCCTGCGTTCCATGAGGCGTAATTGCCTGGTCAGATGAAGCCTCAGATCGACAGAATTGGCCAAAATGCCGATTTTCCGAATATCAAGGTGATTAAGCAACATCAGTTATCTTCGAAGCGGACGCGAGCAACCTGGGGCCGGATGCGATTGCCCCGGAGTCGAGTATCATTGGATGGCCGTCGAGGCAGTGACCACTTCGAGTCGAATCCCGCAATCGGCCACACCCTGTGCTGGTATTGTAATTGCTGCGACTGGGCAATCTGTGCTCGGCCAGGTTTGGATAGCCGGAATGCGTTGCGCGCGAAGCACTCGTCATGAGTTATTGCGGTCGATAATTCGAATTTTCACGAACTGCTACTTTTCTTTAGGGTAAATGCGGCGTACTGGTTACGCAATCAACAGTAATACAGCGTGCTACATGATGGCTTGGCGGAAATTTCCTGTGAGTGGACAGCATAAGACGCATGCCTTCTGTCGAGGCATTGCGTCGCGCACGGCGATCACGCTTGGTGTCCTGACAATCGGTGTCGCCGCGGTCAACGCCCAGAGCATCGACCAAACGATGGATTTGGCGCTGCGTTCGAGCTTGTCGGTGAAAGCTGACAATGAGCGGCAGGCTGGCGCGGAGGCAAGGCTGCGGGGGAGTGTGGAAGCGTTCCTGCCAAGCGTCGCCTATGTCAACGAACGGATACTGAGCAGCAGGATTTCCTATTCACCTGACTACACAATTCCGGATGCTGCCGGCCTCGACACGGTTGCCCGGCGAGAGCCCAACGCACAGGGGTTCCAAGCTTCGATGCCGCTGTTTGACGGCTTCCTTCGGTACAACAAGTTTCGATCGGCAAGCGTGGGTGTACAGGCCGGCAAGTATCTGCAACTTGACGCACAGCAGCAGGCGTACCTGGATGCAGCTAACGGACATCTGGCCATTATACGGGACCGACGAATCCTTGAGTTACGCAGGAGACAGGTCGCCGACATTTCGAAAATCGTCGAACGGACCAAGGTGCGCCTGTCCTTGCGGGATGTGACCCAGACGGACGTCGATATTTCACGGTCGCGGTTGCTCCAGGCGCAGGCGGATGTCGAACAGGCGCAGGCTGACTTGCAGGCCAGCGAGGTTGAATACAAGCGAATCACCGGTATTCGTCCGGGCGCCATGCCCCCACCGCGTGTTCCCTTCGCTTCTGTTCCGACCAGCATTGCGGAACTGGAGTACGCCGTGGTCGCAAGCAATGCACAGCTCAACGCTTCGCGGTTGGGTGTGGCCGCTGCCCGTTACGATGCTCACAGCAAGTTGTCCGAGGTGATGCCAAAGGTTAATCTGAGTATGTCCAGTCTGGAGCAGACCAGCGTTTCTGCTGCATTGAACCGGGTGCGCGACGACACGGTAAAGGTTCAAATGCGAGTGCCGATCTACGAGCCGGGTGCCCTTTCAGACATCAGTGAAGCTGCGGCCTTGGCCCGTCAGAGGTCGTGGGAGCACGCCGATAACCAGAAGCGAGGCGTTGCGAAGGCAACTGGTCTGTATATCAAGTATCAGGCAACACGCGACTTGATCAAGCAAGCAGACGCGCGCGTCAAAGCCATGCAAGGTGCAGTCGACGGTGCTGTGGTCGAACGAGCTGCGGGGTTCCGGACCGTCATTGATACCCTAAACATCCAGAATGAATTGTCCGAAACGGAGGTGGCTCGCGTCAACCTCGAGTTTGCCAGGGATAGTTTGGTATTCACGCTCGCGGCTACGTTGTCTCGCCTCGGTCCGGATCATCGGTCCTCTCCTGCCTCTACTCAGGCTCTGAGGAAACCGCCAGGTGCTGGTTCACGATCGTGACAGAAAAGACGACCGCGTTTTGAGTGGTCGTGCCACGAGAGGGTTTTGCTCCCGCATACCTTTACGATGCTCTTCTGCGCCCTGCCATTGATGGCCGCGGCAGGATGATCGGTCTTCAGAGTGACCGAACCTCGGGCATCTGTCCGCGGAACGCCTCAACGCCGGTTCGTGCCCACGACTGATTCCGCTGCTGAGTGCGAGATGTGCAGATAAGCTCATCACGCAGGGATAGGGCTTCAGGATCAAGGTCGCTGGGCCGCGCACCAATGCCAAGTGCAAGCAATCCGCTTACGTTAAGTTGGTGGCCTTCCATCAACAAGGGTTACGCAATGCGTCGCGCACCATCATCACGGTGGACGTCTCCTCGCGCGACAGGCGACTTGGCATCGGCATCGGCCATATTTGGAGGCTGGGGTGACTGGACAGCGCAGTCCCGCCAAGCGACCGCTTCCGCATCGTCTTGTGCAACGTCAAGACGATTCGCAGTCATCAGGTGGAGGCCGTATTGAGCCCGAGCGTCCTGACTGCCGGCCTTCTTGAACCACTCAAGAGCCTGCGTGTCGTCTCGCCCGACGCCCCGACCTTTCGCATACATGAGGCCAACACCGTATTGGGCCAGCGCGTTCCCTTGATCGGCGGCCTTCCTGAGCCACGCAACCGCCTGCAAATCGTTTTGTTCGACGCCTCGGCCTTTCGCATACATGAGGCCGATACCGTATTGGGCCAGAGCGTTCCCTTGATCGGCGGCCTTCCTGAGCCACGCAACAGCCTGCGCATCGTCTGGCGCGACGCCCCGGCCTTTTGCGTACATCAAGCCGAGATTGACTTGGGCGAGGGCGTTCTCTTGATCAGCGGCCTTTCTGATCCATGCAACAGCCTGCCCATCGCTTCGTACGACACCTCGGCCTTTCGCGTACATCAGGCCGAGACTGACTTGGGCCAAGGCGTTTCCTTGGTCGGCAGCCCTGCGGTACTTGGTGACGGCTTTCGCATCGTCTCGCTTAACGCCACGGCCATTCGCATACATCAGGCCAAGATTATACTGGGCGGCAGCATTTCCTTGGTCGGCAGCCTTGCGAAACCAAGCGACCGCCTGGGCATCGCCTTGTGTATCACCCTGACCATTTGCGATCATTAGGCCCAGATTATATTGGGCTGCAACGTAACCTTGTTCAGCGGCTTTTTGGTACCATGTGACGGCCTGAGCATTATCCTGCACCACCCCCCGGCCGCGCCTATACATCTGGCCGAGATTGTATTGAGCTTCAGGAATACCCTGATCGGCGGCCTTGCGGAACCAAACCGCTGCTTCAACATCGTCTTGTGCAACGCCTCGGCCTTTCGCGTACATCACGCCGAGATTGTATTGGGCTGCGGCATCTCCCTGGTTCGCGGCTTCGCGGTACGCAGTGGCCTGAGCATTATCCTGCGCAACGCCTCCGCCACGGGATCTATGACCGCCGGGCTCAAGCAGGATTCTAGCGAGATATCGCAGCTTAAGGTTGAGCCGAACGTACCAGCGCGCCAAGGTGATAATGACGGACACGGGAAGCCGGAGGCCTTGAGAGGGCGATTTCATATTCATCGTCATATAGTTATATTTATACCCTCACTCAGTATTTGAACAGAGGAGGCAATTTTGAAATTCACCTAAGCATGAACCTTTCTGCAGCCCATCGTTCTGAAGCGTCGTCCACCATCCTGTTGATCTTGGCGTATCTATGGAACTCAGTCAGTCAAGCTGGGTCTCGTCAACAAAAAAAGCGCGGTGGTTGCGTATTTGGGAGCTGCGACTTTTTCGCAGCCGCCGCTGGCGCAAGAAAGCCGAGCTGACTAATATTTCCTGCCACGCCCTGCCTGATGGCTTTCATCATGTCGATGCGTTTTTGCCCAAGTTGCGATTCAATCGCACCAATCATTCGCTCAGACTTTCCAGATCCGCGCCGATCTCCCTGGACAAAACAAAGAAGCTCGCAAGCGGGACGGTAGTTGCCCGTCGCATCAAATAATCGCCACAAAATATGGACATACTTGCCAACTGTAGCTCTGGAGATTGGGCTCAGGGAATGAATGGGGCAATGGCGATCAGCTCGGCACGAGCATCGTAAATGCGATGCCACTCATGGTTACATCGTGTCAAACAGCTTTACTATAAGCCCTTCCAGGCTGAAGGGGGACGAGTAGGGTCACCATTCGGCTTATTCTTGCATGATCTCATCTCAACACGGTCCAATAACGTCCTAACACAGTTCTATAGATTACCCTTGAGAGAACCCCACGCAGGCTTCCCGTCAGTCGATCCCGGAAATGCCGTCAAGTTCGCGCTCGCTCGACACAGGCGTTGCTGCGTGCTTGAATGCGGTGAGGCGGGAAAGGAATTTATATGACCATGCAGCCCTTGGAAGATCGCCCGTTTAGAAGGTCATCGTCTGTCCTGGCTCGCTATGAAGCCGTGTTGGAGCGGGCTGTGGATAACCTTGCGGCTTCATCGCCGACAGCACGTGCGGCATTTTACGAGCGCACCCGGGCGAAGCTCGCCTCTGAAATGCGGTCCGCCGGGCGATCCGCCTCAATCGAATCGGAACTGCGCGTGTTCGACGAAGCCGTTGAACGGCTTGAAGACCGTCTCAATGAGGAGGAGTCAGATCCAACGCCGGCCGCATTGTCAGAGGTGATAAAGTTTCAACCGGCGAAATCGAACGACTGGCTCGATAGTCTACTCGATCGTGCATCGAGCGACGATACCTCACAAGGCAGCTCGGCAGTCTCGCCAAGTCCAGCCTCGCCAAGTCCAGCCTCGCCAAGTCCGGCAGGCTCGTCGACATCGGATAAATGGCTGAGCGATTTGCTGGCGCGAGCCTCGCTGGATGATGAACCTCAGCCTGTGTCAAAGGCACTGCCGAGCCAATCCCTACATCCGTCAAGACCAACGGAGAAATCGGACGCCTCGAAGAAGCGGCGGGGAGATCTGCAGTTAGCTTCTGCGCAGACGCCCTCGGAGATCGTCTCCAAGAGACTCGCCCTTGCAGAGGAGAGCAGTCGGCGATGGAACACAGCGCCATCAGGCGGACATCGGCAGTCTGGAGAGCCGGACATCTCCAGGATGTTGGAAGACGCCATGGCCAAGGAGCTGGAAGACGCCATCTCAGAAAGCAAACAAAAGGCGCTGCAGCTGGTGGGGCCGCAGGTAGCGGTGGCAACGCGGGTAGCGATGGCAACACCGCTCGGTCCCACGCCACTCGCTTCTGTTGAGGCTGAGGCATGGGATCGACGACGGAAGTTACTCCTGGCTGGTGGAGGCATTACGGCAGTTTTCGGCCTGGCGGTCGGTGTAGCGGTGATGTTTGCCTCGATGATCGCGTCAACGCCTGCCGATAAGAATGCCAACCCATCTTTCGCGAAGGAAGTCGGCGTGGAGCAGGTTGCGGACGATGCATCGATGCCGCCGCTGACTCGATCGATTTCAAACCCCAAGGGAGCCGATCGGCCCCTCGATAGCCAGTCGGAGCGGGTGCTTCAGCGATTCATACAGTGGCGCCAAAAAACTGACGCTGACAAAGCATCGCAATAACTGAGACCAACTCGTCCCCGAAGTTGGTCTGGAACCTGCATGGTCGAACTGATGGCGCTGCTTGCCGATGTTCCCGAGCGCTTCAACTGGCGCCCCAGGAACGGCAGGGAGGCGGCGTAAGCCCTCCGAGCGCTGATCGACAAGATCGTGCTACGTTGCACGGTGAGGCGCGATCCTCAACTGGGTTGAGCACCAAGCTATTGGAAAGACTGCAAAAGAAAACACTCCCGAGGGCGAGCCATGGGGAGTGTTGGTATTGTTGGTTGCGGGGATAGGATTTGAACCTATGACCTTCAGGTTATGAGCCTGACGAGCTACCGGGCTGCTCCACCCCGCGTTAAATCATTTGCGCGCCTTGGCAGGATGCTGGAACGATCACTGCACACCAGCGCTGGCGGCGCGGCTTGCGGCTAGGTCCCAAAGGCTTCCTTGGAAGGCTACCCCGGGCGAAGCCCAACGGGTGCAACTGCTATGTATCAACCGGAACGATCTTTGGAAAGGGCCAACGGGACGATTTGTTGACTTTTTGACAGCTCAGCTTTGCCCAAGGTACCGAGAGACTGCCCAGAGGCTCGATCTTGCCATAAGTTTCGCAAAGGGCCAGCCTGCAGCAATAAGATAAGCGCTCGCCCCGGATCGATGAGTGCGGAAGCGCCTGCGTCCGCCGAGTTGGGATACGCGTAGGGCCGCCACCCAGGGAAATGCCAAGGCTCAAAACAACCTTGGCGTGATGTGTCCGATGGTGGCGGACAATGTGGAAGCCTGCCCCAACCTCGGCCCGCTCGAGACGCCCTCAAGAAAATCGAAGTCGAAAAGGCCTCGATAGCATGCCTGCGCTCCGGAATGATCGTGAGAGCGAGGCATTTTTTAATGAAAAACTGCTGCCTCAGCCCCTTCGCATCCGCTCGCGTGTCGCCGGGCGGTGACGCGTTTTTCCGCAAGTGGATCAAGCCTCTACACTCTTGATCCTTCCCATCTCTGCGCTATATCCGAGGTTCCCTTCGATTTCAGCGGGTTCACGCATGACGACGACAGATTCGGCTGCACACACGCAGCCCTTCCAGGCCGAAGTTTCCGAACTCCTGCACCTCATGGTGCACTCCGTTTATTCGGAGACCGATATCTTCCTGCGCGAGCTTATCTCCAACGCGTCGGATGCCTGCGACAAGCTCCGGTACGAGGCGATCGCCAATCCCGCTCTGATTGAAGACGGCGAGGCGCCCAAGATCCGCATCATCCCGAACAAGAATGCCTCGGCGCTCACGATCGCCGATAATGGCATCGGCATGGAGCGGCAGGAACTGATCGAACACCTCGGCACAATTGCCCGCTCCGGCACAAAGGCTTTTGTCGCCAAGTTGAAGGAGGCCAAGGATGGTCTCGGCCTGATCGGCCAGTTCGGCGTCGGCTTCTATTCCGCCTTCATGGTTGCCGAGAAGATCGTCGTCATCAGCCGCCGTGCGGGCGAAAGCGATGTCTGGACCTGGACCTCCTCCGGCGGCTCCGGCTTCGAGATCACCCCAGCCAGCGACGAGGAAGCTGCGCGCGTGCGCCGCGGCACCGAGATCGTGCTGCACCTGAAGGAGGATGCAAAGAAATATCTGGAGGCTCGTGAGATCGAGCGCGTCGTTGGCGCCTATTCCGACAACATCCTCTTTCCCATTGAGCTGGTGCCGGAAGAGGGGGAGCCGCGCCAGATCAATTCGGCGAGCGCGCTGTGGCAGCGGCCGAAATCCGAGCTTTCGGCCGATGACTACAAGCAGGCCTATCAGCAGATCGCGACAGCCTTCGACGATCCCGCGATGACGCTGCATTACCGCGCCGAAGGCCGCTACTCCTACGCGGTTCTGTTGTTCGTGCCCTCGACCAAGCCGTTCGACCTGTTCGAGCCCTCGCGCAAAGGCCGCGTGAAGCTTTACGTCCGGCGTGTGTTCATCACCGATGAAGCCGATCTGTTGCCGGCCTATCTCCGCTTCGTCCGCGGCGTGGTCGATGCTGAGGACCTGCCGCTCAACATCTCGCGAGAGATGTTGCAGAACAACCCTCAGCTTGCGCAGATCCGCAAGGCGGTGACGACCCGCATCATCTCCGAGCTCGAGAGTCTTGCCGAGAAGGATGCCGAGAACTTCGCGAAAATATGGGATGCCTTCGGCGCCGTCATCAAGGAAGGCCTCTACGAGGACTTCGAGCGCCGCGACAAGCTGCTCGCGCTGTCGCGCTTCGTCACCACCTCGGGCGACAAGCGCACGCTGAAAGATGTCGTGGCCGACTTCAAGCCGAACCAGACCGAGATCTACTACCTCGTCGGCGACAGCATGGAGCGGCTGAAATCGAATCCACGCATGGAAGCGGCCGCCGCGCGCGGCATCGAGGTGTTGCTGCTGACCGATCCCGTCGATGCCTTCTGGACCTCGATGCCGCTGGAATTCGGCGGCAAGCCGCTGAAGTCGCTGGGCCAGGGTGACCTCAATCTTGATTCTGTCCCGCTCGTCGATGAGCAGAAGAAGGATGAGCCCGCCGCCGATGAGGCTGCAACTATCGCGGTGATCAAGGCGTCTCTCGGTGACCGCGTCAGTGATGTGAAGGCCTCGACACGGCTCACGAGTTCTGCCTCCTGCCTGGTTGCCGACAGCTTTGGGCCGAGCCGTGAACTCGAGCGCCTCCTTGCCCAGCAGAACAAAGGTGCACGGTCGAAGCCGATCCTCGAAATCAATCTCCGTCACCCGCTGGTCACGGCGATTACCAGGGTGGCCGCAGGCTCGAAAACGCTCGATGACATCTGCCTGCTTCTCCTGGAGCAGGCCCAGATCCTCGACGGCGAATTGCCGGAAGATCCAGCCGCATTCGCTGCGCGGCTGAACCGGCTTGTGCTGCAGGGCGTCGGCGGGGCAGGGTGAACGGTGAGCGTAGATGGGGTAACGGGCCGGCCGGCCGGTAGCAAGCCGCTCGCTCGCTACAGCGCTGTTTGGAAGCGCGCTTCGCGAGCGGCTTG
>JGI24705J35276_12238580_pt1 | contig 27400 bp, 28 predicted proteins | sample TergutNt197P4_FD_35276 | JGI IMG/M metagenome (IMG submission 35276) | reverse complement strand
GGCAGCTTCCGCCACAGCACGGGTGAGAGGGTGAAGCCGACCAGATAATCGAGGGCGCGGCGCGCCATGTAGGCGTCGACCAGCGCGCCGTCGATCTGGCGCGGATGCTTCATGGCTTCCGAGACCGCCTGCTTGGTGATCGCGTTGAACACCACGCGCTCGATCTTCTGGTCCTTCAGCGCGCGCTTTTCCTTGAGGATCTCCAGCACGTGCCACGAGATTGCCTCACCCTCGCGATCAGGGTCGGTGGCAAGAATCAGGCGATCGGCGCCCTTCAGGGACCGGGCGATCTCGTTGAGCCGGCTGGTCGCCTTGGGGTCGACCTCCCAGATCATCTTGAAATTTTCGTCCGGATCGACCGAACCGTTTTTGGCAGGGAGGTCGCGGACATGGCCGAACGAGGCCAGAACCTCGTAGGACGAGCCCAAATATTTGTTGATCGTCTTGGCTTTCGCCGGCGACTCCACGATGACGATATTCATGTAGTTCCAGTGGCTTATGGGGAAATTTGGGGCCGAATTCGAAGGATTCGGGCCAACTGTTTCGAGGCGAACATGGGTGGTACGGCGGCCGCTGTCAAATAGGCAGTCCCTGAAGGTATTGGAATATATGCGCCTTCCCATTCAAAATGGTTGCATAATACCATCATGAGTTGTGGTTCTGGCCAGCGCAGGAACTTCAACCCAAATGGGCCAGCCTTGAAAGTAAGGAAAATAAGCCTTACGATTGCATTATCGTTCCGTAGGAGGTTTTCATGGCTTCTTTGAGGGTGACGGCGAAAGGTCAGGTCACGCTCAAGCGCGACTTGCTGCAACATCTTGGCGTCAAACCAGGCGAGCGGGTTGAGTTCGACAAGCTGCCGGGTGGTGAGTTGCGGCTGAAAGCAGAGCGACCAAAAGGCACCATTGATGCTTTCCTCGGCTTACTTGAGGGCAAGGTAAAACTGAAGAAGCCCATTTCCATCGAGGAAATGAACGAAATCGCAGCGGCCGGATGGGCTGGCGAGCTCGACGAGCCATGAGAATTTCTGTCGATACGAATGTGCTCGCCCGCGCCGTGCTGCAAGACGATCCCGAACAGTGCCGTGCTGCCCGCAAGCTGCTCAAGGAGGCCTCTTTGATCGCGGTATCCTTGCCGTGCCTGTGTGAGCTGGTTTGGATACTCCGACGGGGCGCCAAGCTGGCAAAAGAGGATGTTGCCTCAACTATTCGCGCGCTATTGGACACGGACAATGTGGTGACGAACCGGCCCGCCGTTGAGGCTGGGCTCGCACTCCTGGATGCCGGCGGCGACTTTGCTGATGGCGTCATGGCGCACGAAGGCACGTGGCTGGGCGGCCAAACCTTCATATCCTTTGACAAGAAGGCCGTGACGCTATTGTCGAAACAAGGGAAAGCGGCGGAACTACTTTCCTGAAGGTTTGAGTCTGTTGGTGCCTCATATTGATGCGGCCTGATCGCGCGGCATTTTCCCAACGCCAGCGTGGTGACAGCAAGCCGCGATGCACGGCTGGCCGATCTCACGATCGGGATCACCTGACGCCTGCGGAGGCCGCAGCGCCACGACATCGACGGTGCCGATCTGCAACTCGTTCCGTCGCCGCCGAACAACATGAATCGCTGCCGACGTAGTGCTGGCCCGCTACAGCAAACTGACCGGCCTGCCTTGCGTGCGAATGGATCTGCCGTACCGCATGCGCGGCGTCGAGGCCGAGTTCGTGGTCACCGATGCAACGGGCTGGATCGACGACGAGGCACGCGAGATGGCTCTGAGCCGGGCAACGCGGCAACTCGTGGTGATGTGAAAGGTCGGTAACTACTTGAGCAGGCCGGCTGCTTCCATCGTGCGCAATATTTCTTGTGCATTGGTGTTCCCCTGGTCGGCGGCCTTGCGGTACCATGCGACAGCCTGTGCATCATCTCGCGGGAAGCCATGGCCATTCTGGTACATCCAGCCGAGACTGTATTGGGCAGCAGCGTCCCCCTGGTCGGCGGCCTTGCGGTACCATGCGACAGCCTGTGCATCATCTCGCGGGACGCCATGGCCTTTCTGGTACATCCAGCCGAGATTGTATTGGGCAACAGCTTCCCCCTGGTCGGCGGCCTTGCGGTACCACGCAACAGCCTGTGCATCATCTCGCGGGACGCCATGGCCTTCCTGGTACATCAAGCCGAGATTGAATTGGGCAGCAGCGTCCCCCTGGTCGGCGGCCTTGCGGTACCACGCCACGGCCTGCGCATAATCCTGCGGGATGCCTTGGCCTTTCTCGTACATCTGGCCGAGATAGTATTGCGCATGAGCATGCCCCTGGTCGGCGGCCTTGCGCCACCACGCCACGACCTGGGCATCGTCCTGCGGGACGCCGTGGCCTTGCTGATACATCACGCCGAGATTGTATTGGGCAGAAGCGATCCCCTGGTCGGCGGCCTTGAGGAACCAAGCGACGGCCTGCGCATAGTCCTGCGGAATGCCTTGGCCTCTCGCGTACATCCCGCCGAGATTGTATTGGGCAGAAGCGACCCCCTGGTCGGCGGCCTTGCGGTACCACGCCACAGCCTGCGCATCGTCCTGCACAATGCCTTGGCCAATCTGGTACATCTGGCCAAGATAGTATTGGGCGTCAGCATGCCCCTGGTCGGCGGCCTTGCGCCACCACGCAACAGCCTGGGCATCGTCCTGCACAATGCCTTGGCCTTTCTGGTACATCTGGCCGAGATCGCATTGGGCAGCAGCGACCCCCTGGTCCGCGGCCTTGCGGTACCACGCCACGGCCTGCGCATCATCTCGCGGGACGCCATGGCCATCCTGGTACATCAAGCCGAGATTGTATTGGGCAGCAGCGACCCCCTGGTCGGCGGCCTTGCGGTACCATGCAACAGCCTGTGTATCATCTCGCGGGATGCCATGGCCTTTCTGGTACATCCAGCCGAGATTGAATTGGGCAGTAGCGACCCCCTGGTCGGCGGCCTTGCGCCACCACGCCACGGCCTGCGCATCGTCCTGCGGAATGCTGTGGCCCTGCCAGTACATCCCGGCGAGATGGTTTTGCGCACGAGCATGCCCCTGGTCGGCGGCCTTGCGCCACCACGCAACAGCCTGGGCATCGTCCTGCGGGACGCCGCGGCCTCTCGCGTACATCCAGGCAAGATTGTATTGGGCCTCAGCATGCCCCTGGTCGGCGGCCTTGCGCCACCACGCCTCGGCTTCGGCATCGTCCTGCGCGACGCCGCGGCCTCTCACGTACATCATGCCGAGATCGAATTGGGCGTCAGCATGCCCCTGGTCGGCGGCCTTGCGCCACCACGCGACAGCCTGGGCAGCGTCCTGCGGGACGCCATGGCCCTGCCTGTACGTCTGGCCGAGATTATATTGAGCATTAGCATCCCCCCGCTCAGCAGCGGCGAGTGTCTCGCGAAACTTCACTGCCAGCGCCGCGTCTTCCGCCTGTTGTGGTGGAGCTGCATACCGGGCCAGCGCCGGTGCGGCGATGACACCAAGACAAAAGGCAACGGCAAAAGCGATCTTCGTCATGACAAAAAAGCCTCGTGAGAAAGAATCCCAATAGCTGTCGGTTAGCGGCGGTTTTATGACTCTGCCCATCTACTTTCTGTCCATATGGCTGGGCTTTTGTTCCGGCCATGAGCAAGGAGGAAGGATGCGGATACTTGCGGGGTTACTGAGCGTCCCGCACAGAACCCTTTAAGGCCGACAGCCCGATCCTCTGCCCAGATGGGGCTTATGGTCCAGTCGATTTCGGCCGGACTACGGTTGGGCCAGAGAGCGCAGTCGTGATGACATTCGACAACCAGGGAATGTCGTCGTTGCCCATCCACTTGCCGACCCCAGCCCAGGCTGTCATGAAGAGCATCACGCCGAGGCCAAGGCGCGGTGGTAAGAAGCAAAATTTTGCCAGATCGAAAAAACAGGCAATGCGGGTTGAGGCGATCAAAAAAACAAGTGCCCCAAACCCCGCTTTGACTGACCAGTGCATGGTGAAGCGGCCGATCAGAACTGTAGCACCGGCATCGGTACGCTCAAACCGGCCAATGAAGTACGGGGCGAACGGTTGGGATGTCGATCATTGGAACGAAATCGCCTGAAGGAAACCCCGCCCTCGGACACCTCGCCGACGGCGGCCTCTTCGCCGCTCCAGTAGTAATTGTGGAAGCCCACGATGGGCTTGGTCGCAGCGCGCAGACGCTCCACGGACTCCTGAAGACTGTGTGGGCTCGCAAACGAGACCGGCGTGGAGCCGTTCAGAAATGAACGAATGGCATCAATCATGATATAACGTCGCTTTCGGACCCTCACACTCAACCTGCAGCGATCTGCAGCGATCTCCCAGGCCCATTGATTCCATCGCCTCCCGGTTCAGGTTCAGTCAAGCGCAAAATTCGTGCTCCCTGACTTCCTCTCCGGCAGCGGCCAGATCCTCTGTCCAGATGAGTTTATGGTTCGATCTTACGCAACGCGTAAGACGCAAGGCAACGGTCGGCCGCATCGAGCACGCAATCCATCACATCAACCTATGAACCGTGACCGTGCACGACTGAATCGGCCGAAGCCGAAAGCCATTGCAGGTCTTACAGCGTCCTGCTACCCAAGCCTTGTTTTCTATCCATAGGCCTGTGTCATGAAAATCCTGATCATCTTCAATCGCCAACCCTATGACATGACCGACGTGACCTGGAACGGGTTGCGTCTGGCAGACAAGCTGCTCGATGCCGGAAGCCAGGTCCGCATCTTCCTGATGAACGATGCAGTCGACATGGCGCGTGATGTCTGCCGCCCGCCCGAGGGGTACGATCAAGACCTGTCCAAAATGCTCAAGGCTCTTATCGCCCGTGGTGTGTCCGTCAAGGTGTGCGGAACCTGCATGGCGCGTTGCGGGATCTACAAGAACCATCCGTATTTTGAGGGTGCGGAAAATTCAAACATGCCGGCACTCGCGCAATGGGTCATCGATAGCGACAAGGTGATCTCGTTCTGAGCAAGACGGCATTCGGCTCGGACCTTCGCCGGGCAAGAACACGGTGAGGGATTCCGTCGGCGATCGCGACGTCTGTCTTGCTCACCATCCCGCGTGCCTTAGCGCCTGCGGTTGTGCCGCCCGGTGCGCGCATGATTATTTGGACTATTTGGCGCAGCGGCTTTGCCTCTCATCGCTAAGGAAGCATCCGGAAATTAGTGAACCGACAAGGCTCTCCACTCGTCATCACCGGGCTTGACCCGGTGATCCCAAGACAATCTACCCACACAGGCCTTTTTAGGTGGATTGCCGGGTCAAGCCCGGCAATGACGAGTGGGGGGAGTTCGCTGCCACTCATTATTCGCAGTGATAATTTCATTCGCAGTGATAATTTCCGGACGAGCCCTAACCGGGGGCTGTGCATCGTTCGTACGAAGCCTAACCGATTTGGTTTACAATTCAATAATTCGACGCATGGTTGAATCTTCGACTTAACTGCCAGGAAATAATTCCTGGTTAGAAGACCTCCATGAGCAATCCGCAGACAAGTGACCGGCGCATCTATGAGCTTGACGCCCTGAGGGGCGTTGCAGGCTTGATGGTTGTCTTCTCGCACTACTTCGGCGAAGTGACGCATGGCGTCAAAGGCACATTGTTCGGCTGGGTCGGCGTTGACATCTTCTTTGTCCTGAGTGGCTTCCTGATCGGCAAGCTCATTCTGGAGAAGAAGGATTGCATGAACTTTTTCTCAGTTTTCTACGTGCGCCGGTTCTGGCGCATTGTCCCTTCGTACATGATCACGCTGGTCGTCGTGGCGGCGCTTCTCCTGATTGTGCCTGCGACATGGGCCGATGCGGATCACCCGCTTCCGCTGTGGACGTATTTCACGTTCCTGCAGATCTTTCCCATGGCAACGACGGGCTCGGTGGGCGTTCATTGGCTCTCTCCGACGTGGACGCTCGCCGTTGAGGAACACTTCTACCTCGTCGTGCCCGCGCTGATCGTCTTCACACCGCGCCGTTATCTCGCCAACGTCCTCCTTGCAGGCGTTCCCATTGCGCTTGCCCTTCGCATCGCGGTCTTCCACTACGAGATGCTGCCTCAGATGTGGGCGCTTGTATTTCTGCCATTCCGCGCTGACGTACTCATATTTGGTCTGCTCGCGGCTCTCGCCCTTCAATCCGACTCCATCAAATGGGATCGTTACCTGCTCTGGATAAGGCTCGTGCCGCTCGTGGCACTACTGGCGACGTTATCGACGCGCCTCATGAGCGAGGCCTTGTTTCAGATTTGCAGTCCTCTCTTCATGGGAATCGGCATTGCAAGCTTTATCCTGGTCCTTGTGCTGGGCGCGCCCGAAGCGGAACGGTTCAAGTCGCGTCTCCTCCAGCAGATTGGAGACAATACATATTCCCTCTACCTCGTGCATATGCCGGTCCTCGGTCTGATGCACGGCCTCATCCTGGGCACGCGTCCCGATGTGGAGACGGGAGCCCAATGGGCGGTGACGCTCGCGAGCCTGCCCGTGACTGCAATTGTCTCCTATCTCATGACGCGCTACGTCGAGATGCCGCTGACAGCCTACGGCCGCAACTGGAGATGGTCGAGCCAGATGCGGGACGGCAAGCTTGCGACCCGATCGCCGGGCGAGGCGCACGCGCGAACCAGCTGATAGTCGGCGCGTGCTGAGGGTGATTTCATCGACGGTTCCTGGCAGTCGTGGTCGGTTTGCTTGCTACATAAGGTTGATTTTCTTCCCGCCAGGAAGCTCTATGTCCCCGGGTTTCCAATCTGCGGGGCAGGCGCCAAGCCATTTGGCTTGTATCGTAGTGATTGTCTCCGAAATTTCTTTACCCGCGAGTCCTCCTTGAGTGCGTGAAGTTACCGTCACTGTGTAGGCAGAGTTGAAATCGCCCGAAATTTCCGAACGTGATGTAACGACCATCCCCGCAACAACATTGCACTCAGCAGCATCGACTGTATATCCGTTTGCGGTCTTTCGGATATCCAGCTTCGAGCACATCTCCTTTTCCATCATTAGCATTCCGTTCGTTTTTTCGAAGGCCGCGTCAACACATAGGCGAGTGGTTGCGCCCGCCGTGCTATTCTTTGTTTCCCACAGCCCAGCCTTGCGTATCGGCAATTCGTCCGCCTGCACAGGCGCTGCCGCGACGATCGCGAGCAATAGAGTGCCCCCGCAGAGGGCCATAGGTGTTCGTAGCATTGACTGAATCTCCAACGATGAAACTGTCGAGTCCTATATCATCTTCCGTCGGGGAAACACCCCCCTGAACGCGGGGTGATAAATGCCGCCATTCTGACTTTCCTTCTGCACTATACCGATTTCGATAAGCAGCCACTTTGATGCGGCCTATATCGGCGGTGCCTGGGAGGCGGTGCACCCTCCCTCGCTTCTGGAACATCTATTTTTTGCCTCGATTGGGGCGATACCAAGCCTGTTCGTGACGGCCTTGGCATGTGGCCTTGCGCGGCTCATGCTTGGTGAGGCCGAATAGCACTTCGCCACAACGGCAGCCCGCCTCTCGAGTTTGTATGCGGCTGCTAATTGATGTCGCGCAATCCATAATCCGCGACGCAAACGTTGGCGGCACTGAGCAGGTAATCCACCGTTCCGTAATGATGGGGAGCAGCAAGAGGCAGCAAGGGTTCGAATGCGCTCACCCATGTGAGCAGCGTTTCCATCGTGAGGGTTTCACGAAACAGGGCGCAGACCGCCTGCTGGCGCTCCGCCGGCAGGAAAGGGATAGGCTCATAGCCGTTGATGGCGTACTTGCCGTTCAACACATCCGACGAGTGCCAACTGGCGCCGGAATAATCGTCGAGCTGTCCAGGCTGCGCCGTCGGATCAAGAAAGATCGATGACACGCCGGCCAGCCAGATCAGCAGATTGATGCGCCATACCGGATTGTCGATGGTGATGACCGAGCGCCACCATGCTGGCAGATCCTCATCGGCCAGATATTTGATCATCAGCAAGAGCGCCCCGGACGACGGGTCATCATTGCAAAACACGGGCTTGGTTGGATTGAAATCGGAGTGCCAGTATTTTTCAATCAGCTTCACTCGCCCGAACGTCGCCAAAACATCATCTGCAAGGTCGCGATCCAGCTCTTCCAAAATGCCCGTGGGATAGCGCGTCATCAATGCAGCGCCCGACGGATAGCGCGTCATAAAGGCGGTGATGCACGTTGAATGGTCAGCGAATATCGGGCGATCCTCGGCGAGTTCTGCCAGGCGCCAGATCAGGTAATGCAGCCATCCGGTCCATTCTGGGTCGGCGTCGGGTCCAAAACTTCGTTGCCCCGTGGCGATATTCCAAAGCGCTTCGCTCAGCTCGCTGGAGAGTTCGACATCCGAGCCATCGAGCAATGAGTGATACATACTTTGTCCATAAAACCAGGCTTCACCCATTGGTCTGCTTGGACGTGGGAAACGCGCTCGCAAACGCCGGATCGCGGCGGATGACGGGCCTTCTCCGGGAATCCAGATCAAGTCAGTGCGCGCCACGCGCGGCCTGGATATCCGAGGCTTGGACATTGGAAGGAGGTACGCCTTTGGTTCAGGTCAGCGACACCAGTCCGCCGCCGTGGCGTTCGAGGTTGCCAGCAAGTTCGAGTTCGAGCAACACCGTACGCACGGTAGCCGGCGATGCGCCTGATATCCGCACGAGATCGTCGATCGAGATCGGCGAAGGGCCGAGCAGACCGGCGATCTGATCCCGGTCATGCGCCTGCGGATCGCCGTCGAGCGGTTCGCCATCGCTTTCACCGATGGGAAGCATGATCGGCCGCGCCAGGATTGGCTGCACCGCATTGATGATGTCTGCGGCTTCAGTGACCAGGATTGCACCCTGCTTGAGCAGATGGTTGGTGCCGGCGGCGCGTGGATCGATCGGCGAGCCCGGCACGGCAAAGACCTCGCGGCCCTGTTCGCCCGCCGTCCGTGCGGTGATCAGCGAGCCCGAGCGGTGGGCTGCTTCCACCACGACGACACCGAGCGCGCAGCCTGAGATCAGCCGGTTGCGGCGAGGAAAGTCGCGGGCGCGCGGCTCATGACCGAGCGGCAGTTCGGAGATGGCGGCACTCCCTTGATTGAGGATCGCAGCCAGCAAGTCTTTATGTTCGGGCGGATAGATGCGGTCGTGACCACCCGCGAGCACTGCGACGGTTCCGTGTTTGAGGCTCGCGCGATGCGCGGCCTGGTCGATCCCGCGCGCCAACCCTGAGATGACGACAAAGCCGGCATGGCCGAGCTCACGCGCAAGCTGGCCTGCAAATTTCAGTCCGGCACCGGAGGCATTGCGCGAGCCCACGATCGCAATCATCGGCCGCATCAAGGTCGCACTGTCGCCGCGTACGCCAAGCATTGGCGGTGCATCGTCGAGTGCGGCGAGGCGGGCCGGGTAGCCGTCCTCTCCTGGCGCGAGCCAGCTCACGCCGAATCTCCTGCTTGCGGCAAGCTCGGCCTTGGCTTCCTCTGCGCTGCAAATGCGCCCTGAACGCGCCGCGCCGCCTCGGCTCGCGAGATGAGACAGCCGCTCCAGCGCAACGCGCGCGGTGCCGAAATGATCGAGCAGCGTGCGGAAAGTGCGCGGCCCCACATTGTCCGAACGGATCAGCCGCAGGCGGTCGATCCGTTCGTCCTCAGTCAATTCTTGCTCGGTCAGCTCTTGCCTTGAGTTGAAGTTGTCCACGGCGCCCCCTCGGGACCGCACCATGGAACAACCTGATGGCGTGGGCAACAGAGGCAGCTTGTTCTTGGATTATACTTTCAGCACCGCCAGCCGTGCATCACGACTTCTGCCCGATCCGGCTCTCGGTGCCCGACAGCAGCCGCTTGATGTTCTCGCGGTGCATGAAGAACAGGAGCAGTGTCAGCAACACACACACCGCTGCAAGCTCGACGTCGCGGAGCCACCAGAAGAGGAAGATCGGCGTGACGAGGCTTGCGACCAGCGCTGACAGCGACGAGTAGCGCGTCATGAAGGCGGTCGCGAGCCAAATCACGCAGAAGAACAGTGCGCCCGGCCAGAACAGGCCGAGCAGGATGCCGATATAGACCGCGACGCCCTTGCCCCCTTTGAATCCGAGCCAGACCGGGAAGAGGTGTCCGAGGAAAGCGCCGAGCCCGGCCAGCATCGCGGCATTCGGACCCGCGATGTACCCGGCGATGAGCACCGCAACCGTGCCCTTGAGTGCGTCGAGCAGCAGCGTCGCCGCAGCCAACCCCTTGCGGCCAGTGCGCAGCACGTTGGTGGCGCCAATATTGCCCGAGCCGATCGAGCGCAAATCCTTCGTGCCGGCGATCCGGGTCAGGATCAAGCCGAACGGGATCGAGCCGAGGAGATAGCCGATGACGAATACAACCGGCACGAAAGCTTCGAGGCTCATCAGACGTAACCGCTCAGGTAGGACCAGACTGCTGATACCACACGGTGCGGTGCTCACCTAGACACAAAGACAACCTGCCACTCGCGGTGTGGGTAGCAGGTATTCTTTCATCAAAGATGGGTCAGCCTGCTGCCACCTACTTTTCACCCGCGGCATTTCGAGCCAATACAACCCGAAGGTTATGTTCCGCGCCCGTAGACCCTTGGTCGGCGGCTTTCCGAAACCAGTCAATGGCCTGCGCGTCGTCTTGCGGATTGCCCAGGCCATCCGCGTAACTGACACCGAGATTGTATTGGCCGCCCATGTCGCCTTGGTCGGCGGCCTTGCGGAACCAAGCGACGGCCTGCTCATAATCCAACGGAACGCCCCAGCCTACCGCATACCTCTGGCCGAGGCTGTTTTGTGCGGCGGCATCTCCCTGCTCCGCGGCGGCGAGTGTATCACGTAAGGCCACTTCGTTCGCGTCAGTGCTCATTCCCCCGTCTTCCAATTTTGTAGAAGTTCACAAAATGCCCCTCGACGTCGGACAGCGTAGGCCACATCAGGCGAATACGCCACGTCAGACATGCTCATAGACCGTTCGCCCTCCGACAATGGTGCGCACGACCCTCCCGGAGAAGCGGGCTTCATCGAATGGCGTGTTCTTGCAGGGCGATTTGAGATCGGTGGGATCGAGCACCCAGGGCGTATCGAAGTCGATGACGACCAAGTCAGCCGGCGCGCCCGCGCGCAATGTGCCGCCGGGCAGGCTGAGCAATTCTGCCGGCCGCGTCGACATTGCCCGGATCAGCGTCTTCAATTCCATCTCGCCATTGTGCACCAGCCGCAGGCCCGCGGGCAGAATTGTCTGCAGGCCCACCGCGCCGGGTGCTGCTTCCGCAAACGGCAGGCGCTTGACCTCGACGTCCTGCGGATTGTGGTCGGACATGATGACATCAACGAGACCGCTGGCAACGGCCGCGACCAGTGCGTTGCGGTCATCCTCGGTCCGCAGCGGCGGCGACAGCTTGAGGAAGGTCCGGTAGGGGCCGATGTCGTTCTCGTTCAGCGCCAGATGGTTGATCGAGACCGATGCGCTGACCATCAGCCCGGCATCGCGCGCGCGCTTCAGGATCTCGAGCGAGTCGATGCAGGACAGCGACGCTGCATGATAACGCCCACGGGTCAGCGCGACGAGCCGCATGTCGCGCTCCAGCACGACCGCCTCGGCGGCATTCGGAATCCCCATCAGGCCGAGCCTCGTGGCCAACTCACCCTCGTTCATCACGCCTTCGCCGACGAGGTCGGGGTCCTCGGTGTGATGAACGATCAGCGCGTCGAAGTCGCGCGCATAAGTCAGCGCCCGCCGCATCACCTGGGCGTTGGTGACGCTCTTGCCACCGTCGCTGAAGGCAACCGCGCCAGCGGCCTTCAGGAGTCCGAACTCGGTCATCTCCTCACCGCGCAGGCCCTTGGTCAGCGCCGCCATCGGCTGAACATTGACGATCGCGGTATCGCGGGCTCGGCGCAGCACGAAGTCGACGGTTGCCGAGTTATCGATCACCGGCGAGGTGTCCGGCTGGCAGATGATGGTGGTGATGCCGCCGGTCGCGGCCGCCTGACTTGCGGAGGCAAAAGTCTCGCGATGGCTGAAGCCGGGCTCGCCGGCAAAGGCGCACATATCGATCAGGCCAGGCGCCACGATCTTGCCGGAGCAGTTGATGACATCAGTGCCTTCAGGCACGCCGGCTGCGCTGATGCCGCGCCTGACCTCGCGGATGACGCCATCCGCAATCAGCACGTCGGCGATGGCGTCGAAATCCCGCGACGGATCTATGACGCGGGCGTTGGCAAGCAGGATGGGACGTCGATCGATCAGCATTGTCATCACGCGTTGGGCAGGTTGCGGGCGAGCGCGTCCAGCACGGCCATCCGGACCGCCACTCCCATTTCCACCTGTTCGCGGATCAGGGATTGCGCGCCGTCGGCAACAGCCGAATCAATTTCGACGCCGCGGTTCATCGGGCCGGGATGCATGACCAGCGCATCGGGCTTCGCATAAGCGAGCTTCTTCTCGTCCAGTCCAAAGAAATTGAAATATTCGCCGGAGGAGGGGACAAAGGAACCGTTCATGCGCTCGCGCTGCAAGCGGAGCATCATGACAATGTCGGCCCCATCCAGTCCCTCTCTCATGTCACGCGTGACCTCGACGCCCATCCGCTCAATGCCGGGCGGCAGCAGCGTTGAGGGGCCGACGAGGCGAACCCGCGCGCCCATGGTGTTGAGGAGAATGATGTTCGAACGCGCCACCCGCGAATGCAGCACGTCACCACAGATCGCAATCACCAACCCCTCGATCCGGCCCTTGTTGCGGCGGATGGTGAGCGCGTCGAGCAGCGCCTGGGTGGGATGTTCATGCGCGCCGTCGCCGGCATTGATCACGGACCCGTCAACCTTGCGGGCCAGCAACTCAACCGCGCCGGAGGCGTGATGTCGCACGACCAGAATGTCCGGGTGCATGGCGTTGAGCGTCACCGCGGTATCGATCAGCGTTTCGCCCTTGCGCATGGACGAGGAGGAGACCGACATGTTCATGACGTCGGCGCCCAGACGCTTGCCGGCGATCTCGAAGGAGGATTGGGTGCGGGTGGAGGCCTCGAAGAACAGGTTCACCTGGGTGCGGCCGCGCAGCACGGTGCGCTTCTTGTCCACCTGACGATTGAGCTCAACATATTCCTCGGAAAGGTCGAGCAAGCCGGTAATGTCGGCAGCGGAAAGGCCCTCAATGCCCAGCAAATGCCGGTGGCCGAGGACGAAGGTCGATTTCGATGCGGAGGTCATTAAAACCAGGGCTATAGGGGTGGATGCACAAGGGAGCAAGGGCGAAACAAGGGTGAAACCAAGCGAAGCAAGTTATCCCCCGATCTCCGTCCTTCTTATGGTCACTCCGGGGCGGTATAGCTTGCGACTCCGGGAAGAGCTCTGACGCATTCCCCGACAGACACGGAAACATACATGCGATTTGTTGCGCCGATCTTCATGGCACTCTTAACAATAGGCTTCACAGCTGGTTTCGTCCACGTCGCCGCCTGTGCTCAGCCGCTCCCCGGCGGCTTCGTCTATTTGCGTGATATTGATCCTTCGATCATCCAGGATATGCGTTACGCCACTTCGAATAATTTCATGGGTCGGCCGATCAACGGCTATGGCGTAGGCGAGTGCGTGGTGAAGCGGGAGGTGGGCCTGCGACTGAAAGCGATCCAGCGGGAACTGGCGGGGCAAAACCTGTCGCTCAAGATGTTCGATTGCTACCGGCCCGTGCGCGCAGTCGCCGACATGGCGGCCTGGGCACAGAACGGCAAGGAGACGCCTGCGGAGCGGCGTTACAATCCCGCTTTTTCCAAGACCGAGCTGTTCCGGCGCGGATATGTCGCCAACCATTCCCAGCACTCGACCGGTGCGGCGCTTGATCTTACGTTGGTTGACCTCGGTGCCGACAATTCCGCCAGGTTCGACCCCTCGAAGACCTATGCCGACTGTACTGCGCCCGCCGACGCGAGGGCGCCGGAAGGCAGCATCGATATGGGCACCGGGTATGACTGTGCGGACGTCAAGGCTCACACGGCTGCACGCATGATCACACCGGCTCAGCGAACCTGGCGAACCCGGCTGGTCGCCGCCATGGGTCGACAAGGATTTGTGAACTATTCGAAAGAGTGGTGGCATTTTTCGCTGCCAGGAGCGGGCGGGCCGCCCTATGATTTCCCGATCCAGCCACGGACAAGGCAGAGTTCCAACTAAACGCACCAGCGAGCCCATGGGAGAGGTGGCGTCATCGCTGAGACAACCTGCAATCGGAAGCGCTCATGACCCATCCCCCTATTGCTACTCATGAAGTCCTGAACCAGTCGCCGCCCTTTCCTGACGTCAATCTTTTTGCAGCCGATCGTGCGCTGGTTGAGGCCGTCAGGGCCAATGATGGGGCTGCGGCGGAAAAGGAATTGTCCGACTTCGGACAGCACTGGGGTTTAGCCGCCATGGCCGAGCGCGGGCGTATGGCGAACGAGAATACGCCAAAACTGCGCGCCTTCGATGCCAAGGGCAATCGTTTCGACCAGGTCGAGTTTCATCCGGCCTATCATGAATTCATGGCGCACAGCACCCATGCCGGTCTGCACAATTCCACTTGGACGGCCGATGGCAAGCCGGCCGGCGATGCTGCCGGGGTGGTCCGTGCCGCCAAATTCTATATGGCAGCACAAGTCGAGTCCGGCCATCTTTGCCCGATCACCATGACGCGCGCCGCTGTGGCCGTGCTGGCGATGCAGCCGGATCTGCTCGCGAGGCTGATGCCCGTACTGTCGAGGCGAAGCTATGATCCCACGTTTGTGCCGTGGTGGCAGAAGCGCGGCATGACGCTCGGCATGGGTATGACCGAGAAACAGGGCGGCACCGACGTGCGCTCCAACACGACGCGTGCGGAGCGTGACGGCGATGCCTATCGGCTCACCGGTCACAAATGGTTCCTGTCAGCGCCGATGTGTGACGCCTTCCTGGTGCTGGCGCAGGCCGATAAAGGGCTGACCTGTTTCTTCATGCCACGCTTTATGCCGGATGGTTCGGTCAATGCGATCCAGTTCCAGCGATTGAAGGATAAGCTTGGCAACCGCTCCAACGCGTCCTCGGAGGTCGAGTTCGCCGGCGCTTATGCCGAGCGTGTCGGGGAGGAGGGCAAGGGTGTCCGCACCATAATCCAGATGGTGCAGTTGACGCGGCAGGACTGCGCGATTGGCTCAGCGGGCCTGATGCGTGCGGGATTTGTGCAAGCGCTGCATCACGCGCGGTATCGCAGCGTGTTCCAGAGGCATCTCGCCGATCAGCCGCTGATGCAGGCGGTGCTGGCGGACATGGCGCTGCAGGTCGAGGCATCGGCCGCGCTGGTGATGCGGTTGTCCCGCGCCTTCGACCGGGCGCAGCACGATCGGAACGAAGCTGCCTACATGCGGCTGCTGACACCTGCGATCAAATACTGGGTGTGCAAGAGCGCGCCCGCGTTGCTTTACGAGGCGATGGAGTGCCTTGGCGGCAATGGGTATGTCGAGGAGACCGTCCTGGCGCGGCATTATCGGGAGGCGCCGGTGAACGCGATCTGGGAAGGCTCGGGCAATGTCATGTGTCTTGACGTGCTGCGTGCGCTTGCACGCGAGCCCGAACCTGCCATGACAGTACTGCAAGGCTTGGCAGCCAACACCAAGGGCTTATCCGGCGCAGCCGAGGTTGTTGAGTTCACCGGCAAGGCCTTTCGCCGCCCCGACAGCGAACGCATCGCCCGGATCGCGGTGGGAAAGCTGGCGCTGCTGGCAGCCGCCGCTGCATTGAACGCTGTGACACCGCGCCACGCCGAATTGTTCGCCGCAACACGCCTCGCTGCCAACCACGGCATGTATGGCGAGGTGGAACTGGCTGATAGCGATGTGCGCGCGTTGCTCGACCGGGCTCTGCCGTGATTTTCCCCGTCTTCTGCACCAGAGGCATTAAATCTCCACTGCGCACAATTGCGCAGCGGGTCTCCTAGCGAAAGCTCCCTGATGGACACTCTTAATCCCGAACATTCGCCACTTACCGTGACGCCTCCCGAGCGCGGGCCTAGCGTCTGGCAGATCATTTGGCAGATCTTTGTCCCCGCGCTGCGGGGGCTTTTCTCCTTCGCGGCGATGTTCGTCGTCCAAAACGCTGTCATTCTCTATTTCGTGTTGCGGCAGGGTCTTCCGATTGCGCCCGACAAGTTGAATGAGATCGCCACTAACGGAGGAAACCTGGCGCTTGGAGTCATCATATCATTGCCAGCCGTGCTGGCGGTTGCATGGCTGGCGACGCATTTCGCGCGCAAGCCATTCGCCGACTACCTCGCGTTGCGCGGGGCGTCCTGGAAGAACTTTCTGCTCGGTATCTTTGGTCTTGCCGTCTTATTGGCAGGGTGGGAGCTGCTGTCGCGCGCGATAGGCCGCGAGAGTACGCCGGACGTCATGGTCAACGTCTTCAAGACAGCGCGCGCGGAGGGGGTGGTTTGGGTTTGGCTCTTGGCGATTGCCACCTGTGTCGCTGCGCCAATCTCGGAAGAGGTAGTCGCCCGCGGCCTTCTCTATCGTGGCTGGTCGGAGACATTCTTGCGTGTCCCCGGTGCGATCGTGCTGTCGTCGCTGGCTTGGGCACTCATGCATCTGCAATATGACTGGTACGTGCTAGGCGTGGTGTTCTGCATGGGCCTATGGTTCGGCTACATGCGATACCGCAGCGGCTCGATCTGGCTCACGATCGTGATCCATGGTCTGAACAACTTTGCCGCGTTTGTGCAGACGGCCTATCAGTAGCCGCACATTCCGACATTGCGAGGCACGACAGTTGTGTCGTCAGCGACGGATCGTGATTTCTGCGATCCATCCGCTCTGATGTACGCGCGATTTGACCCACATTCTCGGTCCAGAGTTCCAAGACCACGGGTCAGCCATCCCCGCGCCTCAGAGAAACCTCAATCCAACAGATTCCTTTCTTGCTGTCTCATCATGACGGTGAGTTTTTGTGTGGGCGGCGACGCCGCTACGAATTTGAGCAGGAGCGAATTCATGCTGGACGTCACATCGGCCATTGACGCCGTCACGGTCTTTCTCGATGGCGCGAATGTCACACGCATCATCGCACTGGACCTGCCCTCGGGTGACAGCACGCTGGTTGCCAGGGATTTTCCGCTTTCCCTCGACACGTCTTCCCTGCGGGTTGAGGGCGAGGCCGGCGCAAAGCTCACCATCGGCACGGTCGATGCGCAGCGTCCTCACGCTGCGCCGGTCCATCTGCCGGAGATCGACAGACGCATTGAGGCCTTGAACGACGAGCGGGCCGATCTGCAAGGAGCGATCGACGCGGCCAAGGTGCGGCGCAAGTTTGCCGTACGTTTTGCGGACGTTTCCCCGGCCGGCATCGGCGAAAAGGGCGAGGCGCGACCGATCTCCGAATGGCGTGCGGCCTTCGCAGCCGTGGCCGACGAGATCGCGATCGCTGACGCTGCGATCCGTGGTGCCACGCGCAAGCAGCGCGAGCTTGATCGCGAGATCGCCCAGCTTAAAGCCGAGCGCGGCGCCAAGCCGCCGAGCAAACTGGAATTGCGGATCGATGTTGCGGCCTCTGCCGCGACGAAAGCAACATTGCGCGTGACCTACGCCGTGGCGGATGCTTGTTGGGTGCCGCTTTACGACGCGCGTCTCGACATCGGCTCCAAGGATCGCAAGCCTCAGCTTGAACTGGTGCGCCGTGCCGAGGTGACGCAGTCAACCGGTGAGGATTGGTCCGATGTTGAGCTGGGCGTCTCCACCATCCGCGTCGCCCGTGGCGGCAATGCGCCGGAACTCAATTCACTGATCGTACGATATCGGCAAATTTCAAAGCTGATGCTGCGGGGGCATGTGCATTCGGAGTTTGTGGGGATGGCGTGCCGCGTGGCGCCTGCGGCGCGACGGGCAAGGGGCGCCGATGATGCCGAGCCGTTAGCTGAGCAAATGGCTGAGGTTGACGATGACGCCGAGGCATCAGCCGCGCTGGAGCCCGCTGATGAGCAGCAGGCGGCTGCCGAGGTCGGCGACTTTCAGGCCACCTTCAAGATACCGGGCCGCGTCAGCCTGAGCGCCAGGGAAGGCGCGAAAAGCTTTCGTATTTCCACCACGACCGGTGCTGTGGACCTGACGGTTCGGGCGGCACCTGTGGCGGACCCCACCGCCTTCCTTGAAGCCAGCTTCAAGCCGGCGGATGACGCCGCGCTGTTGCCGGGCAAGGTCGCGCTTTATCGCGATGGTGTGTTCGTCGGTTACGGCAAGATCGTGGTTTCAGCCAGGGACGAGAAGGTGCGGCTTGGCTTCGGAGCCGATGACAAGATCAAGATCGAGCGCGCAGTCTTGAAGCGCAACGAGGGATCGGCCGGCCTGTTCGCGACGTACAAGACCGACCAGCGCTCGTTCAAGACGACCGTCCGCAACAGTCATGATTTTCCGATTCATGTGGCGATCGAGGATCAGTTGCCGGTCAGCGAAAACGAAAAAATCCTGGTGGATTTGCTGTCGTCGGGCACGCCGCCTACCGCGAGCAACATTCGCGACAAGCGCGGTGTACTCGAATGGGCTTTTGAGGCCGGGCCAGGCGAGGTCAAGGAAATCCATTTCGCCTGGCGTGTGCGCTGGCCCGAGTACGAGAGCATCGTCATGGTGCCGGCGGAGCAAAAGCGGGAAGATTTCAACAATGACGCGTCGATGCCGGTGAGATCAGTCCCCACCACGCCGTAACGGCGATCCATGAAATTACGCGGAAAGGCAGCTCGGCCCTTTCGCGCCCCGGAAATCACTATCGCGACAACCCTTGATAGTGAGTCGGCTTCCTTTTGCCCGCCGATGCACAGATTTCTCTGTGTGCCAATCGTTCGTTAACCATTCCGAGACTTTATATGTGGTTATACATTACAAAAGCGCTCTTGTGAGGCGAACATGATGGCAATAAGTCAAGCGGCCTACCCCCAAGAGCCAATGGCGGAGTTTCCGGAGACTGTTCAGTCTGAAGCCGTTATCGTTACAATGGCGGCGTCTTTCCTGGCCGCGCTACACGCGCTCCTCAGACTCAATATCTGGCCCGAACGAATCAAGCTTGATGCCCCAACTCAGATAGGGCGGCTTGAATTTCTTCTTAAGGAGGCACTCGACGAGATTCAGGGCTATCCTTCACAAGGATTTTCTGAGGCGGATGAAGTCGAGGGAAAGCAAACCGCGATTGTTCTTATTGAGCATATCGCCAGCACGATCAGGAAGGAGATCGTTTCCCCTGACACACATTCCTGAATCCCGGCCAGTCTATCTGCCGTAGGGCGAGCAGTCGTCACGGGGAATTGCAGAGATGTGGGTCAGCGTCTCTGCGACGTCACGCGCAGATTTGCCAGACGATCCAATGCGCCTTGCAGGATGAAGATCGCGGCATGCTCGTCGATGACTTCGGCGCGTTTGGCGCGGCTGACGTCCATGGCGATCAGTTCGCGCTCGACGGCTGCCGTTGAGAGCCGCTCGTCCCAGAGGGCGATCGGAAGCGAGGTCAGGCCTGCGAAGTTGCGTGCAAAGGCGCGGGTCGATTGCGCACGCGGCCCCTCGCTGCCATCCATGTTGATGGGAAGACCGAGTACGAAGCCCACCGCCTTGCGTTCGCTCGTGATCGCAAGCAGCCGCGCCGCATCCTGCTTGAACGCCTTGCGCTGAATCGTTTGGACGCCCGTCGCAAGCCGCCGGTCCGGATCAGAGACGGCGACGCCAATCGTCTTGGTGCCCAGATCGAGACCGATCAGCGCGCCGCGCTCGGGCAAGTGGGGTGCAGCGTCAACCAGAGGAAGGATAAGTGCCGGCATGACATGCGCTTAGCACGCGGTGAGCCACCGAGGCAAAGCGGGGGGAAGGTTGTTTTCGTTCTGAAGAAGGCAGCGTCCACTACAATTCAATGCTTGAGAATGCTAACCGTGACCGGTCTCCGTGCGGATCGCGCTGTCCGCCCTGAATGAAGAGAAACAAAGAAAGAAGCACCATGTGGCCTGACCGTCGACTGATCGATCTTTTCAAGACCGAATTTCCGATCGTGCTGGCGCCGATGGCCGGCGTCATGGATGCCGAACTCGTGATCGCGGCCGCGGAAGGAGGGGCGTTGGGGTCTTTGCCGAGTGCGATGCTTTCGGCGGAGAAGGCGCGCGAGCAGGTCAACATCATCCGTCAGCGCGTGTCCGCGCCGATCAACATGAACTTCTTCAGCCATACGCCCGTTGCCGCCGATCCTGCGCGCGAGGCGGCTTGGCGGCAACGGCTCGCACCTTATTATCGGGAACTCGGTCTCGATCCTGACGCGCCGGTCAGCGCCGCGAACCGCGCGCCGTTTGACGCCGCTTTTTGCGAAGTGGTTGAAGAGTTGAAGCCGGAAGTGGTCAGCTTCCATTTCGGCCTGCCTGACAAGCCGCTGCTTGATCGCGTCAAGGCGGCCGGCTGCATCGTCATTTCGTCTGCCACCACCGTGAAGGAAGCCGTCTGGCTGGAGAGCCACGGCGTTGATGCGGTGATCGCGCAAGGGGCGGAAGCCGGCGGCCATCGCGGCATGTTCCTCACCGACAATATTGGTGAGCAGCCCGGCACATTCGCGCTGGTGCCGCAGGTCGTTGATGCCGTGAAAGTCCCTGTCATCGCCTGCGGCGGCATTGCTGACGGACGAGGCATCGCCGCAGCCTTTGCGTTGGGCGCGTCCGGCGTGCAGATCGGCAGCGCCTATCTGCGCTGTCCGGAGTCCAAGGTGAGTGCAATGGCCCGTGCCGCACTCGCCGGGGCGTGCGATGATTCCACTGTCATCACCAATGTCATGACCGGGCGACCCGCTCGCGGGGTTCAGAATCGCGTGATGCGGGAAGTTGGGCCGATCGCCACTGAGGCGCCGGCATTCCCCCATGCCGCCACCGCACTAGGGCCGCTGAAGCTGGCTGCCGAAAAGCTTGGCAAGGTCGATTTCACCAACCTGTGGGCCGGGCAGGCGGTCGCGATGGGTCGCGAGGTGCCGGCAGCCGAACTGACGAGGGATTTGGCCAAAACCGCACTGGCGCGCCTGCGCCAGATGGCGGGATAGGATGCGTACAAGAATGACTGCTGCTTATTTTGAGGTTGGTGAGGTATTTTGAGGTTGGCGAGAAATGAGACAGGAGGCTCCCTCCCCCCTTGTGGGGTCCGAGACGAGCGCAGCTCGCTCGTGGGCTGGGGAGGGGGGCCCGCTTGTTCTGTGAGAAGTTGCTTCGCAGATCGGCTTCTGCGAAGGCTGCCAGTCAGACGACTACGTGCGGCATCTGCGGCCACCCCCCTCCCTGACCCACGAGCGAGCTGCGCTCGTCTCGGACCCCACAAGGGGGGAGGGAACAGAGAGGCATTGCATCGCTCTCGATCCACCAAAGCCACCAGAAAGAGTTGCAGCAAATTGTTGCCCGTGTCCTTAGTGGGAAAGCGCCGGTTGCGGCGGAAAAGCGGCGTCTGCTATACGGCAGAGGAGTTCCCGACAATCGAGGCCTTTGGATAATGTCTGTTGACGCTGCTACTGTCCGCCGCATCGCGCATCTGGCGCGCATTGCGGTTGGGGACGATGAGGTTCCGCATCTCCAAGGCGAGCTCAACGCCATGTTGGCCTTTGTTGAGCAGCTGTCGGAGGCTAATATCGAGGGTGTTGAGCCGATGACATCGGTGACACCCATGGAAATGAAGAAGCGTGTCGACGTGGTCAATGACGGCGAGATTGCCGACGACATCGTCGCCAACGCGCCGACGACTGAAGGTCACTTCTTTCTGGTGCCGAAAGTCGTCGACGTCGAGTAACTCTGTTTCAGGGCGGAAGTCTGATGTGCCTGCTATGCAGCGATGAAAATGCCTATCTGGCCTATATGAACTATCTCGACGCAATGGAGCGGCAAGGCAAGGCTGCCGACCCCGAAAAGGCCGTCAATGCGGTGCTCGATCAGCTCGAGGCGGCAGCCAAGGTGGCCCGCCAGGACGCCTTAGCCCGCAAGGACGACCCGGCCAACGACAAGACCCTCTCTCCATTCTTTTGCAGCCCGATCGATAAATGACCGATTTGACATCGCTGACGCTCGCCGAAGCCCGCAAGGGTCTTGCGGCCAAATCCTTCACGTCGCTGGAACTCACCGACGCGCATCTCGGCGCGATGGAGGCCGCGCGCGTGCTCAATGCCTTCGTGCTGGAGACGCCGGAGCAGGCCCGCGCCATGGCGCGCGAGGCGGATGCGAAGATTGCAAGAGGCGAGGGCGGTCCGCTTGCGGGAATTCCGCTCGGGGTCAAGGACCTGTTCGCGACCAAAGGCGTGCGCACAACCGCGTGCTCAAAGATCCTCGGCAACTTCGTGCCGACCTATGAGTCGACGGTGACCTCGCAGCTGTGGCGTGACGGCGCGGTCATGCTCGGCAAGCTCAACAATGACGAGTTCGCGATGGGCTCGTCGAATGAGACCTCCTGCTTTGGCCCCGTGGGCAATCCGTGGCGGCGTGAGGGTTCTGACGTAACGCTGGTTCCGGGCGGCTCGTCTGGTGGTTCGGCGGCAGCGGTGGCGGCACTGCTCTGCATGGGCGCGACAGCGACCGACACCGGCGGCTCAATACGCCAGCCCGCAGCCTTCACTGGAACCGTCGGCATCAAGCCAACCTATGGTCGTTGTTCGCGCTGGGGTACCGTCGCCTTTGCATCCTCGCTCGACCAAGCTGGTCCGATCGCGCGCAGTGTGCGCGATGCAGCGATCCTGCTGCGTTCCATGGCGGGGCACGATCCGAAGGACACGACCTCGGTCGATATCGCGGTGCCGGATTATGAATCCGCGATCGGCAAGTCGGTGAAGGGCATGAAGATCGGCATCCCGCGGGAGTATCACCTCGATGGCATGCCGGCGGAGATCGAGAAGCTGTGGAGCGAAGGCGCAGCCTGGTTGAAGGCGGCCGGCGCTGAACTCGTTGAGGTGTCGCTTCCACACACCAAATATGCTCTGCCGGTCTATTACATCGTGGCCCCGGCGGAAGCGTCGTCCAATCTCGCGCGCTATGACGGCGTCCGCTATGGCCTGCGCGAGGAGGGCGGCGACATCATCAAGATGTATGAGAATACGCGCGCGGCAGGTTTTGGCGCGGAAGTCCGCCGCCGTGTCATGATCGGCACCTATGTGCTGTCCGCTGGCTATTACGACGCCTATTATCTGCGCGCCCAGAAGGTGCGCACGTTGATCAAGAAGGATTTTGAGGATTGCTTCGCCAAGGGCGTCAACGCGATCCTCACCCCGGCGACGCCGTCGGCCGCCTTCGGCATCGGCGAGAAGGGCGGTGCAGACCCTGTCGAGATGTATCTGAACGACGTCTTCACGGTGACGGTGAACATGGCAGGGCTGCCTGGCATCGCCGTGCCCGCCGGCAAGGATGCGCAAGGGCTGCCGCTCGGCCTGCAATTGATTGGCCGGCCCTTTGACGAGGAAACGTTGTTCTCGCTGAGCGAAGTGATTGAGCAGGCAGCCGGTCGTTTCACGCCACGGAGGTGGTGGTGAAAATGGCCGGTCTGATGCGTAGGGTGGGCAAAGGTGCGAAGCACCGTGCCCACCGTCACTCCGCTATGATGATATTGAATGGTGGGCACGCTTCGCTTTGCCCACCCTACGTTCTGAGCGAGGTGATTGAGCAGGCAGCCGGTCGTTTCACGCCACGGAGGTGGTGGTGAACATGGCCGCCTTCATGATGAGCCTTGAGGGCGCGCTGCCTGCGCCGGATATCGGTGCGCCGCTCGCCGGCCTCTGGTGGGCTGCCAAGAGCGATTGGGAGCAGGCGCACAAGATCGTCCAGGACGACGATTCGCGCGAGGCCGCCTGGGTCCATGCGTACCTGCATCGTGTCGAAGGCGATCTTGACAATGCCGGTTATTGGTATCGTCAGGCAGGACAACCCGCCGCGAAAGATTCACTGCAGGCTGAATGGGAGCGTATTGCTGCCACGCTGCTCGGGAGCGCAACATGAGCACCGCCACGCACAAGCTGATCAAGGGCGCGACCGGCGACTGGGAGACGGTCATCGGCATGGAGATCCATGCCCAGGTGACGTCGAAGTCAAAACTGTTCTCCGGCGCTTCAACGGCGTTCGGTGGCGAGCCGAACAGCCATGTGTCGCTGGTCGACGCTGCCATGCCGGGCATGCTCCCCGTCATCAACGAGGAGTGCGTCAGGCAGGCTGTCCGAACAGGACTCGGGCTCAACGCCAAGATCAATCTGCGTTCGGTGTTCGACCGCAAGAACTACTTCTATCCAGACCTGCCGCAGGGCTACCAGATCAGCCAGTACAAGTCGCCGATCGTGGGCGAGGGCGAGGTGCAGGTTGAATTGGACGGTGGTCGAAGTGTGACCGTCGGCATCGAGCGGCTGCACCTTGAACAGGACGCCGGCAAATCGCTGCACGACCAGTCGGACGACATGTCCCATGTCGATCTCAACCGCTCCGGTATCGCGCTGATGGAGATCGTCTCCAAGCCCGATATCCGTGATGCCGAGCAGGCCAAAGCATACGTGGCCAAGGTGCGCTCGATCCTGCGCTATCTCGGCACCTGCGACGGTGACATGGAGAAGGGAAACCTGCGCGCGGACGTCAACGTGTCGGTCCGCAGGCCTGGCGAACCGCTCGGTACCCGCTGCGAGATCAAGAACATGAACTCGATCAACTTCATTGGCCAGGCGATCGAATACGAGGCGCGCCGCCAGATCAATGAACTTGAGGAGGGCCGCAGCATCGACCAGGAGACGCTGCTGTTCGATCCGAACAAGGGCGAGACGCGCTCGATGCGCTCGAAGGAGGAGGCGCACGACTACCGCTATTTCCCTGATCCTGATCTGTTGCCGCTGGAGTTCTCGCAAGCCTTGGTCGACGAACTCAAGGCGGGCCTGCCGGAACTGCCGGATCAGAAGAAGGCGCGTTTCATGGCCGACCTCGGCCTCTCGCCCTATGACGCGAGCGTACTCGTTGCCGAGCGCGAGAGCGCGGATTTCTATGAGGCGGTGCTGGCAAGGCTCGTCAACCGCAAGCGCGACGGCAAGATGGCGGCGAACTGGGTGATCAACGAACTGTTCGGCCGTCTCAACAAGGAGGGGCGTGAAATTACGCGCTCTCCGATTGCCGCTGAGCAGCTTGCAGCCATCATCGATCTGATCGGTGAGGGCACGATCTCCGGCAAGATCGCAAAGGACCTGTTCGAGATAGTCTGGCAGGAGGGCGGCGATCCCCGGGAACTCGTGGAAAGCCGGGGCATGAAGCAGGTCACCGACCTGGGCGCCATCGAGAAGGTTGTCGACGACATCATCGCGGCCAACCCCGACAAAGTCGCGCAGGTGAAGGCCAAGCCGCAGGCACTCGGTTGGTTCGTCGGTCAGGTGATGAAGTCATCAGGCGGCAAAGCCAACCCGCAAGTCGTCAACGACCTGCTCAAATCCAAGCTCGGCATCTGACCGCAGTGCGGTGAGGTGACAACTCGTTCCCTCACCGGCTGCTTCCATTCAAGCCCCGCAATCGCTTCTTCGACGAAGACCTACGCCCTCTCGCTCGCGCCCTTCGACCGAATCGGTTGCACTGATTCGCGCGAATCGGTGCCTTCGAACGCATCTGGCGATCCGTTTTTGCTGTCGGGGATAAAAATTTTTTCGTTGCCAAAGACTGCGACTCCAATCCCGCCGGGCGGCCGCACTCGCGTCGAGACATGTCGCTGCACAACTTGCTTACATCGATCGCGCATCATGCACGAATTCAGGAAAAGCCTACAGCGTAAGGCTTTTGCTGCAATCATCACTCTTGCCGATGTCGATGCAGTGAGCACTTCGTTCATCGTTGATGGAGCGTCTCTTCGTGCTTCTGCATGAAGCGTGTGCCGCGCACGTGGCTTATGTTGTCAACACTTCCTTAGCGAGAAGATGTTTTTTTTGTCGCGTTGGTGTATTCGAGATGACGTGTATCTCGATCGAGTGCACGCAGCGAAATCGAGCCATCTCACATTGGAGGGCAACATGGCTAAGAAAGCGAAGAAGGCAGCTAAGAAGGCGAAGACCGTAAAGAAGGCGAAGAGCGCAGTGAAGAAGACTGCCAAGAAGACCCGCAAGGTCGCCAAGAAGAAGTAAGGCTTTCGCCAGACTGAAGTTGCCGGCTCCTTGGATAGCCGGCACGTCATCAGGGCGTCCCTGCGAGCCGGTCTGCCAGAGATCATCACGGCAGATTTCGGACAAAGGGTTCTGATCGACGCAAGAGGGTGTCGGCGAGACATCAGGTCAGCGGTCGGATCGTTGTTATTGCGTGAGTTCGCTCGCCAAAGCTTCAGGTCCGGCAGAAGAAACAAGTTTTCTTCGTTCGGTGCGGTGGCCTTCTTGGTTCCGCAGTTTCACGAGTTGCCACTCGGCCCAGTAGCCCTTTGGCCAAAGTGAAATCTGGTCCTGACGTGTTCGCCGACGCCCTCCTTTATGGCCGGGGAACAGGCCGACATTCCATTTCAAAAATATTAGTTGCTTTGCGACGAGGCACTGCTGCTTGAGAGCGGGCTGCATCGGTGGGTTGACGTGCTTGCTTCAGCACTCCCTGCCAGCGCTCATGTGTCATGGCTATCATCGTCAGAAAATCGACGCGGCAAACAGAGTCGGACGAATCGCAGTCAGACGAATGGCGAGAAGTGTGCGCCGATTGCGCAGAGCGCCCACGCAAGCCAGCTCAACCTGACACGTTTACCTCCTCTTCATCGCGATGCTTAAACTGCCATTCAAACTTGATGGTCATGATCGCCTCCACAACAGGCCGGCAAACGGCGATTGGAAGACAGGAAGTCAGACGGTGGATAGACCGCCCTCAATGACGAGGCGGCATCATCAAGGAGATGCGACATGTTTCAGGGAGCGATTGATCTGGAGGCTGCCAAGCCGATTGAGGCGAGCACGTTGTCGGACGTGCTGTTCGAGCGGGGGCTCTATTGGGCGAGCGGCCGTTCCGGCCTGGTCGATCTGATCGCCGCGCATAAATGGCTCAACCTTGCCGCGTTGAAGGGCCGGAAGGATGCCATCGCCTTGCGCCAGGAAGTCGCCGGACAAATGTCGGAGGCCGAGATCGCCACCGCGCAGCGCCAGGCGAGGGCGTGGGTCACCACGCACTAGTTGTTGCGCCGAACCGGGTTCCACTTCGGCGCAAAATGCTCCAGGCATCATTTCCAAAAGTTGCCGCCGGCTTTCGGAAAAAAAGATGTGGAAACAAAAGATGCGTTGGTCTGCCGACGGCGGTTTCGGATGAAAGAAATAGGGCGTCCTTGATTCTGCCGCTTGCGGCTTGCCGCGGTGTCGGGCATACCCGGAGAGCTGGAGATGTGGCCGAGTGGCTGAAGGCGGCGGTTTGCTAAACCGTTATAGGGTTGTAAAGCCCTATCGAGGGTTCGAATCCCTCCGTCTC
>JGI24705J35276_12238581_pt1 | contig 27501 bp, 29 predicted proteins | sample TergutNt197P4_FD_35276 | JGI IMG/M metagenome (IMG submission 35276) | reverse complement strand
TGATCCCGTTCCGAACTCAGAAGTTAAACCGTGTTCCGTTCCCAACTGTAGTGCGGTCTTCGGCCGCGTGAAATCGGGAAAGCTGGCACTCCTTCTCACCCTTTCACCTTACTTTTATAACAAATTTGGTTACACCTACAGTATACACTATTTAACCTCTTTTACCATAATTTTTATATCTGTGCTTAACGGTGAACCTAACGAGTGACTTCAAATGGGGTATTGCTTTATTCAACCGCTTCCCTAAGCGTATAAACTTTTTAGACACCACCCTGCGTGATGGTGAACAAACACCCGGGATATCTCTTACACCAGAAAATAAGCTACTAATAGCTCAACGTCTAGATGAACTCAGAATAGACGTGATTGAGGCTGGGTTTGCAGCAGTTTCTGAAGGCGAACTTGAAGCTGTCAGCCTAATTGCCAGACAAGGTCTAAAAGCTGAAGTGGCAAGTGCAGGAAGGGGCACAAAAAACGACATTGACGCAGTCATAAAAAGCGGAGCCCAAACCATAAGCATGATCATACCCACCTCTGACTTGCACATAACCTATAAACTGCGCAAGACACGAGATGAGATTCTAAAAGCCACCGAAGATTGTGTAACCTACGCCAAAGCCCATGGTTTAAAAGTTGATTTGCTTGCTGAAGACGCAACACGCTCTGATTTTGATTACCTGCTTAAGGTTTTTCAAACTGCCGAAACTTGCGGCGTAGACCGCGTAACTCCCTGTGATACAGTAGGCATTCTAACTCCTGAACGTGCATATGAATTCTTCACAAAACTAACAGACAGCATTAAGGTTCCTGTTGGGGTGCACTGTCATAATGACTTTGGCATGGCCGTGGCCAGTACCGTAGCTGCACTTGGAGCAGGTGCTCAGGAGGTTCATGGAACAATTAACGGTTTAGGTGAACGAGCCGGTAATGCTGCAATTGAAGAAATCGTAGTAACACTCCATTCACTTTACCAGCAACAACTACATATCAAAACTGAACTCCTCTATGGCACATCACAATTAGTCTCACGTTTAACAGGAATTTACCCGCAACCCAACAAAGCAGTCGTTGGCGAAAACGCGTTTACACACGAATCTGGCATACATACTCAAGGTATGCTTGCAAACCCTCTAACATATGAACCAATCGCTCCAGAACTGGTAGGCTGCACACGCCGCATCGCCTCAGGCAAACACTCAGGTTCACATGCAATAAAAGCAAACCTCGACAGTATGGGTATAAACCCTGATGAGGAACAATTTAAAGAAATCTTGCAACGTATCAAAGAACTTGGTGATAAGGGTAAAACTGTCACAGATGCTGATGTGTTAGCAATAGCTGAAAAGGTCATGGGTCTTAGTGGGTTTAAGCCAATTAAGCTTCAGGAAATGATTTTTGTTGGTGGCGATCCAGTAACTGCAACTGCATCTGTTCGGTTATGTATAAACGGTAAAGATGCTTGTGGTGCTGCAACTGGTGTTGGTCCAGTTGACGCAACTATAAATGCCGTGAAACGTGCCATAAAAGAAAACGAACCCATCAAACTAGAACAATACAATGTCAAAGCTATTACCGGTGGAACTGATGCAAAAGTCGAAGTGCTCGTACGCATGTGCAAAGGTGGTCGAATCGTTACAGCCATGGGCACACGTGAAGACATAGTTAAAGCCAGCGTGGACGCAGTCATAAGTTGTATGAACGTACTCCTTACAGATTACCGCGATGAAAACAATAATAATACAAAAAGACTCTAAACCTCTATACACTACACCACTTTTCTCAATAATTCTTACGTTTACTGCACTTTTAAAATTTTATTCCATACACATATCAGTTCACATACAACCTGAACTCCTGAATATTAGCCACATTTGTGAAAAATTCAAAAGCGCTGTTGTACCGATAGGTTTTTATTTGAACAATGGCGTACTTTAGCTGAAGTAAATTTAAAGAGGCATGAACATGAGGGATTGTCACCTCAATAGCTGGGATCGTCGGGTATTTATTCTCTAATTCTCTCAGGTTAACCTCTAAATATGCTACATCTTTCTCAAACAATTTTTGTGTAGACAACAGTCTAAACGTTAATTCAAAACATAGGAGACAGAATTGAATATGCCAAAAATGTCTGGTGCACAAGCACTTTTAGAATCTCTTGAACGTCAAAATGTTGATACAATCTTTGGAATCTTAGGAGGCGCTATCCTTCCAGTATACGATGCGCTTTGCGGTAACAAAAAAATTCGCCACATTCTTGCGCGACATGAGCAATGTGCGGCGCATGAGGCTGAAGGTTACGCAAGAGCTAGTGGACGTGCTGGTGTGTGTATGGCAACTAGTGGACCGGGGGCTACTAACTTGGTAACGGGTATAGCAAATGCCTACATGGATTCTAGTCCAATTGTCGCTCTAACTGGTCAAATTCCATCATATGGTGTTAACTCAAGTTATATGATTGGTAGAGATGCTTTTCAGGAAGCCGATATCTTGGGTATAACCACTGCAATTACCAAGTACAATTACCAGCCACGATCTGTCTCGGAAATTCCCCAAATGGTTACTAACGCTTTTCATATTGCAACCACTGGTCGGCCTGGCCCTGTTTTGATTGATTTACCCAAAAATGTGCAGTCAAATATTGATGAAGTTGAATTTACAAACACGCCCAATATTAGAGGTTACAGATTGCCTCAACCGCCTGATCCAGCCAAAATCAGTCAAGCTGCTGAGCTTTTGGCAAAAGCTGAACGCCCCATACTGCTAGTCGGCGGCGGTGTCATATTAGCAGGTGCATCTGATGAAATAGTTCAAATGTCTGACTTGCTAATGGCCCCAGTTGCAACCACTTTCATGGGTAAAGGAGCCTTCCCAGAAAATCATCCGTTATCTTTGGGAAGTATAGGCATGCATGGTAACCCTGCAGCTAACAGACTAATTGGTGAGGCCGATGTTTTACTTGCCATTGGAACCCGCCTCTCTGACCGCGCAACCACCAATTTGGACACATTTGCAGCAGACGCAAAGAAAATCCAAATTGACGTTGATGCAGCAGAAATCAACAAAAATATAGAAGTAGACTTAGCAATTGTTGCTGACGCTAAAGCTTCACTAAAAATGCTACTAACCGCTATTTCAAAGAAGCTACGTAAGGGTGAGGGTAAAGCTTGGACAAACCGTGTTAAAGAAGCTAAAGAGCAACTAAGTCCTCTATTAAAAGAGATTCCACGTGATATGGTTCCAAAGGCGTTACTCTCTGAACTGCGTAAACTGTTACCGCAAAGTGGTATAGTTACAACTGAAGTTGGACAAAACCAGATGTGGTCAGCCCTATACATGCAAGTTTTGCAGCCGCGAACTTTCATCAGCTCAGGCGGGCTTGGAACAATGGGCTTTGGCTTCCCTGCAGCAATTGGCGCCAAAGTTGCCTGCCCAGACCGCATGGTTATAGACATCGCCGGTGATGGCAGCTTTATCATGTCTGAGCAAGAATTAGCCTGTAGCGTCATGGAAGACATCCCCGTAATCGTCATGGTACTAAATAACAGCGTATTGGGTATGGTTGCCCAATGGCAAAGAACACTCTACGAGAAACGTTACAACGCTATTAACTTGGGCAAAACACCTAACTTTGTAAAACTAGCAGAAGCCTACGGCGCACAGGGTATTCGTGTAAACTCAATTGATGAATTCCGAAATGCTATAAAAACTGCATTGAATAGTAAAGTTACAACAGTTATAGATGTGCCTATTGGCTCAGAAACCGATGTGGTTCCATTTGTGCCTCCAGGCTGCGGATTGCCCCAACAGAGAGGTGATTATTAATGGAACCCGGAAAAACCAAAGTCATATCAGTCCTAGTTGAAAATAAACCTGGTGTACTCCACACGATTTCTAACCTGTTTAGACGACGAAACTTTAACATTGAAAGCATAACTGTTGGCGCTACACAACAAAAAGACATCGCCCGTATGACCATCACAGTAAACGCAGACGAGAAAACTCTTGAACAAGTTACCAAACAAGTTGCCAAACAAATCGATGTCTTAAAAGTCGAAGAGTTAGAACCCGGCAACTTTGTCATGCGTGAACTAGCCTTAATCAAAGTTAAAATCACTGATTCCAAAGAACGCTCTGATGTAATCAACTTTATCAACGTTTTCCGCGGTAGAATAATTGACGTTTCAACTGACAGCTTAACAGCAGAAATTACCGGTGGACCAGACAAAATCGACGCCTTTCTAAACCTGATGAAGACCTTTGGTGTCCTCGAACTTGCAAGAACAGGCATAACTGCACTGGCACGAGGCGCTAAATCCATAAGAATTGACGAGTAAAAAACTTTACAGAATGGAAAAGTTTAACCTTCCCTATTTCAACCTTGAGTCACATCCCTTTAGAGGTTAAATCTAATAACATTTGCACAATAAAAAAATAAGATAAATAGTAGTAGATGAAAAACATGAACATTACAGAAAAAATCTTAGCTAAAGCATCAGGCAAAAACACCGTTTCTCCAGGAGAAATCGTGGATGCAAACGTTGACGTATTGATGACCCATGATTTAACTGGGCCTTTAGCTGTAGAATCATTTAAAAAAATCGGCGCAGAAAAAGTTTGGGATAACCAAAAAATAGTTGTAATTTTAGACCATCAAGTTCCAGCTGAATCCCTTAAAGCAGCAGAACTTCATAAAACAATGCGCCAATTTGCCAAAGAACAAAAATTACGCATCTACGATGTAGGACGCGGCGGTATCTGCCACCAAGTCATGCCTGAACAAGGACACGTAGTTCCCGGTACAGTTATCGTCGGTTCTGACTCTCATACATGCACTTATGGCGCATTCGGCGCTTTTGCCACTGGCATAGGCTCAACAGAAGCAGCCGCCGTTATGACCACCGGAAAAATCTGGTTCAAAATTCCACAAGTTATCAAAATAGTAGTCAACGGAAAATTCAACAAGTATATCACTCCAAAAGATTTAGTCCTAAACATAATCGGCAAACTAGGCGTTGATGGAGCAATATACAAAGGTACCGAATTCACTGGCCCCACCATACGTGAAATGAGCATAGCCGGCAGAATGACCCTATGCAACATGGCAGTTGAAATGGGTGCCAAAAACGGCATAATCGAACCTGACAACATAACAAACGAATACCTACAAAACCGTGTCCAAAACCTGCCAGACTTTGCAACCCTAAAAAGCGACAAAGACGCCCAATATGAGCGTATAGTAGAATTCGACGTTTCAAAAATGGAACCACAAATTGCTTGCCCCTCATCTGTAGACAATGTTAAGCCAATCTCAGAAATCGGCGAGGTCCCAATTGACCAAGCATTCATCGGCTCATGCACCAACGGCAGACTAGAAGATCTACAGATGGCTGCTCAAATAATAAAAGGCAAAAAAATCAAAGATGGCGTACGCGCTTTAGTAATTCCAGCCTCACAAGAAATCTACAAACAAGCCTTAACCGAGGGTTTAATTGAAATCTTTACAGAAGCAGGTGCAATTGTTTGCGGTTCAGCATGTGGCCCATGTTTAGGAGGACACATTGGATTATTAGCAGCAGGCGAAACATGCGTCAGCACAAGCAACCGCAACTTTATAGGCCGAATGGGTAGCACTCAATCAAATGTTTACTTAGCCTCACCAGCTGTTGTTGCAACTTCAGCCCTAACAGGTAAAATCACAAGTCCCACAACTTTGGAGGCAAAACAATAATGGAGTCCAAAATTAAAGCACCCGCCATAAAATTCGGAAACAACATCGACACTGACGTTATCCTACCTGGAAAATACCTAGTAATAGTTGACCCCTATGAGTTAGGTAAACACGCCCTGGAAAGCTTAGACACAGAATTTGTCAACAAAGCAAAAGACGGTGTAATCCTAATTGGCGGCAAAAACTTTGGCTGCGGCTCAAGCAGAGAACAAGCTCCCTTAGCCTTAAAATATGCCGGCGTAAAATGCGTCATCGCAGAAACCTTTGCACGCATCTTTTACAGAAACGCCATCAACATCGGCTTACCAGTCATTGAATGCTCAGGTATCTCAGAGGCTACAAAAACCGGCGATGAAATTGCTATAGATTTAGAAACAGGCAAAATCCAAAACTTATCTAACAACAACGTGCTGCAAGGTACAAACTTACCTCCATTTATCATGGAAATCCTAACTGACGGCGGCTTAATTGAGAATTTACGTAAAAGGCTGAAAAAGAAATGACTGAATACAAAATAGCCTTAATGCCCGGAGACGGCATAGGTCCAGAGTTAACAGAAGCAACCCTGAAAATCTTAGACGTAGTCCAAGAAAATTTCGGCATAAACTTTAACATGATTCTTGCTGAAGCAGGTGATGCAGTATTCAAAAAAAGAGGCGTTGCCCTGCCTGAGGATAGCTTAAAAATTATCCGAGAGTCACACGCTTGCCTAAAAGGCCCCGTAGGAGAAACTGCAGCTGATGTCATAGTCCGTCTGCGTTTACTATTTGATTTGTATGCTAACGTACGACCCATAAAGGCGTTTCCAAACGTGCCCGTTGCCCATCCAGACATAGACATGATTTTTGTGCGTGAAAACACTGAAGACGTCTACAAAGGCTTAGAATACAGCATAGGCAACGACGTTACAGTATGCCTACGTGTAATTACACGCCAAAACTGTGAACGCATAGCAAAACGCGCCTTTGAAACCGCAAAACTGCGTCCCAAAAAGAAAGTTACAGCAATACATAAGGCAAATGTTATGCGTGTAACCGATGGCTTATTCAAACAGGTATGCCAAGAAACCGCCAAAAACTATCCTGACGTTAAATATAATGAAATGTATGTTGACGCTGCGACAATGCATCTAATCCGCACCCCACAAGACTTCGACGTATTATGCACCTGTAACATGTTTGGTGATATCCTATCTGATGAGGCCGCGCAATTAATCGGCGGTTTAGGTATGGCTCCCGGTGCAAACATCGGTGATAACTTTGCATTGTTTGAACCTATTCATGGCTCAGCCCCCGATATCGCTGGTAAGCAAATCGCAAACCCCATATCCATGATACTATCTGCAAAAATGATGCTAGACTGGCTAGGTGAACGATTTAACGACTCTAAATGTCTAAAGGCCGCTGAAGCTATCGAAAAAGCCACAGTACAAACCCTAATTAACGGTGTAACAGTTCCAGATTTAGGAGGTAAAGTCTCCACATTGCAGATGGCACAAGCCATTGTTGCAGCCCTAAAAATTTAGGCCGTGAAAACAATGACCCAAACCCCCCGATTTATAAAAATCTTGGATACAACATTACGCGATGGGGAGCAAACCCCTGGCGTTTCTCTGACTTTAGAAGATAAAATTGAAATCGCACAGCAGCTAAACAAGCTTGGCGTAGACGTTATTGAGGCAGGTTTTCCTAGTAGTTCTGAGGGTGAGCGTAAGGTCGTAAAAGAAATTAAAAAATTGGGTTTAAATTCACAAATTTGTGCATTATCTAGATGTACAAGAAATGACATTGATGCGGCTTTAGATTGTGATGTAGATTTAGTTCACATATTTATACCCACTTCGCCTGTGCAGATGAAACATGCAGTAAATATGACTCCTGAGCAAGTCTTGTCTTCTGCAGTTGAATCGATTCAATACATTAAGAGTCATGGTGTTAAATGTGAATTTTCGCCTATGGACGCTACGCGTACTGAGGCTCCGTTTTTGCATCAAATTTGTAAAGCCGCTCAAGATGCAGGGATGGATAGTTTAAACATTCCTGATACTGTTGGTTGTATGATTCCTAGGACAACTTTTGAGTTATTTAAGGAATTAAAATCCTTCATTAAGGTTCCAATTAGTGCTCATTGTCACAACGACTTTGGTTTAGCTGTTGCTAATAGTCTTGCAGCGGTTGAAGCAGGTGCAGATCAGATTCATGTTGCCGTTAATGGGTTGGGTGAACGCGCAGGCAATGCGGCATTAGAGGAAGTAGTTACTACGTTGCATGTGGTTTACGGTTACAAGACAAACATAAACATGCGTTTGCTCTACAGTACCAGCCGTATGGTTTCCTCATTAAGCGGTGTTTTCGTGCAAGTTAACAAGGCAATTGTTGGCGAAAATGCGTTTGCCCACGAATCAGGCATACATACCCGCGGTGTAACTGAGCAACCTTTAACATTTGAGCCTATCAGCCCTGAAATAGTTGGACGAACCCGAAAACTGGTCGCTGGTAAACTAGCAGGAACACGTGGCATTCAAGCTGAACTAAACGAAATTGGAATCCACCCAAGTGAGATGCAGTTAACAGAAATCGTTAAACGCGTCAAAGAGCTTGGTGACAAAGGTAAAATGGTAACTGATGCTGATTTAATTGCTTTAACCTCAGCAGTTATGGGTCAAGTTATCGGTGAAGAAAAAATCGTTGACTTATGCGACATGGCTGTTGTAACAGGCATCAAAGTTATCCCAACAGCTTCCGTACGCTTAACCTTAGACGGTAAGGAGTATGTGGCAGCAGAAACCGGTGTAGGACCCGTTGATGCAGTACTAAAAGCAATCCAAAAACTAACTGGCAACCTAGAAAAAATCAAACTAAGCGAGTACCGCCTTGAAGCAATTACCGGTGGATCTAATGCAGTTGCTGAAGTAGTGGTCAAAGTTGAAGACGAAAAAGGCAACATAGTCAGCGCCCGCGCCACACGCGAAGACATTGTTATGGCCTCAGTTGAGGCAATGATAAACGGTATAAACAAGTGTCTACTAAAAAATCGTAACCAAGGCAAAAACCAATGAAAGTAACCTATCAGGGAGAAACCGGCGCCTACAGCGAAATGGCTGTCTACAAATTCTTCGGCAACAAAGTCGAACCAGTCCCATGCAAGGACTTCCGCGACGTATTCGAATCCGTAAAAAACAATCAAGTATCAAACGGTGTTATACCTATCGAAAACTCAATCGAAGGTAGCGTAAATCAAAATTACGACCTCTTCTTAACCTATGACCTTAAAGTATGCGGAGAAGTAGCAGTCAAACTAGCACACGTCCTAATCACAAACCCCCAAACAAAATTCGAAGACATCAAAACCGTCTACTCTCACCCCCAAGCACTAGGCCAATGCCGAAACTACCTTGAAAAACACAAATGGGAAATCATCCCCGCCTATGACACCGCCGGCAGTGTCAAAATCATCAAAGAAAAACAACTCTTCAACGCCGCAGCAATCGCCAGCGAAAAAGCAGCCGACCTCTACAACATGAACATCACAGCCCGAGACATCGCCGACAACCCCTCAAACTACACCCGCTTCCTCATCCTCTCACACGAAGACACCCCCCCAACAGGAGACGACAAAACCAGCATAATATTCTCAGCAAAACACGCCCCCGGAACACTCTACCACGCCCTCGGAGAATTCTCATCAAGAAACATCAACCTAACACGAATCGAATCCCGCCCAACAAAAACCACCGCATGGCAATACAACTTCTATCTCGACTTCGAAGGTCACCGAACAGAAAAACGCTGTATAGAAGCTCTGCAAGCACTAGAAAAATACGCAACATTTACAAAAATTTTAGGTTCCTACCCAAGAGTCATATAACCACATCGTGTTGTTGCTGCTAATTTTTGAGGGGATAGTTAGAAGCATTGATAAAACATTTTATTGAGAAAAATACAAACCGTTGATTGTGGATAAGTTTGCATAAAATCTTTCCTGTTATTTATATGTAATCGGAGGATTCTTTTACGGTGGTGAACCTTCGTCTTTAAACGAACAATATGTGCCAATTGGTTATCAGAGTGGTTCAACTGTTACCTATTTTCCCTTAAACGGCACAGTTATAGCTCCCTTGATTCTATTGGTTGGTATTATTGTTGTGACTTTATTTTTCTATCTCAAAAATTTTGGGCTAAGTATTCTATTTTGTTTGTTTTTTTATTTTTTCGTGTATGTTTTTTGGTTTGATTGGGGTGCCGCAGTGTTTGCAGATTAACAGTTTACCTGTTTCTGGAATATCGTTCATTTTGTCGCATTTGGGGCAGTTAAATGCTGACATTACTATGCCGCTTTCTGTAAGTGTCTTTCTTAGGTCAGCAAAATCTTCACCCTTGATTTGTATGATGGGTATTTGGGACATGGCATCTTCAAAAACATCAATGGCGCAGTCTTGGCATAACTTTTTTCCCTCGTACTCTGGGAATTCTTTTTCTTTACCAAAGTAGGGTGAACCCAGAGCCATCCATTTAATGTAACCTTTCTTTAGTTGTTTATTCCAGAAAACCAGTTTCTTTTCGTTCCACAAGAGTTCTTTTCTACATTTAGCACAGTTTTCCATAGACGCCACGTTTGTTATTGGTTGGGTTTAGTAGTAATTAGACATTTTGATTTATCTTGCAGTTTTTGCCTGAAAAATTCAATGATACCTTTTTCGCTATTATTGCTGAAAATGGTGTTTAAGGTTATTAGTGGTGTTTTATTCTTCGGTTGATTGAAGCATTTTGTACATGGTTTCATAGCTTTTGCCGTAGTTACTGTCAGCCTTAGCAAGCTTTGCTCGAAGGTGATCCATTCTTGCCATTATTCCAGCGGTATCTTTGTTTTTCATTAGGTCTAGCCATGTTTGAGCGTTTTGGATGAAAAGTTCCTCCATGTTGCCCAAGTCTGATAGTTTAGTTTGCACGTTAGCGTAAAGGTCTGGGGTTTCTTGTGCGATGGCTTCTGCGAGGGTAAGGAGCATGCGATATGTGGTGCCGGCAAGTTTTTTGGATTCAACAAAGTTTTCTTGTGCAAGCAGAGTTTCGCATACGGCTAATCCGATGAAGTGTGGTAGCCCTAAAATGATGGACATGAGTTCATCGTGTTTTTGAGGTGTCATGATAAAGACGTTGGCGCCTTCTTTTTCAAGCCACTGTCTATACTGTTCTGCAAAGGTTTCTTCTTGTGAATTGGTTGGGGTTAGAACATAGGCTTTGTGGGTTACACCGTTGCTACCGGGGCCAAAAACTGGGTGAGTACCTAAAACGGTTGCATCTTTGATGTATTGGTGCATGATGTTAACGGGGTATTCTTTGATAGAGCAAATATCCATTACTACTTGTCCTTTATGGGTGACGGATGCAATTTTTTTGACTATGTCTTCAAAAGAAGATATGGAAGTGCAGATAAGAACGCTATCAGCATTCCGTACTGCATCTTGGAAATCTGTGGTTGTTTCAACTTGCAGCTCATCTTTGAGTTTAGCCAGTTTCTCAGCGTTGCGGCCCGCAAGGATTACAGTGTCGCCTTTTTCTTTACAGAACTTGGCAAACCATACTCCCATTTTTCCTGCGCCGAGGATGGCTATCCTCATTTATTGAGGTGCCTCACAGATTTTGTCTAGGCCTGTTTCTATTTCATTATCTGGTGCGGTTAAGCTTATGCGGAAGTGTTCACGGTAATCGCCAAAGCTTGTGCCTGGAGCTACTGCTACGCCGCTGTCAAGTAGGCTGAGAGTGAATTTTTCTCCGTCTAAACCTTCACGTTTGGGGAACACATAGAATGGGGCGTCTGGTTGTGTGAATTTAAAGCCTGCGGCGCCTAGTTTTTTGCTTGCAAGATCCGCACGTTGTTTGTATTTGGCTTTGATGTTTTCTGCGATTTGCTCGCGAAGTTCTAAGCCTTTTAAGGCTGCGTCTTGAATGAAAACTGGCACATTGTTGAATGTGATTTGGTTTAGTTTGGTTACTTGGTCAATGAACATCTTGTTTGCTACTATGTAGCCAACACGCCAGCCGGTCATGGTAAAGGTTTTGCTAAATCCATTGGAGAGTATGTGTTTAGAGTCAGCACCATAGTCAAGAATACTTTTGGTTTTGTTAAAGGCAATTGCGCCGTAAACCTCGTCGGAGAGTACAATTATGCCTTTTTTATTGGCGATTTCAACGATGCCGTCAAGGGTTTTGTCATCCATAATTTTGCTTGTTGGATTATTTGGGTTGTTTAGGATGATCATTTTTGTTTCGCTGTCAATTAAGCTCTCAAGTTTGTCAAGGTCAACTTTCCAGCCTGTTTCCATTTCTGTTTTAAGTAGCTTGGTTTGGGCGCCTATGCTTTTAGCGATTAAATCATAAGCGGTCCAGTATGGTGTGGGGATGATTATGTTGCCGCCGTTTTTCATAGTTAAGAACATGGTGCTGAAAATAGCCCATTTTGAACCAGGGGTTATGACAACGTTTTCTGTTTTAACGCCGTGTATCTCAGCGATTTTCTGGCGCAGTTTAAGCTCACCGTAAGAGGATGAATATTTGGTTTTACCTGCCTTCATTGAAGCATAAGATGCTTCAACAATTTCTGGAGGCGTAGCCATATCTGGGTCACCGAGGTTTAATCGGATTATCTTTTTTCCTTCGCTTTCTAGTTTGAGTGCTTTTTCATTTATTTCATACAGCATAAAGAATAACTCTCCGTTAAGAGCTCTCTATTTTTGAATGTCACTGCACATATTAACTATTTCGTGATAAAGCGCCTCAATTCGTGCAGGTTCTAACTGAAATTTAGCGGCTTTATCTTTGACTTTATTGTAAACTTCTCTTTCTCTGATTTGATCCTGCACAGGTAAACCCTGCTGTTTCTTGTGTTCACCGATTTTTCGACAAATTGTAATACGCTCACTTAGGGCTTTTATGATTTGGTCATCGATTTCATCTACACGCTTACGTAATGTCTGAATATCTTCCAAACTTTATTTCTCCTTCTTCTCTTCTTCTTTTTCAAGTATTTTAGAAATGTAGCCTGCACGTATCAAATGGTCAATTAAAGTTATTGCAACAACTGCTTCAATTGCTGGTACTGCTTTAGGCACAACACATGGGTCATGTCTACCCTTCACACTTAACATGTCATCTTTCATGGTTGAGAGGTTAATGGTTTTTTGTTCTTTGCTAATGGATGGTGTAGGCTTAATTGCTACCCTAATCCTAATTGGCATACCACTGCTTATACCACCTAGAATGCCGCCGGCATTATCCGTAGTTGACTCAACCTTGCCATTTTTCATTATGAACTCATCGTTGTTTTGAGAGCCAAACATTTCAGTTGCCGCAAATCCAGCACCGAACTCTACACCTTTCACCGCAGAAACCCCAAATAGTGCCTTAGCCAAATCAGCATCTAAAGCATCAAACAAGGGCTCTCCAATGCCTACAGGCATGTTAAGGGCAATACATTCAACTATTCCACCTATACTATCACCTGCATTTTTAGCTGCAACAATGGCTTCCTCCATTTTCTCAGCACAAGTTAAATCTGGACATCTCGTGGCTGCAATACTACGATTTTTACGAGTTTCAACAGCATTGAACCTTTTTTCAGACCTGATTTTACCTATTGAAATAGTGTAGGCTAAAACATCAATACCATATACGCCCAAAAGCTTTTTGGCAATTGTCCCTGCCAATATAAGAGCAACTGTGACACGCCCTGAGAATCTACCCCCACCTCGATAATCATTAAAACTACCATAACGAACATGAGCTGGATAATCAGAGTGACCCGGTCTTGGCAAATCTTTGATTTGATCATAATCACTAGACCTGATTTCCTTGTTGTTAACTGTGATCGCAATGGGGGCACCCGTGGTTTTACCGTTAAACACCCCACTTAAAATTTTAGCCTCGTCTTTTTCAACGCGAGCTGAAACAATCTTAGGCTGTGCCGGAATTCTCTGGTCAAGCTCTTCTTGGAAATCCTCTTCAGAAAGAGGCAGCCCAGCTGGACAGCCATCAATAAGTACGCCGACGATTTTGCCGTGGCTTTCCCCAAATGTGGTTACAACAAATTCTTTACCTAACGAGTTTCCCGCCAACGATTTCCGCTCCTATACCTGCTAAATCAGTGTAAAATGACGGATAAGACTTTCTGATACACTCGGCATTTTCAACTTTGGTTTCTCCATTTGCCCGTAGAGCAGCAACAGTGCAGGACATAGCTATTCGATGATCATTATGCGGATTGATGACTGCACCATGAAGTTTACAGGGACCTTTAATGGTTAAACTTGACTCATCCATACTAATTAGAGCCCCCATTTTTGTTAGCTCCTCATAAACCGTGGCTAAACGGTCAGATTCTTTAAACCTTAAACGTTGAGCATTAAAAATCTTCGATTGCCCATCCGCATAACAAGCTAGTACTGTACAGATTGGAACAAGATCTGGAATATTTTTTGCATCAATATCAACTGCTTTTAGCAAACCACCTGTACCTTGAACCTCTATACTGTGCTCACAGATTTTCACGTTAACTCTCATCTGTTTAAGGATGTCCAAAATCGCCCTGTCACCCTGTACAGTCTCGTAGTTTAGATTATCTATTTTCACCTTTGAGTTGGTAATGGCTGATGCAGCTAAAAGAAAAGCCGCTGAGGAAAAGTCGCCAGGTACTTTACAGTCAACTTGCCTGAAGGTTTGTCTACCGGGAATGTAGATCTGGCTATAATCGTCGCTGATTTGAACCTCAATATGATGCTGAGCGAGGACTTCTTGTGTCATTTTAACGTAATCTTTGGATTCTAGCGGAGTTGTGACTTGTATTTCGGTGTCTGCTTTAGCCATTGGGCAGGCAAACATTAAGCCACTGACAAATTGGCTGCTGACATCGCCGGGGATGCTGGTTTTTCCACCTGCTATACCCTTGCCTTCAACCACTATAGCTTGAAGGCCACCTATTTGTTTAGGGTAAGCCTCTACGCCAAGCATTTTAAGGCTAGATAGTAGCGGCTCAATTGGTCTGCGTTCAAGTGAGTGAGACAATAGAAATGCTGAACGTCCCAACGCTAAAGCAGCGATGGGGATCATAAACCGTAGAGTTGCACCTGATTCACCCACATCTACTAATAGATCGTTTGCCGCCTTCAACTCGCTTGTGCCTTGAACTATCCAGTAATCTTCAGTCCTTTGCACTTGGGCGCCTAAAGCTGTAATTGCTCGAAAAGTAGCTTGAGTGTCTTCTGACAAAAGAGGGTTTATAACTTTCCCTGTACCCTCAGAAAGTGCAGCAGCTATGAGCATGCGTTGAGTGTAGGATTTTGATGCTGACGCAGTTAGAGTGCCTTGAAGTTTACTTGTTGGTTTAACGGTTATGCTGACCATTATACGAGTACCCTAGCTTTTTCATGGTTCAAACTTGCTTGTATAATTTCCCCTTCATAGGCTTGCCAAACAGTCTTAACCTGCTCTATGTAATCTTTGGAGACAACAGCAGTAGTTGTGGGTCCTTTACCACATAAGCCTGCTGCTCTTGCTCCAGCAGCCAAGGCGTCTATGGCAATTTTTGTGTTAAATCCAAGCGCTTCTGAGTAGCAATGTCCATTTAGTATTAATGCTTCCCAGTGATGTCCGTTAAGGGCCATGTTGTAGCTTGCCTCAATTTGCGGTTTAAGAGCTGAAAGCCTGCTGGTATCAGTGTTTACAGTATAGGTCTTCTTGGGTGGAACTTGAAATAAAACACTGTAATCTTCAGCTAATGATTCTTGTCTGACAAGTTTACAATTTAAATTGTCAGTGACTACTAAGCCACCAAAGTATGATGCACAGGCATCATCAAATGCGCCTGTAAGGGTGACTTTTGCTTCAAAAGCCGCAGAAACCCCTAACTTGATAACCTCCAAATCCTCAAGAGATTCACCGAGTGCACCAAGTGTTGCGAGAGCTACCGCATTGGCAGCTGTGCTACTGCTCTTCAAACCTCTGGCAATGGGGATGTTACTCCAAGTTTTAACTTTTGCCCCAAACTCCTTTTCGAGACTAAACCGTTTGAGGACTGCTACAACGGCTTTCTGAATTAAAACAGGACTCTCTTTTTGATCCGACGTAATTTCTGTCTCAATAATTTGCGATTCATCGGTTAGTTTTACTTGTGCCTTAGTGTAAAGATCAACGCCAAAAGCTGCCCCCTTCCCAGTGGCTATAGCGTTAACAATTGTTGCTGCACCATGAGCTAATGCTGATGCTTCCCCTCTCACTACAATTTACCCCCTGTTTAACTGTTCCAAAGCTGCTTTTCTCATAACTTGCACCGGTGGCTGTTGTCCAGTCCAGATTTCAAACGATGCCGCACCTTGATAAATTAACATTTCCACTCCATTTACCACCTTGGCACCCACCGCTTTAGCATCTTTAACAAGTTGGGTTTCAAATGGATTATAAACAATGTCCATAACGGTCAAATCAGACTTCAAATTGTTTGATGCAATTAAACTTTGATTTATGTTAGGTTTCATTCCAACAGACGTTGTATTGAGCAAAATGTCTACATCACTGATTTTTTCTTCAATAACATCTGGTGAAAGTGAATCTACAATAATTTTCTTACCACACTTTTTCAGTGATTCTGCTAGTTTTTGTGCTTCTGAAACTGTACGGTTGAGAACAACAAGCTCATCTGCCTCCTGAACTAGTGCATAAGCTATGGCTCGTGTTGCTCCGCCTGCTCCAAACATTAGCACTCGTTTGCCGTGTGGGTCAGCTCCGTTTTCTTTAAGCGCTTTAAGAGCACCTATACCATCAGTGCTATAACCTAACAGTTTTCCATCTTTGCAGTGGATAGTGTTTACAGATTTTAGAAACTTGGCCGTTTCATCTACCCAATCTAAACACTTTATTACAGCCTCTTTGTGAGGCATAGTAACATTTAAGCCAACAATGCCCAAAGCATGTATCCCCGCCAAAGCATTGACAACCTCAGAAGGCTTTACCCTAAAAGCTGTATAAACAAAATCTAGATTTAAAGCGTTAAATGCAGCATTTTGGATTGCAGGACTTAACGAATGCTCTATTGGATCGCCGATAACTGCACAAACACACGTTTTTCCTGAAATAGCCACATTTATTGCCTCAACAAAGAGTAGGCAGTCCTCATTTCATTTATGCTTATTTGTCCCGGCGCCGTCTCACTACCCTGTTCCAGAGCGGCAAAAGTGAAAAACGCTCCAAAAACAGGCGAAAGTAACCGCGAAATTCTACCATGCTCACCCATACAGAAACACACCAACTGAGCTTTAACTGCATTTTCTGAGACAAAATTAAGCACAGCCAGATTGTCTTTAACATGTGTTGCTGTGCCAATTATCTTACAAACATCTGCACCACTATCCATTTCTGCATCTAAAACGCGACGCATTTCTTGAATGTTAAATGCGCCGTCAAATTTGTGAAAAGAAACAATAGTTTTAACGCCTAACTCTTTTAAGTCAACAATTTGCTCTTTCAACCTTAAAGTTGTTAAGTCCAAATCGATATATTGAAAACCACTTTTTGCCGCATTTATCAAAATTTGCCAGCGTTGAGCTTGAGTTCCAGTAAAACTGCCGCCTTCACTTGGAAGCTTGTTTGTGGCAATAAGAGGAATTTTAGTTGCGCCCGAAAGGTCACTAAGACTTTGCAAATCTTTTAGATCATCAAAACGAACCTCAACAAAGTCTGCTTTGGCGGTCTCAGCTTTTTTGATTAGAGTTAATGCTTCAAGATTGTTTTTTGGTTTTATTGAAACACAAATGTTAGAGGTCACTTTTCAATCACCGTTTCGTCGGGCACACTAACGCCGAAGTGTCTGCCACCTTTTGCTGCAAGGTGAACCATTACCTCGTCGTCAGGTTTAAGCTCGGTGACTGGCTTAGAGCCTTTAGGAGTGACTACTCGAATAGTTTCTGCGTTTTGAAGTATGGTTTTAATTAGCTTGTTTTCAATTTGTGCTTCAATGAGAATTAATGGTCTGATTTCAATTTTTATTCTGCCCACATTGGCTTTGTGTGTCTTGCCTTCGCGGTTAACAATTACCACTTCATCACCCGCTTTGAACTCTTGAAGGTACCGCGTAGTCTGCAGGTCACCTAAAGTGTACATAGACAAGGAGCCCGCGTTGACTCTGAAAGGTCGTGACGCAACATATGGATTCTCATTAACTTCAGCCTCTACTAAAAACAAACCCGCGCTTTGACTGCCAACAAGCATGCCTTCACCTTGCGACATCAAATCACAGGTGTCAACACACACACGTGCACCATTGCCAATTGGTTTAGTAGAAACGATTTTTGCAATAACCATTTCCAACTTCAAAGCTTCAGGCTTAACAATTGCAACAGTTTTCAATATCTCATCTAAATTAGACGTTCTAAGCAGTACACCGTCGGTGCCTAATTCCAAAGTTTCAAGTGCAACTTTGGCCTCCTCGGAATTGGTTACTTCTGCGATCAGTTTGCTCTTTCCCTTAATACGGGCAATAAGATTTTCCAGTGGAATAACGCGCCAGTTTACAGTGCTGATTAATAGATAACTTGCGCCTTTTTCAGCTGCTTTAACAATCAAGTTTTCTGTTGCCTTATCCGAGATGCAGATTCTTAGGATTTTACCTTGAACATCTAGGTTCTCAAAATTTTCAACTGATGGAGATAAAACGATGGATTCTTGGTTTGATGCTAAAAAAGTGGCTTTGTCGCCTTCAATTATGACATCGCTGTATTGATTGATAAGGTTGGATGAAGTGTTTTGGTTGCTGGTTTCTATCCAGAGTTCCTTCAAGATTTTTCACCAAGAATTTTTTGCGCCTGCTCTATGGATGCACCTTTATGTACGATTGCTGAGAGTGCCTTAGCAATTAAAGCTTGGTTGTCGCATTGGAACAAGTTGCGTCCCATTGAGAGTCCGGCTGCTCCCGCTTTAAGTGAGTCGATTGTGGTTTGCAAAATTTCCTCTGTGGATTTGCATTTTGGTCCACCTGCAATGAGAACTGGAATTGAGCAGCTTTCTGTAACCTGCTTAAAAGACTCTATTGTTCCCGTATAGTTGGTTTTGATGATATCTGCGCCTAGTTCAGCGCCAATCCGGGCTGCGTGGGCTACTACTTCAGGGGCATGTTCGTTAACGATTTTTGGTCCCCGAGGATACATCATGGCAAGAAGGGGTAAACCGAAACTGTCGCATTCTTCAGCTACTTTTCCAAGGTTAGATAGCATCTTGTCCTCATCTTGGGCGCCTACGTTTACGTGTACAGAAACTGCATCTGCGCCTATTCGTATAGCTTCTTGCACGCTGCAAACTTGGACTTTGTTGTTAATGTTTGGGTTAAGATTTGACATGCCGCTAAGCATTACAATTAAACCTGTGCCTGTTGTATCAACGGTTTTTGCGATGCCTTTGTGGACAAGAACCGCGTCAACACCACCTTTAATGAGTTGATTAATTGTTTGCTGCATGTTGGTAATGCCTTGGATTGGACCAATGGTTACACCGTGATCCATGGGAACAATTATTGTACGGTTATCTTGCTGCAATATTCGCTTCATTCGTCTAGTTTTGCCTTGATTCAAGTATCCCATCTCTCTAATGTGTTTTTAATGAGGTCTTAATGAGTTTTAGGGCTTTTTCTTTTTCATTCCAATCTACAAACAGTAAAATGCTTGAAGTAATGGTTAAGATGCCTGAAATGTTGATGCCGGCATGCCTTAGATCTTCGCTGACTCTTCCGATGATGCCGTGGGTTTCTTCAAGACCCACACCACTGGTTTGGATAAAAGCAAGATCTTTTTTGACTGCCATGGCAATTGTTTCTTTATTGTCTGTTGTGATTTTGTGAATTTGGTTGAAAAGCTCCACAATGTTGTTTTCTTGACTTAAGTAAAATATAATTGAATTTGTGTCCATCGACATGCCCAGTAATGTGGTGTGTTGCCTAACTTTCTCTAACATTTCTGTTATGATTTTGGTGTTGCCTGAGATGCCTTTTCCAATAACTGTTATTTCAGCTACTGGTATTGAACTGGCAATTTCAGCGTCAAGCTCCCACGTTAACGCATCTTTAATTATAGTGCCCGGTTTGCTTAAGTCATCGTGTTTATTGCTCATAACCTTAACATCGACATCCTTTGGTTTATACTTAAGGGCTTTACTGTGAATGAACTTAGCACCTGAATCAGCCAAACCTACCAGAGTGTTAACATTGATTTCTGGCAAGAGCCTTGGGTTTTGGATGATTTTAGGATCACTTGACATTATGCCCTCAGCATCAGTGACAAGCACAATTTGATCTGCACCTATGCTTTCACCTATGAGGAAAGCTGTAGTGTCACTTCCACCTCTGCCAAGAGTAGTAATTTTTCCATCTTTAGTTTTACCCACAAAACCAGCAATTACAGGTATTGTACCTTTTTCAATAAGTGGCAAAACGTAACATTCGATGTTTTTGTTACATTCTTTAATGCTCGGGTTCGCATTTTGGAAGGATTCATCAGTAATTATCGGCCACTTATCTTCCATGGGATCAAAATAGCAGGCGTCAACACCGTTATTACGCAGTGCAGCAGCAAAAATGCGTACACTTGTACGTTCACCCATAGAGAGAATATCGTCTAATTCATGTTTAGATAGTTTTCCATTTGAAGTATTTTTAGCTGTGGTCATAAGCATATCAGTGGTTTTGCCCATAGCTGAAACTACAACCGCAATTTTGGTACCACGCTTAGCTTCTGAAACAACAGCCATTACAGCTTTCAGTAACTTTTCATGATCCGCAAGGCTTGAACCACCAAATTTAACCACAATTTTTCTGCCAGATTTTACATTTTCCATCATTTACACCCACTACACGCCCAGAACATTTTTTCAAAACTTAGTTCTGGGCTAATTATGGAAGCGATAATAAAAGCAGTATTCGAAGCTATCACTTTGAAACATTCTCGGGTTAACCTGAAGATTTACCATTTTGCTTCGAACCTCAAAATTGGTTACAACCAAAAAAATATAAGCATTTCGGAAACAGACACTAAATTAAACGTTGTTTGACTTAATAATCAAAAGTATGGATAATGTTTAGAAAAATTTTGGCTTTACTGATAGTTATATTTGTGGGCGTATTAGGTTTATTGTTAAATTTTATGTTTTACATCTCTATAGGGTTAGTTTGTTTGGGGTTAACTGCTGTTTATAAAAATGGAAACTTAGATGTTGCGTAGGACTATCATGGTGTTGGTTTTCACTATGCCTTCTACGCGTCGGATTTTTTCTATGCATTCATTAACTTCAATTACGTTCATGCCACTTATGACTGCGACGATGTCATATTCGCCTGTTACTTCGTAGATGGTTTCTACGTTGGGGATTAGTTGTATGCGTTTTGTTACTTCTTGTGTGGGGTAAGATGGGTTTACCGTTAGCAGGGTTATGGCTTCTGCGCCTTGTTCTACGCCGATTTTTACTGTGAATTTACGGATGGCGCCGTCGTCGGTTAGAGTTTTGATTCTTTTTCTAACTGCACCTTCGGATAAGTTGACTTGGTTGCCTATTTCAGTGTAACCTGCTCTTGAGTCGTCTTTTAGTATTTTTATAATTTTTTTGTCTGTTTCATCCATTATTTCGCGCCTATGGTAAAGAAGTCTTGTTTGAATTTAACGATTTTGGCATTATTGTCTCTTGAAAAGTACGTTTATCGTTCTTTTATATTTGGTTTGTTTCTGCAGAGCTTTTGTTTTACACGTTTTTGCTCCATGGGTTTTGTGCTATTTGGAACATTTATTTCCCAACCTGTAACATTTAGGTCACAATGTTTAAAAGGTACCCATATTTAATAAAAAGTTCATTTCCAATAAAAAAAGTGAAATAAGACAATGGCAAAAAATACAAATCCAAACACCCATGAAGCAAACGTCTTCAAAGCAAAATGTCCCGATTGTGACGCAGAACTAGAGATACCTGCAGACACTGAGATTGGTGAAATCGTCAGTTGCTCTGGATGTGGACTTGAACTCGAAGTAAAAGCTGTTAAAGATGGCTGTGTAGATTTACAAGAATTAACCATTGAAGGCGAAGATTGGGGCGAATAAACAGTAAATCAAAATTTCTTCTATTTTATAACGTCAATTTTTGAAAGGAAAACATAAGGCAATGAGTATAGCCCTTCTTTATGAACGCTCAGAAAATGATGAAGCAGGCATAAAGCAGACCGCACAACAACTTGGAATAAACCTCAAATTTATCCCCTTTCGCAAAATTGCCTTGGCAATTTCAAAGGAAGGCTTTAGCGCCAAAACTAAAGGCAAAGACTACACTGAAACCTTCAACCAAACCGCAGTTATACTTAATCGTGCACAAAGTAAAAACCGACGCCTCCAAGCCTCATACATCATGGAAATGCTTGGTAAAAAAACAATAAACACAAGCCAAGTAGAATTCACATGTTATAGCAAACTACGCACACTGCTAAATCTTTGGAAAGCCGGGTTGCCAGTTCCTAAAACCGTATTTGTACCCTGTGACGCTTCTGACTTCATGAAGAACCACAAAGAAATCCACAATGAAAACGACATCGCTGATTTGTTCCAAGCAGAAATCCCCCTTAATGATGGTATAGTGATTAAGGCAGATGCTGGAACCCACGGCAAAATGATCATGCTCTCAAAAACCCGTGAAGAACTCACCGCTAATATAAAAGAAACAAAACCAAACATTATCAACCCCATAGGCGTAGTCGCTCAAGAGCTAATAAACAAATGGTTCTATGACCTGCGCATAATCGTTTATAAAGAAAAAGGCAAACAAGCTGTATGCCATAATAAGGCACTTGCACGAGCAGGTTTTAAAGATTTTCGTACAAACACTTTTCTTGGAAACTTGGTATTTGAAGCCAAACTACCTCAAAACGTAATCGACTTAGCAACCAAATGCGGCAACACCTTAGGTGAAGGCAGTGAAGCTTGGATTTTCGCACTTGACGCAATGATAGATGTTGCTAACAATAAACAAGTAGCTGAAGATTTCCTAAAAACACAGCTTGACCTCGCAACACAAGCGTACGTGCCAGTGCAAAAGGTAAAAGCTGACGAAACCCGTTTAACCGATTTTCCTACTTGGAACAACAAGTTAGAACAGACTTTTAATATGTACGCAAATTCAGATTCTTACCAGAAAGTTAAAAACGTAATCGATGAAAATATAGAAAATAACAAAAATGCTCTCGTGTTTCATGAGGCAAATTCCTGTCCCGAGTTCTGGGAAAACACCCGACTTGTAACAGGTCTAAATGTGGCAATTCCGCTCTTAAAGGCTGCCCAAAGCCTAATTGACTAAAATAGGGATTTAACCCTTTGGGGGAAGAAACAAGATGATGAGAATAGGAATAATTGGTGGTTCAGGATACGTTGGCGGAGAACTCTTGCGGCTGCTGCTTTTACATCCACAGGTAGAAGTAACAATGGTTACTTCACGTCAAAGCGTAGGCGAATACATTTTCAACATACACCCAAACCTTCGCGGTTTAACACAACTTAAATTCGTACCACAGGACACAGCTGAACTTCAAAAAAACTGTGACCTAATCTTTACAGCAACGCCCCATGGTGGCTCAGTTAACCTTGTTCCCAAACTCCTTGAGACAGGTCTTAAAGTTATAGACATGAGTGCCGATTTTCGTCTTAAAGACCCTGGTGACTATGAAACCTATTACGGCTGGAAACATGCCCATCACGAAATGCTAAAAGAAGCTGTTTACGGTTTACCTGAGCTTCATCGTGAAGAAATTAAAAACGCCAAACTCGTTGCTTGTCCTGGATGCATGGCTACAAGTGCCATTTTAGGTTTAGCTCCAATCATCAAAGCAAAACTTGTTGATACTGATAAAATCGTGGTTGACCTCAAAGTCGGCAGTTCTGGCGGCGGTAGCAAACCAACATCTGCCTCTCACCATCCTGAACGTTTCAGTGGGGTGCGCCCTTACCAAGTTACTGGGCATCGACATATAGCTGAAGTAGAACAAGAACTCTCAGCTCTAAGTGATCAACCTATAAAAATCGGTTTCACACCCCACGCCGTCAACATGGTACGCGGCATTTTGGCAACAATTCACACTTATCCTAAACAACCACTAGTCAGTAAAGACCTCTGGAAAGCCCTTCGCGGTATGTACGGAAACGAACCATTTATACGGCTAGTAAAATACCAGAAAGGACCCTACCAGCTTCCAGATCCCAAAATTACCTCTGGCACAAACTTTTGTGACATCGGCTTTGAAATTGACGAACACACAAACCGCCTTTTGATGTTTTCTGCAATTGATAACATGTGCAAGGGAGCTTCAGGACAAGGTGTTCAATGCCTCAACTTGCTCATGGGAATAGACGAAACCACAGGCCTTAAGAGCACTGGGTTCCATCCGATGTGATATGCCATGTTGATAGTAATTAAAATGGGCGGAAGCATCCTTAAAGAAGGAACATCAAATGATCTTATTGCCGACTTAAAAGAGATAGTTAAGGAGCATAGGGTTGTTCTTGTTCATGGTGGCGGTGTAGAAGTTACTGAAATCGCTTCCAAATTGGGCAAAGAACAAAAATTCATAATGTCCCCCGAAGGGTTCCGCAGCCGCTACACCGATAAAGAAACCATTGAAATCTACACCATGGTTATGGCGGGCAAAATCAATAAACAACTCGTTTTAGCCCTTGAAGCTCAAAACATTAATGCTGTTGGCTTAAGTGGACTTGACTCCGCTATCCTTAAAGCAGAACGCAAAACAAAACTCATCGCTGTTGATGAACGTGGACGCAAAAAAGTAATCGACGGTGGCTACACAGGCAAAATAACACAAGTAAACACTGAACTTCTCAGTCTACTGCTTGAAAACGGTTACCTCCCAATTGTTACGCCAATTGCCCTTAGCCAAGATTATGACCCCCTTAACGTGGATGGCGACAGAACTGCAGCAATCATAGCAGGCGCTTTAAAAGCAGACAAACTACTCCTACTAACTGATGTTGAAGGATTAATTCTCAAAGGTGAGTGTGTGCCAAAAATCGTTGCAACCGAAGTCAAAGAAGTCCTCTCTAAAATCGGCGGCGGTATGAGCACCAAAGTCCATGCTGGCCTTGAAGCACTCAATCAAGGAGTTAAAGAAGTTCTTGTAACTTCAGGAACTACCAAACAACCTATAACTTTAGCTCTAAATCACCAAGTTGGTACAGTGATAACCAATGAATGAAAAAGAAATAATAGACATTGAATCACGCTATTTGGCTAACGTTTTCTCTAAAAAGCCAATAGTTTTCACAAAAGGTAAAGGCGCTCTATTATGGGACATCAACGGCAAAGAATACCTTGACTGCGCAAGCAGCTATGGTGTAGCTGCATTAGGGCACTGTCACCCAAAAATCGTAGCAGCCATAAAAGCACAAACAGAACATTTGATCACCATTCATAGTTGCTACTATAATGATAAACGTGCTGAATTTATCCAAAAACTTGTCAACATAACTCCCAAAGGACTCGACAAAGCCTTTCTATCAAACAGCGGCGCTGAATCCGTAGAATGCGCCATGAAACTTGCCCGTAAAGCAACAGGCAAATCTGAAATCATCGGCATAATGGGTGCTTACCATGGCAAAACCATGGGTGCCCTTTCATTAACTTGGGATAAAAAATACCGCGAACCCTTCATGCCACTTATTCCCGACATAAAACACGTCGCACCTGACAACCCTGATAAAATACGTGAAGCAATAACCGACAAAACCGCTGCAGTAATCATGGAACCAATCCGTGGCGAAGGCGGGATCCGCGTTCCACCCGACAATTACTTACAACAAATACGGGAAATCTGCAACGAAAAAAATATTCTATTAATTCTCGATGAGGTACAAACAAGCTTTGGACGCACAGGCAAACTATTTGGCTGCCAAAACTGGAATGTAACACCCGACATCATGTGCCTCGCTAAACCCTTCGCCGGCGGCTTACCTATAGGCATTACTGTTGCCCACGAAAACATCATGTCAACATTCAAAGTAGGTGAGCATTCAACAACTTTTAGCGGAAGCCCCCTTGTATGTGCTGCAGGATGTGCCGCAATTGATGCCCTAATAGAAGAAGACCTAGCAGGTAAAGCAGCAGTTAATGGACAATACTTTAAATCACAGCTTGAAGAAATTGCCTCCAAACACAAAATCGTCAAAGAAATACGTGGCCTAGGTTTAATGCTTGGCATAGAACTTCGTTATGACGTTTACGGAGTAATAATGAAAGCCCTAAGCAAAGGCGTTCTAGCTATAGACGCCGGCAGAACTGTAGTACGTATCCTTCCACCATTAATCATCAATAAAGAACAAATTAACAAAGCAATTAAAGTGTTAGATGAATCTTTAGGAGAAGAACAAAATGAACGAGCCAGCAGTACGGTTCCTAACTAATCTTCTTGGCATTTACAGCCCCAGTGGAAAAGAACAATACATAGCTAACTTTCTAGCCACCCAAATGAAACAAATGGGTTTTGAAGTAGGCATAGATTCCATAGGTAATGTAATTGGCGTCGTTGGCGATGGAAACCCTGTCATCTTACTCTGTGGACACATGGACACCGTCGCAGGCCACGTACCACTACGTGTTGAAGAAGGCAAAATCTACGCCCGCGGTGCAGTCGATGCAAAAGGTCCTCTAGCCGCAATGGTCATGGCAGCACTCGCAGCTTCAAAAGAACCCGCTTTCAAAGGAAAAATCATACTTGCAAGCGTCGTAGAAGAAGAAGCAACCAGCAAAGGTGTCCGTCACCTAATCACACAAGGCATCAACGCAGACTATGCAATCTTTGGCGAACCCAGTGGAGTCGAAAATATAACCATCGGTTATAAAGGACAAATCCAACTAAAAATAACCATAAAAACCGAAACAGGTCACGCCTCAACACCCTGGCTCTATGACAACGCCCTTGAAAAAGCCTATGAACTTTGGAAAAAAATCCGATCTGCCTGCGCCTTCCCATCCATGGATCCACAAGAAACACCTTTCACCTCAATTACCGTCTGTCTCGTAAAAATGACCGGAGGACAGGGGGACTCAGTTATCCCCTTCGAAGCCGAAATGAACCTTGACGTTCGCGTACCCATACAATTCACAACCGCACAAGTCTACGATAAAATGATTAAAATAATCGGAAACTATCAAAATGCAAACCCCCACGTAGACATTAACGCCTCAGTACAAGATACAGTTGAACCATTCGAAGCAAGCAAAGCCTCACCCCTTGTACATGCCATCTCCTTAGCAGTCCGCAAAGTCACAGGAAAACCAGCAACACTACTGCGGAAAACAGGCACCGGCGACATGAATCTACTAGGAAAAGCCATGAACCTACCCATTGTAACCTACGGCCCAGGGGACTCACACCTCGACCACACACTAGATGAACACATTGTCATCGAAGAATATCTAAGCGGAATAGACGTCTACAAAGAAACCATCCTAAAACTAGCTGAACTCTACAACAAAAACAATAGCTAATTTTCAACCAAAACTAAATTTTTTCTTTACTTTTTGCTTGTTTATATTAAATTTAATTCATGTTTTGCTTTATTTCATGGATGCTCTTTGATTAGGAAACTAAGTTGCTATTCAATAATACACGTATATTTACGACGTGTTTTTGGATTAAAAAAGAAGAGACATACCTGTGAAAAGCATAGTTTAGGAAAACTTCTATATAGTGCGGGGGGGGGG
>JGI24705J35276_12238582_pt1 | contig 27511 bp, 21 predicted proteins | sample TergutNt197P4_FD_35276 | JGI IMG/M metagenome (IMG submission 35276) | reverse complement strand
GAAGTCACGGCAAAATACACGTTTCTCGGGGTGTAGCGCAGTCCGGTAGCGCGCTTGCTTTGGGAGCAAGATGTCGGGGGTTCGAATCCCTCCACCCCGACCAGCTCACCCCGTCTGTCCGCAGAGATCGACTGTCCGTAGCTCAATTGGATAGAGCACCGGCCTTCTAAGCCGGGGGTTGCAGGTTCGATCCCTGCCGGGCAGGCCATATGGTTTGCGGGCTTCGCGTTGGCGGAGTCCTTGCGGCGGCGGCATTAGCTCAGTTGGTAGAGCACCAGATTGTGGCTCTGGTGGTCACCGGTTCGATTCCGGTATGTCGCCCCAACGATTTGGATCTTTTTGGTGCCGTGCTGTTGCCCGGCTATTTTTGTTTTGGGCGTCATGAAATCCATTGTCATCCTTGTTTCCGGTCGGGGCAGCAACATGGAGGCCATCGTCCGGGCGGATATTCCCGGCGCGCGCATCGCGGCGGTCGTCAGTAATCGCGCCGATGCCGCCGGTCTCGCGTTTGCGGCGCGCCAGGGTATCGAGACGGCGGTTGTCGCGCATGCCGATTATGCCGACCGAGACCGGTTCGATGACGCCCTGCGGGCTGCCATTGATGTTTACGCACCCGACTTGGTCGTGCTGGCCGGGTTCATGCGGGTGCTTGGCGAAGATTTCGTCCGGCATTACGCGGGGCGTCTGCTCAATATCCATCCTTCGCTGCTGCCCGCTTTTCCTGGGCTGCATACGCACCGGCGCGCGCTCGCGGCTGGGGTGAGGCTGCACGGGGCGAGCGTACATTTCGTGACGCCTGAACTCGACGATGGACCCATCGTGATCCAGGCTGCTGTGCCGGTGTTGCCCGATGATGATGAGAATCGCCTCGCCAGCCGCGTGCTGGCCGAAGAGCACCGTATTTACCCGCAAGCCGTGCGCTGGTTCGTCGAAGGGCGTCTCAGCGTTGCAAAAGGTGGCCAGGTCGAAGTGGCCGGTGTCCGTCCCGCCTCGTTTGCCTTGCATTGTCCACCACTCGATGCTGAGTGAATCATGAACTCATGGGATTGGTGATGACGCTTCGTACTGTGTCGGCTGTTTGTATCGCGCTGATGGTCGTTTTGTCCGGGATGTTTTCGGACATGGCTCTGGCTGACAATGGAAAAGAGGCTTCTTCTTTGGCCTGGCCGGAAAAAGGGGCGGTTGATTACCGCGTCTCCTATGGCGATGGCGGGCTGCTCGTTGGCCGGGCGCTTTACTCGTGGGAGCATGACGCAGAGAAGTACCAGATGCGGCTTACTCTGGAAACGGCAGGCGTGGCGGCGTTGCTGCGCAAACTCGACTATGTGCAGTTGAGCCAGGGGGAAATCGGGAAAAATGGCTTGCGCCCGTTGCGTTTCGATGTCACTCAACTAAACAAGACTCCGGAAATGGCGTTGTTCGACTGGAACGGGGAGCCCGGCGCGCGGGTGAGCATCCGCCGTGGCACGAAGGAACGGCACAATTTTGAACTGACGCCGGGGGATCAGGACATTCTCAGTATCTGGCGACAACTCGGCCATGTGGATAAGTTGCCGGACAGCCTACTCGTGGTCGGCAACAAGAATGCCCGCCGCGCCAAGGTTGCGCGCCTTCAAGACGTTGACCTCAAAGTGCCGGCGGGCCGTTTTGCGACCCGGCATTTCAGCGCTCGTTCCGAGGATGGAAAGCTGAAGATCGACCTCTGGCTGGCGTATGCTCATAACATGGTTCCGGTGCGAGCCGTTCTTGGCGATGACAAATCGGATACGCTCGTCCTGGAAGCGACCGCCGTCGATGTTCCTTCGGCCAAATGAATATCATGTCTGGCAGCGTGGGGCGAAATTCCATGAAGGGCGCGAAAAAAACCGGACGATCCCCGCAGGGCAGGGATACGCAAGCAACGATATTGACACAGGCCGCCCAGGCTCTGGGCGAAGTGCTTGGTTTCGGATACCCGGCTGACGCGGTGCTCTCAAGGTTTTTCCGGGAGCATCATGCTCTTGGCCGCCGTGACCGTGCCTTGATTGCCGAGAGCGTATATGGCGTCCTTCGCCGCTTGCGCTGGTTGCACCGTTTGACCGGAGGCGGCGCAGTGCCTCGTCAATTGCTGCTGGCCTGGCTCGCGCGGGGCGAGGGATGGCCGGTGCACAGGTTCGAGGGGATGGTGACGGACTCAGAGCGTAGCTGGATCGAAGCCCTGAAAGCGGTCGATCTCTCCGGGGGGAGCTTGGCCGAGCGTACCGATTTGCCTGACTGGCTGTGTGAGCGCCTGCTTGCCACGCATGATGAGGAAGGGCTGCTGCGCTTGGCTCAGAGCCTCAACCAGCCCGCACCGCTCGATCTCCGGGTCAATGTTCTCAAACTCAACCGTGATGCCGCGCTTGCCCGTTTGCGGGATGACGGGCTCGACGCCGTTCCGTGTCCCTGGTCGCCGCATGGGATTCGCCTCGCGGGAAAACCCGCGTTGCAGAAACATCCGCTTTTCCTCGATGGCAGTGTCGAGGTGCAAGACGAAGGCAGCCAGATACTGGGTTTTCTCGTACAGCCAAAACAGGGGGAGTTCATCGTCGACTTTTGCGCCGGGGCAGGTGGCAAGACTCTGCAACTGGGGGCGATGATGCGTTCCAGCGGCCGCCTTTACGCTCTCGATGTAGCCGAAAAACGGCTGGCGCGCCTGCGTCCGCGCATGGCGCGCGCCGGTCTGAGCAATGTGCATCCGATTTTGATCGCGCACGAGCGCGATGCCCGCCTCAAGCGTCTCGCGGGCAAGGCCGACCGGGTACTGGTTGATGCACCATGCAGCGGCTTGGGGACTCTGAGGCGCAATCCTGACCTCAAGTGGAGGCAAACGCCTGTCGCGATTGATGAGATGGTTTCGCGCCAGCGGGCGATTCTCGAAGCCGCCGCGAAGCTGGTACGTCCCGGTGGCCGTCTGGTTTACGCAACTTGCAGCTTTCTGGGCGAGGAAAATGACGGCGTGGTCGATGCCTTTCTCGCCGAACATCCTGAATTCGTGTCCCTTTCAGCCGAAGACATCCTCGTGCGACAGGGCATCGTACCCGGTACGGGCGAGCGCTTACGCCTGTCTCCGCTCGCGCACGGTACGGACGGTTTCTTTGCTGCCGTGCTGATGCGTGAAAATTAGGCATTTTTTGTAAGAACGGTATAAAAAATTTGTCTATTGTGGAAATCCACAATCATTGGGTTATATAATGACCCTTCAGTTTGGCAATACCGTGCGCCATGCCAGTTCTCATCAAATCAACAAGATTACGTGGCCGCGATGTTGCCCTTTACAGGGGAAGGCCATGTCAAATGATCCTTGCAGCGTGTTCGGGTTGCGGTTGAGCGAAATCAGAAAGAGCAGAGGGTGGTCTCAGGAACGCTTGGCTTCGGAGAGTGGGTTGGCTCGCAGTTACGTGGGTGGAGTGGAACGCGGACAAAGGAACATTGCGTTGCGCAATATCTGTAAACTCGCCGGGGCGCTTGGGCTGTCGCCGTCAGTCTTGTTTGTTCCCAATGGGGCTTCCGGAGGCGTCAGCAGCCGTCTCAACTGATTCAGGGAACCCCTTCAGTTCCGTCAATTTTTATCGCGCGTCGCGTCGGCCCAGCAATTCGGTGTCTCGAACAGTCTGACCTGTTCGAGACGTAGTGCATTTCCACAGGTATCGCGGTAGGCTGCATCGAGGATGCGAAAGGCGGCGTCGGCGAGGTTTTCGGCTGTCGGAACCATGTCAAAGACCACTGTCTTATGATCGGGCAGGGATGCGAGGAATTCCACTAGGCGCGTATCTTCACGCCAGACGAGAAACGCGTGATCCCATTGGTTGACGACTTTTTCCCAGGCGATGCGTTTTATTTCGCCGAAGTCCATCACCATGCCATTGGCCGCGCTGCCGGGGGCGTCGATGACACTGCCTTCGAGGCTGATCTCGATCACGTAGCGATGGCCGTGTAAATGCCGACACTGGCTGGCATGATCCGGGATGCGGTGGCCAGCATCGAATTCGAGACGGCGGGTGATGCGCATGGCGTTCTTTTTTAATCAGGAAGACGAATTATAGCACCGCCCTCGCCGGGTTCGTTCCCGCATCGGTCGGGGTAGTCGGAGCAGCCCGTCTTTTTGAAGGAAAAAAGAGGTGTATGTGGCTTTGTAGTAAGCCCGTGCCGGTTCCCGGAGTATAATGACCGCCCTTATTATGACATAGAGATAGCCGTTTCATGTTCATTCCAAAATTCCTGTGCCGTTTGTTCAAGCCCGCCACGCCTTCGCGCGCGAGTTTCGGCATGCGCGAACATCGCGTCCAGTGCATGGGGCCGCATGGGCTGCATCACATGGCCTATACCGAGTGGGGTGACCCGGACAACCGGAACGTCCTGCTCTGCGTCCACGGACTTACACGAAATGCGCGGGATTTCGATGCGCTGGCTCAGGCGCTTTCAGGCGATTACCGGGTGATTTGCCCCGATGTGGTTGGGCGGGGCCGTAGCGACTGGCTGAAGGTGAAATCCGATTACACCTTCCCACTCTATGTTTCGGACATGATCACGCTGATTGCGCGGCTGGGCGTGGAGCATGTCGATTGGGTCGGAACCTCGATGGGCGGCGTGATAGGCATGCTGCTTGCGGGGCAGCCGCATACCCCCGTGCGCCGGTTGGTGCTCAACGATGTCGGGCCGCGGATTACCGCCGAATCGCTGCGGCGCATCGGGCAATACATCGGTCGTGCTCCGGTTTTTCCGAGCCTGGAGGCTGCCGAGGGCTACATACGTCAGATAGGGGCCTCTTACGGTCCCCTCACCGACGAGCAATGGCAGCATCTCACCCGTCACAGCGTGCGCGCCGTCGAGGAGGGCTATACCTTCATCTATGATTTCGCCCTGGGCGATTCCTTCCAAATGATGCCCATCCTGCTTGATGTTGAGGTGTGGGACGCATTTGACCGTATCCGTCACCCGGTACTGGCGATACGTGGCGCGGAATCGGACTTGCTCAGGCGCGAAACCTGGCTGCAAATGGCCGAACGCGGCCCCAGAGCCAAACTCATCGAGTTCCCCGGCATCGGCCACGCTCCGATGCTGATGTCCGAAGATCAGATTGTGTCCATCCGGAATTTCCTGCTCGGTTCCGGTGAAGGAGCCGGGAGCGAACCTCACCGTCAGGCATCATGACTGCGCGGGCGGATTTTGAACCGGCTTACGCCTCTGGGGAGCCGCGAGACGTTTCCGCGCTGCTTTTTCCTTTCATCGGGCAGAGCCTGTTGCTTAAACCGAACGCGGAACTGCCGCGCGTAGAAGACGTGCAGGGATTGGGAGAACCCTTGCGAACGTTTCGTTTCGGAACCTTGGCAGGGCAGGCATGCGTACTGAAAGTCTGGCCTTCCGAACGCGCTATTCCCGAGGGGCTGTCGGTTGGCGACTACCGCACGCTCTGGGGGCGATGGCCGGAAGGGTCTCTTGCGGCGCTCGTCCGGGCCAAACAACTCGCTGTGTGGGCGCTGCACAACCTTTTTTGCGGGGCTTGCGGGCAGCCGATGATCCTCGGCCAGATGGAAATTGCCTGTGTATGCCCGACCTGCGAGTACAAGGTTTATCCGCGCATTTCGCCCGTAGCAATCGGCCTGGTCGTCAAGGGGGACGAGATCCTGCTTGCACGTTCCTCGCGTTTTGAGCCGGGGATGTACAGCGCGCTGGCCGGTTTCGTCGAGGCGGGGGAATCCGCCGAGGAGTGCCTGCACCGCGAGGTACGGGAAGAAGCCGGGATCGAAATCCAGAATCTCCGCTATTTCGGCAGCCAGTCCTGGCCGTATCCGCATTCGTTGATGATCGGTTTCATCGCCGATTACCGCTCCGGCGAACTGGTCGCGCAAGAGGAGGAGATCGAAGACCTGGGCTGGTTCAAGCCCGATGGCTTGCCCCGTCTGCCGCATCCCGGCTCGCTCGCCAGACGGATGATCGAGTTTGTCTGCGCGGAACTCTCAGGGCGGGCATACCGGGCGTAACGCCCATGCGCCCGGGCGAACCCAACCCATAACGCGGTTGCCGTGAACGGTTGCTCAGTATGGCGCGAGCCTATGCACTGCCCCAAGCGCGCACCATGCTCTAATTCGCCCCTGTGTGTTTTTTTGTCGGGGGTTTCCCGTGGATCAAACGCAGCGATTCCGGCTGGTCACGCGCAGCGATTTCGATGGCCTGGTCTGCGCCGTACTCCTGAAAGAACTCGATCTCCTGGATGAAATCAAATTCGTCCATCCCAAGGACATGCAGGACGGCGTGATCCATATCACCGAGCGCGACATCACCACCAACCTGCCTTACGTCCCCGGCGCGCATCTCGTATTTGACCATCACCTCTCCGAGACCCTCCGCAATCCCGGCGAGGCGCGCGACAATTACATCATCGACCCGCAAGCCCCTTCCGCCGCCCGTGTGGTCTACAACTACTACGGTGGCAAAGCCACTTTCCCCAACATCTCCGACGAGATGATGGAAGCGGTCGACAAGGCGGATAGCGCCCAATTTACCCGTGAAGAGATACTCGACCCGAAAGCTTGGGTATTGCTCAATTACCTGATGGATTCCCGCACCGGCCTCGGTCGCTTCCGTGAGTTCCGCATCAGCAATTACATCCTGATGATGCAGTTGATCGGTTACTGCAAACAGCATACCGTTGATGAGATTCTGGAGCTTCCCGACATCAAGGAGCGCAAGGACCTTTATTTCCAGCACATCGAAAAGGCCAGCGAACAGATCAGGCGATGCTCCACCGTGCATGGAAACCTGGTGGTGCTCGACCTGCGCAACGAAGAAATCATCTACGCGACCAACCGCTTCATGATTTATGCGCTATTCCCGGAATGCAACATTTCCATCCATGTCATGTGGGGGCTGAAAAAACAGAACACCGTCTTCGCGACCGGAAAATCCATCCTGGACCGCTCCAGCAGAACCAATATCGGCGAATTGATGCTTGGTTACGGCGGTGGCGGGCATGAGGCGGCGGGAACCTGCCAGATCGACAACGAAAAGGCGGATGAGGTGCTCAAGGCACTGGTCTCGCGGATCAACGCTGATGGCTGAGGCAGGGCATTTATCGTTATCTGCGGTTTGCGCCCCGCTCCCGCGCAGGCGCAAGGTATCCGCCATCTCCCCATCTGTGCCATATTGGACTACCCTTCACTTTTCTTGCCTGTCCTTCGTTGACGGGCAGGTGCGTCCTGATTAGAATGCGCCCCTCTCTTCCTCGATAGCTCAGTCGGTAGAGCGACGGACTGTTAATCCGCAGGTCCCAGGTTCGAGCCCTGGTCGAGGAGCCAGAAATAAAGAGCTTAGCGGTTCGCCGCTAGGCTCTTTCCTTTCAGCGTGACAGAAACGTGACACGCTATTCAACGCCGCAACCGCTGCCAGGACGTTCTCCGGGGCGAGATGCGCGTAACGCTCCGTCATCGTGACCGAAGAATGCCCGAGCAGGTCATGCACAGCGGGCAACGGCTGCTCCGCATGAGCAGTCATGAGGCGTAGGTGTGCCGCATATTGTGGATTCTGAAATCTTCGATACCCGCATTACAAAGCGCCCTTACCCAGACTTTCAGTTCTTTTGCTTTCTTGAAAACGGGTCTCACTTGACTCCGCCATTTATGGCGGAGTCAAGTGAGACAAAGCGTAACTGGGAGCCGAAGGCTCCCCAAGACCGTATCGAGGAATCCCCTGCCTTTCAGGCAGGGGTGACTCAAAATGGGAATGCCCAATTCCAATTTTTTTGAAGTATATCGCCGCAAGACCGTAGAAAATTCCCGCATAACCGGAGATGATTTTTTTGATGATAGGCGATGATGCGGAAAAGTAGACACATTGCGAAGATAAGCGTAAGAAACGCAAACCCGGTCATGGCATTTCTTTGTTTTATTCGTCAAATGCCCATTTCCACATTATGGTTTACAACGAAAATGACTGAAATATAATGAAGCAATAGCTTGCCCGGAAAGCAAGCAGATAAACATCGTCCTTCAGAGCAAAAGAAGGGAAATGGCGTCACCCTGCGGCATCCCGTTTTGGAGGTTGTTTATGGCAAAAACCCGTTTTGATCTGTCGCATCCCCCCTTCGATTTGCTGACGTCGTCAGAAGCTTCTGCGCTGTCGGCATCCGCCGATGTTTTGTTTTTTTGCGACGATCAGGAAATACTCCAGGCGGGCGGTTCGGTCGATTCTCTTTACTTGGTACTGAAGGGGCTTGTGCGCGAGATGGCAGCCGAAGAAATTGTCGGCGTCTATGGCGAACATGAAACCTTCGATTGCCGCGCGCTGGCAACGGGAAAAACCATCCACAGGTTCGAGACTCACGAAGAAGCTTTGTTGTGCGTTTTTCCGAGACAGGAGGTTCTCGCGTTGACCGAAAAAAATCCGGCGTTCGGCGCGTATTTTTTTGCGACGGTCTCCGACAAATTCGGGCAGTTGGCGCAAAAGCGGGATCGCAGGGAATGGCAAAATCTTTTCACGGCGAAAATCACCGATGCCGGTTTTCGCTCGTCGGTGTTCATTGATGCGACTCGAACTGTCGCCGACGCGGCGCGGCTCATGAAGGAGAAACACTGCCGCTCCATCTTTGTCCGCGATGAGGAAAGGATAGGAATTTTTACTACCGGGGATTTTCGTGACATCGTGGCGAACGATGTTTCCAATCAGGCGTTATTGAAAGGGCATGCGCAGTTTTCGCTGTTGAGCTGCGATAAGAATGACTACCTTTTCAACGCCCTTCTTTTGATGACCCAGCGCAATATCACTCGCGTCGTCGTCACGGAAAACGGGACTCCTGTCGGTGTGCTGTCGCAGGCCGGTCTCCTTTCCTTTTTCTCCAACCATTCGCTTTCGATTGCGCGGCAACTGGAAAGGGCGGCGACCACTGGCGATCTTGTTCAAGTGACGCAGGAAATTGAATCGTTGGCTGCGACCATGACGATACAGGGCATAAAAATGCCGCAATTGGGGCGTCTGATTCAAGCGTTGAACACCCAACTGATGGCTCGCCTTTGGCAGATGGTGGCTCCTCCCGATGTTTTTGCAAACAGCGCGTTGCTGGCTTTGGGGTCTGAAGGACGCGGCGAGCAGATTCTGAAAACGGATCAGGACAACGCATTGATTCTTGCGGAAGGCTTGGATGAAAATGAAGTTGCGCAGGCTGCCGACAACTTCACGGAGCAGATGCTTCGACTGGGATACCCGCTTTGTTCGGGCGGGATCATGGTGAGCCGGAAAGATTGGCGACACACGACTCAGGGTTGGATCCGAACGCTTCATCATTGGGCAGCGCAATCGCAAGGCGATGCGCTGATGAATCTGGCCATTTTCCTCGATGCCGAAACGATCTCGGGACCGCCTTCGTGGCTGGCGATGTGCCGTGACGCTTTACGCGCGGGATTGCGCGACGACGATACTTGGCTTTCGCGCGTGGCGCTCCCTATCGAGCAATTCCAAAATCATAAAATGGAAGGCGGCTTTTGGTGGCAAATGCTCAACCGCGACAGCAATGCAAAGTTGGACATTAAAAAAGCTGCCATCTTTCCGATTGTGCATGGTGTTCGTGTACTGGCCTTGGACGCAGATGTCAGGGTCACCAACACCTTTGACCGGCTTGAAGCATTGGCGTCAAAAAATGTTTTGGAGAAAACGCTGGCAAATGATCTCGCGGAATCCTTATCGTTTCTGATGCGATTGCGGCTGGAAGCCGGCTTGGAAGCGTTACGCGAGAAAAAGACTGTCAGCAACGAGATCGATACGGCACCGCTATCAACCTTGGACAAGGATCTGCTGAAAGACTCGCTGCTGGTGGTAAAACGGTTCAAGCAGATGATCAACCAGCGTTATCGCCTCGACAGGTTTTGATATGCGCAGAAACTTGTGGCAACAGTGGCGGCATCTCTGGCGAATGCGCCGCCTGAAAGAATCTTATCAATCCTTGTTGAGCGAAGATGACGGTGTTCTGGTCAGCATTGATTGCGAAACCTCCTCCCTCAAGGTAAAAGAAGCTGAAATTTTGTCGATTGCAGCCGTTCGTATTGATGGGAATCGTCTTTGCGCCAGAGATGCGTTTTACACCTTGATCAAGCCGCAGCGGGCGCTCGACAGCCAGAATGTCAGTGTACACGGGTTGCGCCCGCGCGATTTCGGTTCCGGCTTGCCGCTTCAGGACGCGCTGGAAAAATTTCTTCAGTTCATCGGAGGAAGAACGTTACTGGGTTATTACCTTCAGTACGATCTCGCGGTGCTGAACAAATATCTCAGGCCGATGTTGGGAACAGCTTTGCCCAACCATGAAATCGAGGTTTCCGGACGCTATTATGATTGGCGGATTGCCGATTATCCGGGAGCCTACATCGACCTGCGATGGGAGACGCTCATCAAGAACCTTAACATTCCGCTGCTTCCAAGACACGACGCGATGAACGACGCGATTACGGTCGCCATGATGTATATGGCATTGCAGTCGCGCGGCTATGGTGTGTTGTCGACGCCAACACTTTCCGTACGATAGCGGATGCCATGCTGATTTGTTGGCGCTGACGGGAAAAGCGCGCCCATGAGAGGGAAATCAGGGAGACCCCCCCTTTTTTTCCTGCTCAAAAGACCATCATGAATTGGCCTGAGTTTATTGTTTGAACAATGCCAAAAACATTTACACCATAAACTCTCGGTTTATTCAGGGAATCCTGAAATAGCGATGTTATAAACCACTCTTAAAATATGGTTAATATGTTTTTGTAAATACAAAACTTTCAGTGCAGGTTATCCATTAAATGCAACTTGCAATACCTCATTCTTTTTGTGGTTTTTTTAGTTGAATTTTTGTTTCTTTCCCTTAAAAAAACTGCTAGCCTGAAAAGTTATCCGTTGAATACAGCTTGAAATACCTCATTTATTTTGTGGTCTTTTTTAGCTGATTTTTTTGTTTCTTCTCCTAAAAAAACTGTTAATCTATTTTCGGGTTAACCCATCAATGATAAGGAGGGAACTGATGGCATCAGAATTAACTCAACGGATTCAGCAGAATCCACAATATCAGCGTTTGATAAAAACGCGTAGCGCTTTGGGTTGGTGGCTGACGGTCCTGGTGTGCCTGGCTTACTACGGGTTTATCCTGGTTGTCGCTTTCGATAAATCCTTGTTTGCAACACCGATTGCAGAGGGGTGGATTACGACTTGGGGAATCCCTGCGGGATTCGGCGTCATCCTGCTGACGATTGTTGTAACCGCGATTTACGTTCGCAAGGCCAATCGTGGTTTTGACCGCATGGTGGAGGAAATTCTTGAGAAAGAGGTGCAGTCATGAGAGCAACGCAGCAAAGAGTTTCACGACAAGCGAAAGCCTTTACGGCAATCCGATCAAGTGCAGTCGCTTTGTCTGCTGCGGTTCTGCCCGGACTGAGTTGGGCTGCAGGAACCATTGGTGAAACACAAAAACAGCCGACCAACTGGACGGCCATCGGCATGTTCGTTTTGTTCGTTGGGATGACGCTGTGGATTACCAAATGGGCTGCATCACGCACCCGTTCGGCAGCGGATTTCTATACAGCAGGTGGCGGCATCACCGGCTTCCAGAACGGATTGGCCATCGGTGGCGACTACATGTCGGCCGCGTCCTTCCTGGGGATTTCCGCGATGGTCATGGCGTCCGGCTTCGATGGTTTGATCTACGCCATCGGCTTTCAGGTAGGCTGGCCGATCATTACCTTCCTGATCGCGGAACGCTTGCGCAACCTGGGACGGTTTACCTTTGCCGATGTGCTGGCCCACCGCTTCAATCAGACTCCTGTTCGGGTCTTCGCGGCTGCCGGAACGTTGGTGGTAGTGTTGTTCTATCTGATTGCGCAAATGGTGGGGGCGGGACAGCTCATCAAACTGCTCTTCGGTCTGGACTACATCTACGCGGTCATCATCGTTGGCGTGCTGATGATGGTTTACGTGATCTTTGGAGGAATGACCGCAACGACCTGGGTGCAAATCGTCAAGGCGTGCATGCTGCTAGGCGGTGCCTCCTTCATGGCGTTCATGGTGATGTGGCATTACGGTTTCAATCCCGAGAAACTTTTTGCGGCTGCAATTGACGTCAAAAAGAGCACCTCGACCATGGGGCCGGGTGGATTCGTCACCAACCCGATTTCCGGGATTTCCCTCGGGATAGCGCTGATGTTCGGTACGGCTGGCCTACCGCACATTTTGATGCGCTTCTTCACCGTGCCTAATGCCAAAGAGGCAAGAAAGAGCGTGATGTGGGCAACGACCTGGATCGGCTATTTCTACTTGTTGACGTTCATCATCGGCTTCGGCGCCATCGTTTTCGTCAGCGCCAATCCCGACTTCCTCGATGCGGACGGCGCGTTGCGCGGCGGCGCCAACATGGCGGCAGTTCATCTGGCCAACGCGGTCGGCGGCAATGCCTTCCTCGGCTTCATGTCGGCGGTTGCTTTTGCGACGATTCTTGCCGTGGTGGCGGGGCTGACGCTTTCCGGCGCCTCGGCGGTGTCCCACGATCTGTACGCCTCTGCGATCAAGAAAGGCAAAGCCACGTCACAGGACGAATTGCGGATTTCCAAGATAACTACCATTTGTCTTGCCGTCATCGCAATCTTTCTTGGCATCGTGTTTGAAAAACAGAACGTCGCCTTCATGGTGGGGCTGGCTTTCGCCATCGCGGCCTCGGCTAACTTCCCGGCCTTGTTCCTTTCGATCATCTGGAAGGGATGCACGACCAGAGGCGCAGTCACCGGCGGCTTCGTCGGCCTGATCTCGGCGCTGGTGATGACGGTGCTGTCCCCGGCCGTCTGGGAAGCCACCCTGGGCTACCCCAAAGGCAGTGCGCCGTTCCCCTACGCTTCGCCGGCCATCTTCTCGATGCCTCTGGCGTTCTTGAGCATCTGGATTATTTCGCTGCTTGATCGCAGCGCCCAGGCGCAGAAAGAGCAGGAAGCGTTTGACGATCAGAAAGTCCGTTCGGAAACCGGGCTGGGCGCTTTCAAAGCGGCGTCACATTGAACCAGGCATGCCCGCCTGTCGGCGCAAGCCGGCACGGGCCTGTCTCAGGCTTAAGCTGTTGTATCAAATAAAAGTCGCCCCTCGGGGCGACTTTTATTTTGTTCGGTGTACTCGGCATGGGCGCACACCTGCGGGTGCAAGTCCCGCTGTGCGCTGGTCACAGCAAATAAAGTGAAGCACAACAACATGAGGGCAGACCCGTGCCGAAAACTCTCGGCTTGTTCATGGAATCCCTCACGGCATGAATGCGACGGGCTTCATTCTTCCGGCTTGCTGACGAAACCGATTTTTTCCAGCCCCGCGCGGGATGCCAACGCCATTGTGCGTGCCACGAATTCGTAAGGCGTGGCCGCGTCGACCTGGAGATGAAGTTCCGGGGGCGGCGCGCGTTTGCCCGCTTCCCGCATCAGGGGTTCCAGCCTGGCCTCTTCGATGGGGTCGCCGTTCCAGAAAAATTGCCCATCGGCCTTGATGCCAAGCTGGATAGTCTCCGGCTTCATATCTACCACAGCGCTGTTGGCCATGGGCAGGTCGATCTTGACGGCATGGGTCAGAAGCGGCGCGGCGATGATGAAGATGACGAGCAACACCAGCATCACGTCGATGAGCGGGATCATATTGATTTCCGCTCGTAGCGCGTCGTGCCCGATCCGGGGATGAAAAGCCATGTTTCAGTGCGCTCCTTCCGCTTTCGCTTTGCTTGCATCTGCCCGCGCCGCCACAGTGGGAAGCTCGACGACCTGCGGCTCGTCCGGGGATGTGCCGCCTACGGACAATCCCAAGCCCAACAGGCCGAATACCGTATGCGCGAAACGTTCCAGTTCCCCAGTCAAATTGCGGTTCAGGCGCGTAAAAGCGTTGTAGGCCAGCAAGGCGGGAATGGAGACGAACAGGCCGTAGGCGGTCATGATGAGCGCCTCGCCAACCGGGCCCGCCACTTTATCGAGGCTTACCTGCGCCGAGAGCGCAATGCCCTGCAAGGCATGGAAAATGCCCCAAACCGTACCAAACAGCCCCACGAACGGAGCCGTTGAGGCAATGGAGGCCAACGGCGTCATGCCGCTTTCCAGGCGGCGCGCTTCCCCGGCGACGCCGTGCGCCAGTGCGGCGCTGACGTAATCGTCGGGCGAAGCAATCTCGAAACCCGCTCCATCCGTTTTCCGGGCACTGTCCCTTCCCGCTTCCCGCAGGGATTGGCAAGCCTGGAGCCCTTCACCCAAAAGCCGGGCGTAAGGGTTGTTCCCGCCCGTGGCAATCCGTAGGCGCTCCGCGTCAACGGGCTGGCGTACCCGCCGCCGGAAACCCGCGATGAACGCACGGCTTCGCGCGCGAATCGCTGCGTAACGCCACAGCCTGGACGCGATCAGATACCACGACAGGAGCGACATCGCCGTCAAGATCGCCAAAACGCAAAGGCCGACGGTATCCGTCTGCGACAGGAAATGAGCCAGGCTCACGAAAGATTCAGACATATTGCTTACCATGACCATCAATCTTGTAATTCAAACCGAAGCGGCACGACCACCCAACCTGCAACAGGCGTCCCGCCACGCCGCGCCGGTCGGAACCGCCAGCGCCGCACGGCGTCGAGCGCCGACTGATCCAACAGATCAAAGCCGCTGCTCGTGTGCAGCGTCACCTCGTCCGCGCGCCCTTCCTCGGTGACATGGACGCGCAGCTTCACCAAACCCTGTTCGCGCAGGCGGCGCGACCGGGACGGGTATTCCGGCTTCGGATTGGAAAGATAACTCACGTTGAAGTCGGGGCCGACATAATCCCTGTCCCGACTTCCTCCCCCGCCCCTGTTTTCCCCCTCTCCATCAATCGTCCCGTCTGCTGCCATTGCTGCCACAGCGGCGGAAATGTCGATGCGCGGGCTCGGTATTGGATCATTCAAATTACCCGAATTATTCGGAACGGCTGGAGCGGTATCCACGACTGTCGGAGCAGGCGCGGATTGTACCGCCGCCACCTGTGCTTGCGATGATGCCAGAACCTCTGGGGGTGTCCGATGTTCCGGCTCCTGCACGGAGCGCCTCGGAGGCACAGCCGGATGCGCGGCGGGAAGCGGCTCTATAGGCTGTACGTCAGGCGATGGCGAAGGAGCGGAGGGTGCATCCTCGATCCAGCTTGCCCGCAAGATTATTGGCTCTTCACTGTGCCGCATGGGTTCGGACAGGCGTGAGAATGTCGCCGCGCCGACGGCATGCAGGCATACAACCAAGGCCAGCAGGAACCCGCGCGCGGCAAGCGGCACGGAATCGTTTACCAGGTCATTCACGGCACGGATGGGAAAACAGGCATCGATAGCAAGGTTCAAGTTTAATGCAAATCCGGTAACACCGTGCGCCGGAGGCACTTTCCCCCACGGGGTGAAACGCCCTGAGCGGCTGGACAAGCACGCAAATCCGCTCCGTTCACAAAACCCGTTGCTCGTGCTAGGCTAAAAGTCTCAGTCGATCAATCTTAGACATGGGATTCCGGCATGTAACGGTTCGGTCGGTGAGGGTCTCGTTCCGAAAGCATAATGGAGGACTCAACATGTCTCAAGTTCAAGAAACCAAAATCGTCTCGGCAGATGCAACCGCATTGGGTGTATTTGGCCTGTCTCTCATTACATTTGTTGCCTCGTCCAGCAAACTGGGCTGGACGTCACACGATACCACTTTGGTGATGCCTTGGGCGCTTTGTCTCGGTTCCTTTGCCCAACTATGGGCAGCAGCCATTGACTATAAGCGCAATAGTTATTTCGGCGCAATTGTGTTGGGTGCTTTTGGCCTCTTCTGGATGGCGGTCGCGTTTATTTGGGCCATTACAAATGGCTTTTTTGGAATCGATCCGGGAAAAGTCGATGTCAGTCAATTCGGATATGCATGCTTTGGCTATATGATCTTTTCCGTTTTCATTACGGTGGCAGCTTTCGAGGCAAACAAGGTATTTGGCGTGATTCTGGCGCTGATTGTCGTGCTTCTCGGTTCGCTCGGATTGCAATTGCTTGGGATCAATAAAGAATTCTTCGGACCTATCGCAGGATGGTCGGAATTTCTGATTTCCATATTGGGCTTCTACGCCTCCGGCGCAATCTTTCTGAATACCTTCTTTAACCGTCAAATTCTGCCTCTTGGCAAGCCAATGGGCTGGGTGAAGAAAGCCTGAGGCTCTTCAAAACAACGAGAAAAGCCAAGCCTGGATTCGGGCTTGGTTTTTTTTGCCTGTACGCGCAACAGGGCTTTCCCGGCAGGGTTCAGTCCATCTCGAAATCGAAACTTACCACCGGGAGTTCCGTGTCAGGGTTCTCAATCTCCAGGCTCAGTCCGGGCAAATTGGAACGCACGAGATAGCCTGGTTGATGCGTAAGCGAATTAGTGGATGGAGGGGGAGGGGAGTTGCAACCTGACTCTTCAACATCTGGATCGGTTGGGGTATGAAGCATTTTTATTTTCTCCAAAATGTGGTTGGATTGTTCTTTCTCTGGGCATCCGCCATGAGATTTGTTGTTGCATTTGCTTCTGCACGATGACGCTCATACAGGTCGATATAGCAATTTTTTTAATGTTGAAAAATGGAATTGTTTCACGTACTCATATCAGCAATTTTAATTACTGCATTAATAATAAACACAATTTTCATCGTCATCGAATACCTCTATAGTATATGAAACAATATATTCTAAAAGTTGAAAGTACAGGCGAATGTGAAATAGTAAGCAAGCCCTAACGCTGAAAATGTCACGATTTTGTTTATTTATGATGAAAGCTGTCTCTGACCAAAATAAAAGGGGTTGCGGCATAAATATCAACCGCAACCCCTGGCTTCGCCTTCATGAACCCAGGCCGACGCTCAAGGGTCGGCCTGGGTTTGAACGTCATGCTGCGCTGGAAAACGTATCTATCCTGTCGAAGCACATGTAGCGGTAAATATCCGCCGCTTCCTTGTTGACTACGGCGACCTGTTCCAGATATTCCTCAGAGGTCGGAATCCGGCCCAGGAGCGCGCAGACGGCGGCGAGTTCGGCGGAGCCGAGGTAGACGCGCGTATCCAGCCCAAGGCGGTTGGGGAAATTGCGGGTGGAAGTCGACATTGCGGTGCTGCCCTTCCTGATCTGCGCCTGGTTGCCCATGCACAGGCTGCATCCGGGCATTTCCATCCGCGCTCCGGTACGGCCCAGTACGCCGTAGTAGCCTTCTTCATTGAGAATCATGGCGTCCATCCGGGTGGGCGGGGCGATCCAAAGCCGCGCGGGCAGGTCGGTCTTGCCGTCGAGCACCTTGCCGGCGGCGCGGAAATGACCGATGTTGGTCATGCAGGAACCGATGAACACTTCGTCGATCTTGTCGCCCGCAACTTCGGAGAGCAGTTTGACGTCGTCAGGATCGTTGGGGCAGGCCACGATGGGCTCTGTAATGTCGGCAAGGTCGATTTCGATGACTGCGGCGTATTCGGCATCGTCATCGGGCTGGATCAGTTCTCCCTTGGCAACCCAGTCTTCCATTGCGCAGATACGGCGCTCCAGCGCGCGTGCGTCCTGGTAGCCGTTGGCAATCATCCACTTCATCAGCGCGATGTTCGAGTTCATGTACTCGACGACTGGCGCCTTGTTGAGCCGCACCGTGCAACCGGCGGCGGAACGCTCGGCAGAGGCGTCGGTCAATTCAAACGCCTGTTCGACCTTGAGGTCGGGCAAGCCTTCGATTTCGAGAATGCGCCCGGAGAAGACGTTTTTCTTGCCTTCCTTCTTGACCGTCAGCAAGCCCTGCCCAATTGCGTAGAGCGGAATGGCATTGACGAGGTCGCGCAGGGTGATGCCGGGACGCATCTGGCCTTTGAACCTGACCAGCACGGATTCGGGCATGTCGAGCGGCATTACGCCGGTGGCGGCGGCAAAGGCAACGAGGCCGGAACCCGCCGGGAACGAGATACCGATAGGGAAGCGCGTGTGTGAGTCGCCGCCAGTTCCGACGGTATCCGGCAACAACAGACGGTTGAGCCAGGAGTGGATCACGCCGTCGCCGGGGCGCAGCGCCACGCCACCACGCGCGCTGATGAAGTCAGGCAGGTTGCGGTGCGTCTTGATGTCGACGGGCTTCGGGTACGCGCAGGTATGGCAGAAGGACTGCATCACCATGTCGGCGGAGAAGCCGAGGCAGGCGAGGTCTTTCAACTCATCGCGCGTCATCGGGCCGGTCGTGTCCTGCGAGCCGACAGTGGTCATCTTCGGTTCGCAGTAGGCTCCCGGACGGATACCCTTGCCTTCCGGCAGGCCACAGGCGCGGCCAACGATCTTCTGTGCGAGAGAAAAACCCTTGCCGCTCTCTGCAGGCGCTTGCGGCAGACGGAAAAGTGTGGAGGGCGTCAAGCCCAGCGTTTCGCGCGCGCGCGCGGTCAGCGCGCGCCCGATGATGAGGGGGATACGTCCCCCGGCGCGTACTTCATCGAGAATCACAGGAGTCTTGAGCTTGGCCGTGGCAATGGTTTCGCCATTTTTCTTCGCCGTCACTTTGGCGTTCGCGTGGTCGACGGCAAGCTCGATTTCGTCGCCCATCCCCATCTTGCTGACGTCGATTTCAATCGGCAACGCACCGGCGTCTTCCATCGTATTGAAGAAGATCGGGGCAATCTTGTTGCCCAGGCACACCCCGCCAAAACGCTTGTTGGGCACGAAAGGAATGTCTTCGCCGGTAAACCAGAGCACGGAATTCGTCGCCGATTTACGCGAAGAGCCGGTTCCTACCACGTCGCCCACGTAGGCGACGAGATTCCCTCTGGCGCGCAGTTCTTCGAGAAATTTCACGGGGCCGCGCTCGCCGGGTTTTTCAGGCTCGATCCCCGGGCGCGCATTCTTGAGCATGGCGAGCGCGTGGAGCGGAATATCGGGCCGCGACCAGGCGTCCGGCGCGGGGGAAAGGTCGTCGGTATTGGTTTCGCCCGTTACCTTGAACACAGTGAGTTTTTGCGTCGCGGGCACTTCAGGGCGCGAGGTGAACCATTCACCGGCCGCCCAGGATTGCAGCACTGCCTTCGCGTTCGCGTTGCCGCTGTTGGCGAGTTCAACGACATCATTGAAATAGTCGAAAACCAGCAAGGTCTTCTTCAGCGCCTCGGCGGCGGTGACCCCCACCTCGGCGTCGGCCAGCAACTCGATCAAGGGCTTGACATTGAAACCGCCCAACATGGTTCCGAGCAATTCCGTGGCCTGTCCCTTGGACACCAACGCGCAGGTTTCACTGCCGCGCGCGAGGCAGGCGAGAAACTCGGCTTTCACCTTGGCGGCATCATCCACTCCGGCAGGTACCCGGTGCGTGAGCAGCTCAACCAGGAAATTTTCCTCACCGGCAGGAGGGTTCTGAAGCAGCGCGATGAGATCGACAGTTTGCTGCTTCGATAACGGCAGCGGCGGAATGCCAAGCGCGGCACGCTCGGCAACATGGGCACGGTAAGTTTCGAGCACGGTAGTTTCCTTTTGTAAGTGTTGGGTTGGAACTGTTGTCTTTGTATCCAGGCGGACGAATTTCCTATATTATGTCTTTTATAAGACATAAAACAAGAAGAAAATTTATATAATTTTAACCTGTCATGAAGCGCATGTAACGATCTCCCGAAAATCCGGTGCTGCCAGTTTGAAAACTCAGACCCTGCCGCGCAGCATAGGGATTTGCTCGCTCGCGCCGTATGCGTTAGCCTCATGCCTTTCGTCTTTCATCCCATCCCTGTTGCGCTGCCCGCTACGACATGAGCAAACCCCTCCCCAAGACACCAGAAGAAATAAAGGAAATGCGCGTCGTCTGCCGTCTGGCGGCAGAAGTGCTCGACTATATCGAACCCTTCGTTCAGCCCGGTACTACGACCGCCGAACTGGATCGTTTGTGCCGCGAATACATGGAACGGGTGCAGCATACGGTCTCCGCCACGCTTAACTACGCACCGCCGGGCTATTCTCCATACCCCGCCTCGATCTGCACTTCGCTCAATCATCAGGTCTGCCACGGCATCCCAAGGGAAAAACCGCTGAAGAAAGGCGACATCCTCAATGTTGACGTCACCGTCATTTCTCAAACGGGTTTTTATGGCGACACCAGCCGAATGTTCATCATCGGCGACGCTTCCATCCTCGCCAAACGCCTGTGCCAGGTGACTTACGAGAGCATGTGGCTCGGCATCGCCGCCGTAAGGCCCGGCGCGCGCTTGGGCGACGTCGGCCACGCCATCCAGCGGCATGCCGAAGGCAACGGTTTCTCGGTGGTACGCGAATTCTGCGGGCATGGCATCGGGCGAAAATTCCACGAAGCGCCGCAAGTGCTGCATTACGGCCAGCCGGGTACGGGCGTCGAGTTTCAGCCGGGGCTGATCTTCACTATCGAGCCGATGATCAATGCCGGCAAGGCCGCCATTTCGGAATTGTCCGACGGCTGGACAATCGTCACCCGCGACCGCAGCCTGTCGGCGCAATGGGAGCATACGGTGCTCGTCACCGAAGACGGCGTGGAAGTCCTGTCACTGTCCGCCGCTTGCCCGCTGCCGCCAAAACTGGTGACAGGAACGCTTGCCACGGCTACCGCCAGCGCGATTGCCGCGTTGCCCGCTGCGCCCCGGTTATGAGTTGGACCATTGAAAGCCTTGACGACCGATAGCCCGATTCCCGGATTGGAGCGGGCGATTGCCTCCGGGCGCAAACGCATCGAGGCCGGACGCGCCGCGCTACGCGCTGCCTACGAGGCCAAGCCCCTGACTACGCGCTTGTTGCACGGACACGCGACCCTGGTCGATGTGGTCATCACCAAACTCTGGAAAGCCTGCCGCATGCCCACGAATGTGGCGCTGGTGGCGGTAGGCGGCTACGGGCGCGGCGAATTGTTTCCTTACTCCGACGTCGATCTGCTGATCCTCCTGCCCGAATCATCCAATGACAAGCTGGAATCCAGGCTGTCAGTGCTGGTCGGCGCACTATGGGACGTGGGGCTCGCCATCGGTCACAGCGTGCGCACCATCGACGAATGCCTGGAAGCGGCAAAGGCCGACATCACAGTACAGACCAACCTGCTCGAACCCCGCCTGCTCACGGGTGACGAGGCGCTGTTCCAGCAATTCCAGACGCGCTACCGGGCGCAAATCGACGTAAACGAATTCTTCCGCGCCAAACTGTTCGAGCGCGGCCAACGCTACGCGCGCTACAACGATACCCCTTACGCGCTGGAACCCAACTGCAAGGAAAGCCCCGGCGGCTTGCGCGACCTGCAATTGCTCGGCTGGATTGCCCGCGCCGCCGGGTTGGGCCGCAACTGGCGCGAACTGGCCCACCAACGCATGATTACCGGCAGCGAAGCCAGCACCCTGCGTAGTGCGGAACGCTTCCTGCGACATGTGCGCATCCGCTTGCACTACCTGGCGGGACGTGCCGAAGACCGCCTGCTGTTCGACTACCAGGAACGCCTTGCCGACGTGATGGGCTTCAAGGCCACTGCCGAATGGCGCGCTTCGGAAATCATGATGCAGCGCTACTACCTGACGGCCAAGAGGCTGACCCAGATCAACGGCGTCCTGCTCCAGAACTATGGCGATGAAATCCTATTGAGGAGTGAATTCCCGGCCATTGTCATCAACAAGCGTTTTCAGGCAGTGCGCGAAATGCTCGACATCCGGGACGAAACGGTTTTCGAGCGCCATCCCGAAGCCCTGCTCGAATGCTTCCTGCTGCTGCAACAACGCTCCGAACTCAAGGGCATGACCGCGCGTACCTTGCGCGCGCTCTGGATCAACCGTACCCGCGTCAATGCCGCGTTCCGCGCCGACCCCGGCAACCGCGCAAACTTTCTCAAAATCTTCCGGCAAAAGCGCGGAGTCCTGCTTGCGCTCCACTTGATGAACCAATGCGGCATTCTGTCGCGCTACCTGCCGCCCTGGCGAAAGATTCTGTGCCAGATGCAGCACGACCTGTTCCACGCCTACACCGTAGATCAGCACACGCTCCTGGTACTGCGCAACATGCGCCGTTTCACGATGGGCAAGCACGCCCACGAACACCCGGTCATGACCGGCCTGATGCTTGGGTTCGAGCGTCATTGGTTGCTCTACATCGCCGTGCTCTTCCACGACATCGCCAAGGGGCGCGGCGGCGACCACTCCATCCTTGGCATGGAGGAAGCGCGCGAATTCTGTGAGAGCCACGGCTTGGAGGCTGAAGACTCCGAACTCATCGTCTGGCTGGTGCGCCACCACCTCATGATGTCGCACACCGCGCAAAAAGAAGACACTTCCGACCCGCAAACCCTCCAAAAATTTGCTGCCGCCGTCGGAGATGAACGGAGGCTCACGGCGCTCTATCTCCTCACCCACGCCGACATACGCGGAACCGGCCCCAAGGTCTGGAACGGCTGGAAAAACCGATTGCTCCAGGACCTCTTCTTCGCCACGCAGCGCCTGCTGCGCGGAGCCACGCCGCAACAGGCGCTGCTTCAGGACAAACGGGTCGACGAAGCCCGTCGGCTCCTGCGCGCGAGCGGCCTGCGCACGGGCGCAGAAGATGCCCTGTGGTCACAACTCGACACCGTTTACTTCATGCGTTACTCGGCTGACGAAATCGCCTGGCACGCGCAAATGCTGCACTCCCAGGTCGAATCCAGCGAGCCGGTGGTCAGGGCGCGGAACCTGGACGACAACGTTCAGGTCATGGTGTATGTGCCGGATCAGGAAAAGCTGTTCATGCGGCTGACCGGGTTTTTTTGCCGCATGGGGCTCTCCATTCTGGACGCCAGGGTGTATACCACCCGCCACGGCCATGCGCTCGACAGCTTCACCCTGCAAAACCTCGACGATGGCAGCGACGAGCACTACCGCGACATCCTCTCCCTGATCGAATACGAACTGACGCCAGCCCTGCAAAACCCGGAACAAATCGCGCGCCCGTCCACAGTTCGCCTCTCAAGCCAGGTTCGGCACTTCCCGGTCACTCCTCACGTCAGCCTGAGCGCCGACGAAGCGGGCCGCTACCACATCCTGTCGATCACCGCCACGGATCGTCCCGGCCTGCTGTTCGACATTGCCGAAGTGCTGGCCGCGCACGGCATCAGCATCGAAACCGCCAAGATCGCCACGCTCGGCGAGCGCGTGGAAGACAACTTTCTTCTCAGCGGCGGCGGCCTGACGCAGGAATCGCGCGCCATCAGGGTCGAGCGGGCATTGCTGGAACGGCTTCAACTCTGAGGCGCGTGGCGCAAATTTTATTTCGAGTGTTGAGCGGCATGCTGCTGAGACCCTTACCAATTCACCCTGATGCCAATCTTTCCGTTGTAGCCGTGACCCTTGCCGTCGAACCGTTCGTTGTAGGAGGCATTGGCGAACAGCGTCGTTTTGCGGTCGAGTTGCCCGCTCACCCCGACATTGATCTCGCCCCAGCTACCGTTCAGGTTGGACTGGAAGGGCACGGGGCCGTCAGCGGAGGAGAACTTCGTGACCGTTTTGCCCCGGAACTCGTGCCAGATGTTCGGACGTACCCACATCGTCATCTGTCGTCCGGTATCCCGCATCCAGGTGCGGCCTAAACGCGCGCCGATCCGCCCCGCAAGCGAGTCCACGTCGTTGAACGTGATCCGCGCCCCGATGTCTTTCGCATCGTTGATGTCAATGTTCTGGTAGATCAGTTGCGCTTGCGGCTCGATGAACCAGCCTTTGTCGAAGCGAAACGGCTTGCCGCCTTCAACCGATACGGCAAGGCCGGTGCCGTAGACGTTCAAACGCGGAATCTCGTGCGCCAGGCTGGAACTAGTGGCGTCGTAATAGCTTCCCTGTAGCACTGTGTCGGTGTACCAACCGCTCTCTCCGAAATGAGTCCAGTATCCGCCCAAGGTGTAGGCGTCGAACTTGTTGGAGCCGCGCGCGCCGTCGAAATGGGTGACGGTTCCGTCGGCGTAACCATAGGCGAAGTAGACGCCGAGATGATTGCGGCTGCCGTCAGGGCGCTCGGAACGGTACAGGTCATGCCCCACTTGCAGGCCGACGAAGTCGTAATCGTATTTCGGGCCGTCCCCGTAGATGCCGCGCTTATCGCCGTTCTGCTTGCCGTAGATGCCGAAGACGCGGCCCCAGGCGCCGGTGTCCGGTGTTTTTTCGTGCAGGTCGCTACGGCTACGGATGTCCTCTTCTTCGCCAACCCGCTCATGCAGCGTGCCGATGAGGTTTTGACCATAGAGCAGCGTCATGGGGGGCAGGGCTGTGTAGTTCGAGGTCTCTTCCCGGTAGTGCGGAATTTCAGGCGCACCGAGGAGATGCGAGCGCAGATACCAGGAATTTTCATTGGTGGGATTGGCAACAAAGCCGCTACGGTACAGGCTGTACTCGTAGGGGCCGGCCACCGCCCGACCGGAGAGCGCAAAGGCATTCGATGCCGTGATGCCGCCGTTGGTTGCTTCGACCACCAGAATGCCGTCGCCGGTGGTCAGCGCGCCGAGGCCATCGGCATTCTTTATCCGCAGGAACGAATTGCCGCTCGCCGTACCGCCGTCGATAACGAGCCTGTCGGAAGGCGAGCCGTCCGTGCCGAGAAATGTACTGAGTTCCAGCGTACCACCAGCGCCAACATAGCTGTTGGTCACAGTCAGCGTGGTGTCGGGGTCAGGAGCTGTTCCATTTGTGATGATGATGCCAGCGTTCTTGACCTCGTCAATCGTCTGATTGAAACCCGCCAAGTCGAGCGCTGCGCCGCTCTCTATCGTATGCGCGGAACTGGAAATGAATACATTGGCCTTGCCTGCTACAAGCGCTCCGGCTTTTACGAGCGTATCGCCTGAATAGGTATTGTTGCCGCTCAGGATGAGCGAGCCCGCGCTGGTCTTGACGAGTCCGCCTGTTCCTGCAATATCGCCTGTTATTGTCGCGGTATTGCCAAACGTGTCGAACGTGCCATCGGTAGCGAGCACCACATTGCGGCTGAGTGTGATGCCCGTCGCGCCAAATCGCAGTGTGGGCGGTGCAGTGCCGCTGGCGCCTGTACTATCGAAGGTGAGGGGGTTGGTGTCGACGCCAAGATTGCTGTTCGCCGAAATCTGCAAGACGCCCTGCTCGATCGTCCAGGGTGTTCCCTGTGCAGGCGACCCCGTCAGCGTCCAGACGCTGTTTCCTGTTTTCAAGAATGTGGAGAAACCCTGATACTGCACGCTGGTGCCAAGGATACCGATCTTCGACACGTCAAATGTTGCATTACCTGAGCCGCCGAGCGCCAATGTGCTGCTTCCCGACTCGACAACGACATTGCCGTTCATGATGAAACCGGGGCCCAATTCCAGATAGTTGTTGCCCGTGGTAAAGATGATCGCATTCGCCTGTACCGTGCCGCTACCGTCGAACCCACCGCTGATGGTGCCGCTGGTGAGGACACGCAAATTGAAACCGTAAATTCCCTCGCCACCATTGCCGTGCGCGCCCTTTGAAAGATCCAGGCTGGTTCCTCCTTTGCCACCGGTAATCTCCGCACCGGCGTCATTGATGATCGTCAGATTCTCGGCGTAGATACCCCACCCGCCGGGGCCTCCCCCTCGGAGGACTGGATTTGCCTTGTCGCCGGCTGTTCCAGTGCCACCCTCGCCGCCAATGATCCTGCCTTTGTTGGTGATGGATGAATCTGGCTGTGCATTTTCAATGTACACACCGTCTCCACCGTAGCCGCCTTTCAAATACGTATAAGCATCATCGGGACCACGAGCGCCGCCATCGCCACCACCGCCTCCCTGGATGAGGCCAGTGTTGGTAATGGAAATGCTAACGTTTTTACCCCAAACGCCGTCTCCACCTATACCCGCAAGATTCCAGGTGTCGGGGTCTGCGTTGCCGGCACGCCCTCCCAGAACCGTCCCCGAATTGAGCAGTGTGTTACCGGAACTGCCCTCCAGAAAAACAATGCCGTTTCCGCCGCTTCCGCTTTCCGTAAAAGCGGTATCTTTCTTATTTGAATGCCCGCTATTGCCGCCGCGTCCGCCTTCGATGGCGCCGGAGGTGGTCACCGTGTTGCCATTACTGGAAACAAACAGACCGTTCCCGCCGGTGCCACCCTCGCCGACGGAACCATTAACGGAATTTCCCCCTTCTCCACCGCTGCCGCCCCTGATCGTTCCCGCGTTATTAAAAATGACAGGATTGGTTTCTATGACTACGCCGTAGCCGCCCGCGCCTCCGCCACCGCCGCCGCCCGTGCTTGCCCCGTTTCCGCCAGAGCCGCCGTTGCCTCCTTGGATCGTGCTCGTACTATTATTGGTCGCATTGGCATCTACCATCCTGCCGTGCGCCCCGCCGCCGCCACCGCCACCGCCTACAGCAACGGAACCGTCGTGGCCGGGGCTGCCATTAGGCGAAGCGGCAGTACCACCGGAGCTTCCAACACCTATAGTGCCTCCAGCACCGTTAGCATTTCCACCGTCACCGCCAGTCGTGCCAGCACCGCCGCCGCCGCCTGCCATGTTGCCCGCACTACCATTTGCGCCGGGTGTACCGAAGCTGGTCGGGTTACTCTGACCGCCTGTACTGTCTATACCAGTATTCGGAACCCCGCCTCCATAGCCACCACAGCCTTGTGGCTGCTCATTTGCTACGCGGGCACTGCCATCATTGCAAGCCGCCTGAGCCATCGCCAGTTCTGGCGTTAGCAGCAGCGTAAATATAGCAACGGTAGATAAACTGAGCGTTGTTGTTGTTTTGATGCGCCTTATGCCACCTAGCACTTTGTTCCTCTTACCCATTTCTCTCCTCCTGTTCATCAAAACCTGAACGATCGGAAGCAAGGTCAGAGAAACGTCCAGGCACCTGATTGCGATGCTATCGCTCGACAATTTACGATTGATGAGAACTATTTCCCATCATTCATTATTTGATACGCATAGTAAGCAAAATCGGCTATTTAAGTGGCACTGACCCCCAGTCCGGCATGTACTTGCTGTCATTGCAGCTCATGCTCGGAATAAGTCCATGCGCGGCGAGTCCGGGCAAAGATGTGTTCAAGGGCGTATTTATCCTGGTAAATTGGATGCCGTTGTCATTCAGCACCGTATGGATGGCATACGGCAGCGCCAGAGCATCCCGGTCGCAGACTGATGGAATGGACTCCTCCTGTTCCTACGGTCTCGTAATGTAGTCAGACTGGAAGAACAATCAACCAGAAAACAGCGAGCGTAGATACCGTCTTGCCGGCCTCGTACAACCGTTTGACAAAACAGGTGATGTACGTTATAATGTACATGTGCGATAATTGCACTAATCAAAAGGTGGCCGCTATGCTGAATACCAATGCAACCAATTTCAGAAAAGATATGTTCAACCTTTTAGAACAGACTATAAGATTCAACGAACCCATCAATATAAGCACGAAGGACGGTAACGCCGTCGTTATCAGTGAAGAAGATTATAACGGGTTGATGGAGACCTTGTATCTGTCATCAATGCCTGATGTGAAAAATACCATTCTCGAAGGACTCAATACCCCCATATCCGAGTGCATACCGGAAAA
>JGI24705J35276_12238585_pt1 | contig 27620 bp, 20 predicted proteins | sample TergutNt197P4_FD_35276 | JGI IMG/M metagenome (IMG submission 35276) | reverse complement strand
GGGGGGGGGCATGATATAATATAAGTAGGAAAGTGGCTTTATACAAAGATTTGCGGGATTTTATGTTTTTAATTTAATGAGCGATTTTTTTACAAAAATAATTTTTTACAAAGGAGTTGATTTAAAAATGGTTAGACAAGACCTTTCATCTTTACCCAAAAAATATGCACAAAAATCCATCCAGCGCAAGGTAATAATGGATGGTATATCTCAAACTATCGGTAATGCCGGTTCATCAGTTTCTACCACGCCCGACGGCATCGGTCAGAAACAAGAAATTATCAGAAAGCAGGCTGTTGAAGGACGCGCTCCTGATGCCGGATTTAAGCCGAGATAGTATCAGTTTTAGGTGGGCGGAAACGACTCCTTAATGAACAGCAGGGTACGCAAGTTGTGTTTAGCTTTGGCATGACCTTGCTCGGATGCTTCCACCCACCATTTCCTAGCTTGCACGTAATCCTGCCTAACGCCCTTACCATCATAATAACAAAGCCCTAACGCGAACTGTGCGTTGGCGTTGCCTTGTTCTGCGGCTTTTGTATACCACATTGCCGCTTTAGCATAATCCCTTGCAGCGCCCTCACCATCATAATAACAAACGCCTAAGTTGTATTGTGCGTAAGCATATCCTTGTTCGGCTGCTTTAGTGTACCATCGTACAGCTTGAAAACAATCTTTTTCAACGCCCTTACCATAATTATAACAGTTGCCTAAATTATGCTGTGCTGTGGCTACGCCTTGTTCTGCGGCTTTTGTATACCACATTGCCGCTTTAGCATAATCCTGCTTAACACCCAAACCATTATCATAACAGTGACCTAAGTCATTTTGTGCGTTAGCATAGCCTTGTTCCGCCGATTTTGTGTACCATCGTACAGCTTGGGAACAATCGTTTCCAACACCCTTGCCATAATTATAGCATTCGCCTAATCTAAATTGAGCTACAGCGTTGCCTTGCTCTGCCGCTTTTGTATACCATCTTACCGCTTGCACATAATCCTGCCTAACGCCGCAACCATTATCATAGCACCAACCTAAGCAGTTTTGCGCTTTGGCGTTACCTCGTTCCGCTGCCTTTGCCCACCATTGCGCAGCTTGTGTATAATTTTTTTCCACGTCCTTACCATAAAAATAACAGTTGCCTAAATTATATTGTGTTTCAGCGTCGCCTCTGTTGGCTTGCTCTAACAATGTGCCTACCGAGTTAAACATGTTTATACAATCCCCACTACACATATCATAGTGAGATAATTTTTAAATTCTTTGGATTTAATTTACATGAATATATTATCCCTTTAAATTTGCGTTATGTTCATCTACCAATTCGTTAAAGGCGTGGTAAATTCCTTTTTCCCTTTTTTGGTTATACCAGCCGGTGTCTTTTACGAAGGGTTTTGCTAAGTCGTAGCGTTCGTACCGCAGGGCGATTTGGATTATACGCGCTTTTATGTCGTTTAGGATTTTCACGATATAGACTAAGAGGATTATATTAGAAGGAACGGAGATTGCCAAAAGTATCATAAATATTTTGGTGTATGCGTCGGCGGCATTTGCTAAAGTTGCAACGGCCATAAAGGCGAAGGGGGAAATGAGTATGATTATCGCTCCGTAGATATACGTCGCTGAAAACTTTATGTCTCCGGCAGCGTTGCCAAGCGCGAGCTTTGACATCATGTTAAGGTTTGGGATGAATTTGCTGTAGTAATAGGGGGCGTAAAAGCCCAGCGTTGCCATTGCCAAAAGGGCGGTTAGATATTGATTGGGACACTTTTTCAGAGGTGTTATGCCGGCTGCGCTCATGTGTTCACTTTTCCAAGTAATAGGGCTGTTTTTTAACTCTGCAAAAATTGAAGGGCAGAGGATACAGGAGCACGACGTCGCCGAGGCTCGCGAATTCTTCGGGGCGTATAATGGGTTTGCCGTCTTCCGTCGAGCTTTGCACACCGCTTCCTGATGGGATATTGAGAATAGGGTTATAATTTTGGCTTGTCTGATTTTTCATTTTCTCATAAGTGCCCGCCAGTTGAGAGAAATATTTTTGCGTTTCAACGTCAGTCGCGCCCAAAACGGCCTTGAAGCCACAGGTGTCAGCGATGACCTTCCGCGCCGTTCTTCCGTAGATAAACTCCAATTGCGCAAGGCTTTGCATAATCAAGCAGACGGTTATTTTTTTAGAGCGCAGTATTGCCAAGCCGTCAATAATGTCGGGAATTTTGCCCAATGTCGGGAACTCGTCGAGCAGCATCAGTATCGGTCTGTTTTTGCCCTTTTGGGGGTTGTTTCGGTCTTCTTCTCTGCGCTGTTTAAAAAAGGTGATAAATTGGTTTGTGATAAGGGTTACAAGGGTTTGCCACTGGTTTAGCAGGTGTATGGGGATTTGTATGTACACGTCCTGCCCCTTTTCGAGGTCTTCGGGGGTTACGACCTGCTCTTTTGATAAGGCCGCGACAAGTTTGTCGTCGTTTACAATGGTTTCAATCGCGTTGCACATGTGCGGGTAAATACTCATCAGCGTCCGGTCTTCCATGCCGACATAGGGACGCGCGCAGCGAGCCGCCTTTTCGCTGGGGCTTTTTTCGGCAATAATTTTCAGCAAAACTTTAGGCTCTTGATTGAGGATTTCTTCGAGCGTTCGGATAAAAGTATATTCGCACTCGTGATAATGCAAAATCGCGCCGGTTAAGATGGTCTGTGCGCTTTGAATCCAAAAAGGCTCTCGCGTGTTAGGCGGCAACGGGATGATTGCCCCTGCGATTGCGCGGGCTTCCCGGGCTTTATTATCGCTATGTTTGAGGAAAAAATATGGGTCGTAGCCATAGAGGGAATCTTCGTCTTCAGGAGCGAAAATTTTGATGTTTGGGCGGTGTTGGTTGGTGTTGGCGTACAGCTCGCCCTTGATGTCAATGGCGAAAATACTGCCCCGCCAATGCCTTAGCGTCGGGATGGCGATACATGAGCTTTTGCCTGTGCCCGGCCCGCCGACGACCATGACGTGTTCGCCCGTTTCTTCGGGCTTGATTACATATTTGTTGTGCTTTTTTCCGAAATTTACTCCGTGCGGCTCAAAACTTAGTACGCTTTCGTGGGCTTTGGGGTTTTTGGCTTCAAGCGAGTTTAAAAGCGCGTCTAATTCAACGTCCGATTTAGGTTTTAGCAGACCGGCTGCCAACTGTGCGCCCTGCAAACCTTGATTCAAAACAAGATTTTTTATCGTTTCGATGGCTTTTTCGCCCATTTCTCCCGCATAACTCAATATTATCAACCGATGGAATTAGGGCGGTTTTTGTTTATAAGGCTAATTTATTCTTCGGGAAAATTTTGTCAAAATCGGTTGCTATTTTATAAAAATAACGATATAATTATGCAGTCGGGCAACCGACAAAAGGAACAAGGTGGAAAACAGGCGAAAGTCTGGACGGTTACATTTGTTAGCCTCCTACGTCTTAGACAAAGGGGGTGGTGGAATGGGTCTTGCAATGGTTTTGCTTGCGATAGTCGCGGTTGTGGCTATCGTGTGCATGTATAAATTGTGCAAAAGATACCTCACACAGACAAAAAAGTAATCGCCGACTCATGCGAAAGCTGACGATTACTTTTCACAAATAATCAAGGCTAACGTGTAGCCGTTGGAAGCCTTGTTTCTACTTTTATTATACTCCTTTTTTCAAAAAAGTCAACACCAAATCGCAAAATTATTTAGTTTGCGAAAAGGTTTGCTCCCGCCCTTTTGCCTCGCTCTCCAGTTTTAATTCAAGTTTTATAGCGTTTTCCCATATTTTCAGTATTTGCTCTTTGTCGGGACGTTTCACAACTTCGGCGAATTTTTCTTTGTATTCCCGCTTTTTTTGCTCGTAATCTTGTTCTAACCTGCGGATTTCTTCGGGCGGCAATATTTTTCGGGAATCGGCTATCTGCTGACCTAGAGCTTTTTCTTGATTCTTCAATTCAAGAAGATTAAAGGCAATTTTTTCCTGCTCCGTTTGGGGCGTTGGCATCTCCGGCATTGCCGCCGCTTTATTTGTGAGGTCTGTCAGCACTCCGGCATCAAATTGCGCTGAATTCTCAAATGCTTTAACCGCCTCATCGCCATGCACAGCAATCCGCTCACGAAGTTTTGTCAGCATATCAGAATCCGCGCCATAATCAAGCCTTTGATTATCCATAATTTTATCCGCTTCCGGTGCAGTTATCCCATACTTGGCAGAAAGCGAGTTATACAGCCGCTCTTGTGCGCCTTGCAAAATCTTCGCCGACCGTTCAAGCGATTCGCGGCTCGGCTCGTCAGTCGTCACTTTGCGGACACTTTCTAAAAAGGCTATCTCCCTTTGAAGTCCGCCAATTTCTTTTAGGTGAATTATCATATCCTGTTCCCGCTCTGTCGGCGGCGCAGATTGCGCGGAATCATCAGATTTAGACATGTTAGCCCTTATATCTTTAGCCAAGCTCTGTATTTAACGATATTGTCAAGAAAAATCAATTAAAAAATATTAAGAAAAAATAGTGAAAGGGATTACTTTCTTTTCTTCATAAACACAACGGCGGCGATTATGGCTACTGCCGCGATTGACGCGACGCCTGCAATGACTAACGGGTTGCCAAGAGGGCTTAACCCATCGGTGGACGAACCGCCGGAAGACGACCCATCAGAGGATGATTTGCCGGAAGATGAGGGCGAATCTTTGAGGTATGGGTATCCGTTATTTACATTTGATTTAATTGCCCAAATGGCTTCAAAGTCCCATCCTGCAAAGGATTGCTGATTTTTCATTTCAGAGGATGAAAGAGCGTCTCCGAGAGTGTTTACAGTGTCGCCTGTAATTTTTTGAGTAGAAAGACGATAGCAGCTCTTTACAGCAATATTATCATAGCCGATTAAATCGCCCGCACGGGCATTGCCGGAAGCAGAGGCGGTTATACCCCCTGTAACATAGCAATTTGTCGCAGTGATGCCGGTGACGCTGTTCTGACCGAGCAGCCCTCCGGCATAAGCGGAAGATGCGGAAGATTTGGCTGTTACATCGCCCGTAACATAACAGTTCGTAAAAGTTCTGCCGCCATAACCGATTAACCCCCCAGCCTTAGCCGAAGAAGCCGAATCGGAAGCCGTCGCGGTTATGTCGCCCGAAACGTAACACTTTGTTATAATTCCGTTGCCATAGCCGATTAGCCCCCCTGCGGCGGCATGTGAGCCATATCCCGAAGCGGCGGCGCTTACATCGCCTTTAACATAGCAATTCGTTATGGTTACGTCGCCGTAGCCGACCAGTCCTCCTGCACAAACAGTAGCATATGTAGCAATAGATGAGGTGGCTATGCCTTTAGAGCCGATGTTTACGCCCACATTTTTTATCGCTGTGCCGCTTGCGGTAATCCGTCCGAATAATCCGACGAACTGTGGCCTGTTGCCCTCTAACACGTACAAATTGTTTATGGTGTGTCCCTGACCGTCAAATGTGCCGCGAAAATCGTCAATCGGCCGCCATTCGGCATTTAGGTTTATGTCGTTGTCAAGTACGTAGTATTCGCCCGCGCTCTGCGCCCCGCCGATTGCCGCAAGCTCGTCGGCTGTTTTGATATGCTTTGCGCCGCTGGGGACGGAATCCGCCGCACTCACCATTACCGGCGACAAGCTCACAATTAAAGAAACAAAAAACATAATTGATATGAAATTCACAAATATTTTACTTGCCTTCATACATGATTCACCAAAGTTTACCGCATAGATTTAACCTTTATTTTTGCTGTTAAGCAAATCAGCGCATTATTAAATATTTACACGAAATTAATTTAATTTATCTTGTTTAGTTGTCAAATAGTGTACTTTTTGAACTCTTATTTTTTATTTGTTGAATCATATAAAAACAGCGTTTCTTTATGAAAATTGCTTTTATATAACTGAAAACCCCGCCTTTCACGCTCCAAAAGACCTTTAAAGCCAACCTTTTGATTTTTCTTGACTTTTCCCGAAACTTACACCTTTTGAACCCGTTACAGTCTGTTTTCTCTTTGAATTAAGCGGCTTTGCGCCCGCCTGCGGTAAAAGGTGGATTTGCTGATATTGCACTTTTTAAGGACTTCGCGTGTGCTTAATTGTTTATCGTCCCATCGTTTCACCAATTCCGCAAAGTTGTTCGACGTCGGCTTGATTGGCCGCCCGAACCTGACACCCTTCGCTTTCGCGGCGGCTATGCCCTCAGCCTGTCTTTGCCGTATGTTGTCGCGCTCATTTTGTGATACAAAAGAGAGCAGCCCCAGCACCAAATCAGCGATAAACGTCCCCATCAAATCCTTGTTTAAGCGAGTATCCAAAAGCGGCATATCAAGCACCGCAATGTCAACGCCCTTTTCTTTGGTAAGTATGCGCCATTGATTCTGAATGTCCTCATAGTTACGCCCAAGCCGGTCAATACTCTTAACGTAAAGCAAATCCCCGCTTTCCAATCTCTCAACAAGCTTTCTATACGCCGGTCTATCAAAATCTTTGCCGCTTTGCTTGTCGGTAAACACGTTTTGCGGCGGTATCCGCAGCCCCTCCATCGCAAAAATTTGCCTGTCGGTATTCTGCTCTAAACTCGAAACCCTAACATATCCATAAATCCCCATATTGTCACCCCCTCGTTTTTCTTTTAGAATAACAAAAACTAACGAAGTGTCAATATTTTTTGGGATGAAAAATTATTCTATGCCTGTTTTTGCTAATTAATGACTAATTATTGTTGACAAACAAATTATGACATGCTACAATAAAAATATAATTTAAAGAGGTTTAGAACTTCTTGCTCCTTTTTCACATAAACATAATCGGTCTTAAAAGGACAAGCAGAAAAAACAAAGACTAAAATGCTTGATATTACTTGCTTTTCTAAAGCTTGATTTGGTTTTTCTCTGTTGTTTTTGTATGAATATTTGTTTAATTAAAATTCATACCCGTACGGTCGGTGGTTCAAGTCCACCTGCCGCTACCAAATTAACAAAAATAGCAGAAGGAAGATGGACAAGCTGTTGAAATTTAAGAGCTTGTCCTTTTTCATTTTATTGTCGAACTGTTTCGAGATAAGAAAAATTTTGTAAATAGACCGTACGGTTTTTTAGTGATTTTGGGCGACCCTCTCGTTCTAATTTTCACCTCTTTGAATACTATTTATTTATAGGAGGTATTCGTCATGGAGATGCTCAAAATTCAACGCAATATAAGCATGAATGCAAAAGAGGGGTTTGACCGTTTTATACGTGTTAAAAAAGCAAAAAACTTATCCCCCGAAACCATAGAACACTATCAAATTGATTTTAGGTATTTCAGCGAGTTTTTTGACGTTTCACAAAAGTGCGATACCATTACGCTTGACACATATTATGCGTACATAGAACATTTGCAGAACACAAGAAAAGCAAACTCTATTACTTTAAACACCTATTTGGGGTCGCTTAGGACAATACTCTACTTTTTCATGGACGAGGGGTATATGGAGCGCTTTCCCATTAAGTTATTGAAGAAAGAGAGGAAAATCAAGGAAACATATACAGATGAAGAATTAAACAGAGTCTTAGCAAAGCCTAATTTGAAAACTTGTACTTTTGCGGAGTATAGAAACTGGGTAATGGCTAATTATTTTTTAGGGACGGGAAATCGTTTGAAAACGGCTTTAAATTTAAAAATCGGACACATTGATTTTGAAAACAGCTTAATTTTTATGGGAAAAACAAAAAACGGCAGACAACAGCTTATTCCTATGTCTAAAACATTATCAAAAGTATTGCAGGAGTATCTTATTTATAGAAAAGGAACAGCGGATGATTATTTATTCTGTAACTCTCACGGCAAACAGCTCACGAGGGACGGAACAATAACTAATATTCGCAAGTATAATTTGAGCAAGGGAATAACGACAACATCTATACACGCATATAGGCACACTTTTGCTAAAAAGTGGATTTTAAATGGTGGGGACATTTTCAGGTTGCAAAAAATTTTGGGACATAGCAGTATGGATATGGTAAAAAATTATGTTGAAATGTTTAGTGATGATTTACAGAAGGATTTTGACATTTTTAATCCACTTGATAATCTTTCACAAAATAAGGGAACGCTTATCAAAATGTAATTATGTGCTGAAATGTTCGGGGCGGATTTGAAGCATAATTTTGACAGGTTTAACCCTTTTGTAACTTCTTTGCTTGGTCTAAGGTGTGATAATTCCTAATACACTGATTCCTTTATCGCGAAGCGATACGCAGGGGCGGCGGCGACGATACAGCCGATTAATAAAGCGCAACAAATCAGCCAAAAAACACGGCAAACGAAGGAAAAAGCCGCCGCACTCGACCCGTAGGGCGGGAGTGCTCTGCATCGAGTGAGGCGGTTAAGCCAACGAAAGCCGCAAAATGAGCCTGATTTTTGGGGGCTATCCTCCGCAGCGAAGCGGAGCGATTTATAATCGGTGTGGAGTGCGTCGCCGTAAAGCGGAACCTGTGACGCTTTAGCCCCTGCTTTGAACGACTTTACCATATCTTTTGGTTTTTCACTTTCGCGGGTGGGACGCTTGGATATACCCGCCCGTTGATTTTTCGGTAATACTTACCAAGAACATCGCCAAGACTTCGTTTTTTCTGCCCGGGCGAAGCAATCATAAGAAATTTTATTGGTTTTATTGCCCTAAGTTTTTCTACTGCCGCCTTTCGCTGTTTTCTTTCTTCTGCCGGTCTGCGAAATTCCTGCAACCGCTCCCGAACGCTTTGCCGGTCTGTTGTTTGGGTCAGTTCAGCCGAAAGGTCAGGCTGTTTTTTCACCTTGCGCCTAACCCTAATGTTAAATTCAAGTTTATACTGGTCATACTCTTGCTTTATTGCCTCCATCTTTTTCTCAGCTTTTACTATTTCTTTGTCCATATCGGGAATTTTAGCCTCGTTAATTTCTATTTTCTTTTGAATCCGCGCTGTTTTCGCGGGAGTTTCTTCGGGTGCGGCATTATAAAATTTAATAAAAGTGTGCTGTGCACGTAAAAGTTTTTGTCTTGTCTGCCGTATTTCTTCCTCAAGTTCTTTTTTTCGCTTCCAATTCCAAAAATGCTGCCTCTGCTGCTCCGCTTCCAACTGTACAACTCTATCACGGAGCGTTTGAATATTTTTAACCGCCTCATCTATTTCTTCGATTTCGGATTTCATATAAAAAATTTCACTATCCACCACATTGCGCGATGATTTTCGGTGTTGCCAGTCCAAATTAGCATAATCATATTTTTGCCTGATTTTCTCCATGTGTTTTGATGTTTCTATAACGGTAGGTTTCTTTTTCTTTGGTATAGGGGACAATTTTTCAGGAGGGTTAATATGTGCTTCCTGTGGCTCGCTCATACGGCTTGCCGTTGTTAGGGTGGTACGTACCTCGTTTGGGACAGCACCGGCGGTTGTGTTCGCGTTACTTTCCATTAATTCTGCTTTCTCCAACGGTTTTACGGATTGTTGCTGTAATGCCGTTATAATCTGCATCATTGCCTCTTGCTGCTGTTGCTGTAACTTTATGCCCTGAATGGTTACTTGTTGCAGTTCCCTTATGTCCCGTACTGTTTCTTGCAATTCCATAATTTCTGCCTCCTTTTTTGCGCGTTCATCATTGTGACGCTTGATTTCGCGATTGTAATCACCGCGTTCGGTTTTGATACCCTTTTTCTCTAATGCCGCCGTTTCATGTCCCATATGTATGAATGGCTTGCGGTCAAAGCCCTGCTCCTTTAAGGTGCGGTGGTCGATACGCTCCGAAAGTCCCTTGCGCTCAAATGTATTGTTAATTATATGTGTCCAAGCTTTGCGCCATTCCAACAAGTTTTCCTTTTTATTCCAATCCCGATTTTTATCTCTAAAGCCGTCCGGAGAAACATTGCGAGTAGTCAACATAATATGCGCGTGTGGGTTGCCGTCACCTTTGTCATGTATGGCAAAATCTGCAATCATGCCCTTGCTTACAAAATTTTCTTTCACATAGCCCCGCACGACTTCTAATTGCTCCCTCAAATCAAATTCTCTCGGCAACGCAACAATAATCTCCCTTGCGAGCTGTGAGTTTTTGCGTGTTTCACTTATTTCTACAGCGTTCCAAAGGGTTTCACGGTCTAAAAACTCCGTCGGTGCATTGATGGGTAAAATTATTTCACTATGTACAACGCCCTTTTTTCTTGTGTAGTCATGGGTAATTTTGCCGTCTGTGCCTCCCCTGCCCTGTAATCTTTCGCCCGATTGATATGACGCATGAGCCATAGACCGCAGCTTTTGCCCCGAACGGTATGCCGCCGCGCCTGTTGCGGAGCGTCCCGAACCTCTGCCGATTATTTTCACATCCATATAAAAAATAGCCACAACGGACACCCCCCCTCGCCCTAACGTTCTTAAAATTAAAGGATTACAAAAAGCTACACAACAATTCAATTTTTAAAAAGGGTGTTGTTGCTCGCTTTTTGTATAAGGAAACAATACGAAAAACCCTGCGTTTCTAACAAAACTTGTGTTTTTCTGTGTTTCCTTAAGTTTATTCGCTATAGCTCGTCCAGTTTCGCAATAAAATACAATTTCTGGGAAATTGTATAGTTGCGCACTTTCCATTTTAGGGAAGCTTGTCCGCAAAATGTCCCGTTTAAAGCGGACAAGCCCCACAAAAGGAACACTTCCGTTTAAGGTTGGAGGGCAAAAAACCACTCGCGGTGCTTTTCTGATTTTCGTACTCGTTTTGGTCTTTTGTGATACATAGATAAAAAAACTGCTGTGCTAACTACATGACTTTATCCATCTTTGATGTTCCTCTAATTCCTTCTGTATTTTCGCCCACTTTGCATCGTTCAAGCGCTTTTTTTCAGCCGCTATCGCCTCCCTTTCTTGCTTGCATTTTGGGCAGCTTTGTGCAAAGACCTTATGTTTGCCACAAAAAGACGGAATTGGATGCCCGCACTCTACACAATTTCTATCTGCAACATGCACAGAGTTTGGGTAATAACATACATCACATATATATCGGCCTAATAAAACTCGTTTTCGCAGTTCAACAGCAACATTACAACTGCATTTTGGACATGTTCCTTCAGAGCTAACTGGGTTTTTTCCACATTTAGGACAACTAACCAGACTTACCATGTTTTATAGAACAATTCCTGTCTGTATTTAATTTTTTTGGGTTTAGTATCGTAACTTACCAGTCGTATCTTTAAGGCGAAAAATAAAATATTTTAAAAAAGTTTTGACAAGCGGGGGGGGGGCATGTTATAATGGATGGTGAAAAAAGCGGCGTTAGATAAGGCTTCGCGGATTTTTCTATTCTTAAATTAAATGTGCAATTAAAAAAACAAAGCGATTATCCGCTTAAATGAAAGTTGTCGAAAATGGTTCTTGTAATCGGTTCGTCCATGTGATATTATGTGGGAGTAAAAATTAAAGCACAAGGCAAATAAAGTCAGTATCGCAAGAAGCGACGGCGTGTATTTTTTCTTAAAATATGTTTTGCATTACCAATCATAGATTTTTAAAAAAGAGGAGCGTGCGTAAATGGTAAAGTTTAACTGGAACGTCAAAAGGGTTCTCGCTGTGCTGTTGACAATGATTCTTTTGTGTCCCTATTTTCCGGCGACAATCAGGGCAGCGGCGGCAGGTTTTGACGAACAAATCGAACAAGTCGAGGAAACACAACAAATCCAAGAAGAATGTGAAGACACGGCAGAAGAAATCTCCGACGAAGCAAAAATCGAGGACTTGTTTGAGGAAGAAATTCCTCAAGAATCCGAAGTATCAAGCGTCGAAGAAGAACCTATGCGGGGTGCTTCCGCTTCGGCTACATGCGGATGTGTCAGTGTGGGCAGCAACCAAGACGCGTTTGAGAGCGGAAACGGAACAAGCTCGCATCCATATGAGATATGGACGGCGGAGCAGTTGAACCACGTTCGGGCGCATTCGGGGACGAATACATATTTCGTTGTAATGGATGACATTAACCTGAATAATTTCGCGTGGACACCTATTGGAACAAACAAGGCAGCATTTATGGGGATTTTGGACGGTAACGGCTATGAGATAAAGAATCTCGATGTTAATTTATCAGCACAGGATTATGTTGGTCTGTTTGGGTATAGTAGTGGCACGATTCAGAATTTAATCCTAAAAGACATAAGCGTAACGGGCAAAAACTACACTGGAGGGCTTACGGGGTATACCAGCGGCACAATAGAGAATTGCGCGGTAGTCGGTGATTCTTTCATAAACGGTGCTTCGTCTATAGGCGGCTTTGCGGGTCAAGTGTATGCCGGTAAAGTTGAAAAATGTTACGCTACGGGAACCGTAACCGCAAGCGATTCTAAATCCGGCGGCTTTGTGGGACATTTTCAAGGCGGTGTGCTTGAAAAATGCTATGCTACAGGCAATGTAATACCGTCTGCTAACCAATCCGGCGGTTTTGCGGGTTATATTCAAAACGGCGTTGCTATAAGAAACTGTTTTTCAACAGGAAAAGTGGCGGTGGTGGGGAGCTACTATGGCGGTTTTGTGGGAAATGTTGGTGGCGTTGCTTCGAAAATTGAAAACTGTTATACAACATCGAATCATAGCAGTGGGCTTAATGGCACCAATATGACAATAACGAACTGCTATTTTGATAAAAATTTATCGTCTTCTATCAAGACCGAAGGTCGCACGACGGCTGAAATGGCGCAGACAAACACATATGTTAATTGGGATTTTGTGAATGTTTGGGAGATGGACGCAGGCACAGGTTATCCTGTGTTTCGGGGTATGCCGAAACCGAGCGAGGTTACAAGTGTCGTATGGACTGAAATCAGTACGCCACAACAGCTTAATGCAATTCGAAACAATCTGCTGGGCAATTACAAACTGATGGCGAACATAGACCTGACGGGAATAAACTGGGTGCCGTTGGGGACAAGCGCTAAGCCGTTTATGGGGGCGCTTGACGGTAACGGGTACACGATAAAGAATCTTGATGTTAATTTATCCGCGCAGGATTATGTCGGATTAGTTGGAAGTAACCACGGCATCATTAAAAATCTAACTTTAAAAGACATAAGCGTAACGGGTAAGGATTACACAGGTGGGCTTGTTGGATATAGCGTTGGTGCAATAGAGAATTGCGCGGTGATTGGTGATTCTTCTGTAGTTGGTGCCTCGCGTACTGGTGGACTTGTCGGGCAAAACAACGGCGGCAGGGTTTCCGGCTCAAGTGCGGCAAGCAGTGTTTCGGGAATCGTTTATGTCGGTGGTTTTGCAGGCTATTTAGATGCCGGTAAAGTTGAAAAATGTTACGCTACGGGAGATGTAACCGCAAGCGATTCTAGGTCAGGCGGTTTTGTGGGGCAGTTTCAAGGCGGTGTGCTTGAAAAATGCTATGCTACAGGCAATGTAACGCCGTCTGCTAACCAATCCGGCGGATTTGTGGGCTATATGCAAAACGGCGTTGCTATAAGAAACTGTTTTTCAACTGGCAAAGTGTCGGTGTCTAATAGTTTCTATGGTGGTTTTGCGGGAAGTGTAGCCGGTGCCGCTTCGAAAATTGAAAACTGTTATACAACATCAAATCACAGCAGCGGACTTAACGGCACCACCATGACAATAACAAACTGCTATTTCAACAAAGACTTGTCTTCTTCTATCAAGACCGAAGGGCGTACAACGGCGCAGATGGCGCAAACAAGTACGTATGTTAATTGGGATTTTGTGAATGTTTGGGAGATGGACGCAAGCACAGGTTATCCTGTGTTTCGGGGTATGCCGAAGCCAAGTGAGGTTACAAGTGTTGTATATACTGAAATCAGTACACCACAACAGCTTAACGCAATCAGAAACAATCTGCTGGACAATTACAGATTAGTTGCGGATATAGACCTGACGGGAATAAACTGGGTGCCGTTGGGGACAAGCACTATGCCGTTTATGGGTGTTTTGGACGGTAACGGGTACACGATAAAGAATCTTGATGTTAATTTATCCGCGCAGGATTATGTCGGATTAGTTGGAAGCAGTCACGGCATCATCAATGATTTAACTTTAAAAGATATAAGTATCGTAGGTAAGGATTACACGGGCGGTCTTGCAGGATATAACGCTGGTACAGTAGAGAATTGCTCTGTAATTGGCAATTCTTCCGTAATCGGGGCTTCGTACACAGGCGGGCTTATCGGGTACAACAACAGCGGCAGGGTTTCCGGCTCAAGCTCGGCAAGCAGTGTTTCGGGAGCCAACACTGTTGGCGGGTTTGTAGGTAAAGTGTATGCCGGTAAAGTTGAAAAGTGTTATTCTACGGGAAATGTTGCGGCAACTTCTAGTAATAGCGGTGGATTTGTGGGATATTTCCAAGGCGGTACGATTGAGAAATGTTACGCTACGGGCAATGTAACGCCATCGTCCAATATATCCGGTGGTTTTGTGGGCTATATGCAAAACGGCGCTGCTATAAGAAACTGTTTTTCGACCGGCAATATATCGGTGTCGGGGAGTTATTATGGTGGTTTTGTGGGAAGTGTGGGCGGCGTTGCTTCAAAAATTGAAAATTGTTATACAACATCAAATCACAGCAGCGGGCTTAATGGTACCAATATGACAATAACAAACAGCTATTTTGATAAAAATTTGTCTTCTTCTAATAAAACCGAAGGGCGCACAACGGCGCAGATGAAGCAGAAAAATACGTATGCAAATTGGGACTTCAATAATGTATGGGCAATTGACGAGAATATTTCCTATCCCTATTTTATTGAATCTACGCAGGGCGATTCGCTGATGTGGCCGTCGATTTCGCGGGAGATTACGGTGCGGTTCGGGGTGGTGGATTCTGCTTTTAACGCTGTGCATGACGGGGTTGATGTGCAGGGGCGCGAGGGGGATTATGTGTACTCCGCTTCAAACGGCACGGTTGTGTATGTCGGCTCGGACGCGCATTACGGCAATGTTGTGTATGTGAACACAAAGTTCGGCGGGGAACATATACAAATTCGGTATGCCCATTTGGAAAGCAACACAATCGAGGTCGCCGTCGGCGATAAGGTCAATATGGGCGACGTGCTTGCCGAAATGGGTACATCGGGCGACGTTACCGTAAACAATACATATATGACGCAGTTGCTTGAGTTGGAAATTTTGGAATCAACAGACGGCTATTCTATCTCATCAAACGGCTCGAACGGCGCGAAAGTCAATCCGCTTGATTATTTTGAAACGGTTATCACAGACGGCTACTACATGATACGTCCATATAACACCTCGTTAAGTACGTCTATTCCTCCATCGTCAGCTAACGCCGCATATCTCGCAAATGCAGACATCAGCGGAGGGCAAGCGTATCTGCGTAAAATTGTCGAGGAATGTGTCCGTGAAACGCTGTATCAAAATGACGTAATTGACATATCGGAGTATTTGGTGTATGATTCAATTACAGGCACGGCAACGGTAACGTTGAACAATAGAATCAACACCTACAACGCCATTGACGATGGTGTGGAGAACCTAAACGACAGAATTGTTGTAGATTATATTGATTTTATCAACTATTTCTACCGTGTGCCAAGCATTATTCCTTATGAGGAAGAAGAAACGCGCGGCAGTTCGGACGCGAGAAGCTCATCATCCGTCACAAGAAATCAAAAGGGTGACGAAGACCTTTCTGATTACGTGCAGACTATAATAAATGGGAAACGTCATGATGGCGAAGGCGGATTAAGCTTGGCGTGGACAAATGCCCAAGCAACGGTAGATGGCAATAGACTAATTAAATCTATCACCGAAGTTCGCAAAGAAATTGGAGATGTTGCAAATGCGTTAAGGGCTTTTGATGGATTAGACGAGCCATACACCGTAGCATACCTTATAAATTCGCCTACCTCGGCACTCGGAAACGGTCACAACGCAGTGGTTATCTCTAAGCAAAATGGAACAAGCTTGTTTTTTAGCTATTATCCTTCGCCGGAAGCCGGTTGGACAAGGATTGGTTCAGTAGACGGAACAATGCACTTTAATGTCTTAACGAACGCCCAAAAAAACGACTTAATTTATAACGCTAATGATGCTAGTGCCGTAGGTCATTACAAAGATTGGGGCGACCCTAAAGGATATTGGCTTACTGAAGAAGAACCCTATACAAGAAGCATTATAATACACATAAACAATACTAAAGGAGAGGCAATGTTGGACATCGCCGCGAGCAAATTTGACGACCCTGGCAGATGGGCGCTCACTTATCATCAATGTGCCGACATGGCTTTAGATATTTTAGAGGCAAAATATAAAGGCGTAACTATAACTCGCTTAGACCGCGGAATACCTAATAATAACTTTGTAAATATGAGCGCTTTGTATCCATAATAATCGTTTGTTTATAAGATTTTAGGGTCTTGGTGCTCAAAGGTGAAACTTAATAGGTCAAGACCTTAAAATTTATTCTAATTTTAGGGAGGTTCTAAGGATGGATAGACGGTTTCCGCCGACAGTTATCGGTATTGCTATTTTAGTAATTTTAACAATGTGTTTTTTAATATATTTTTTAAATAAAATTTTAAAATTCATTCTAAATTCTAAAGGAATAAAGATGAGTAAAACCTTAAACATATTGTCGCTTGCAGGGTTTACTGTTATCGTGATATTTGGATTTCTTTTGCTTTGGATGAACCTTGGAAATTTGAATTTTATTAAAAAAAATGAAGTGAAGCAAAATGCGCTGAAATACATATCAGAAACATATCCCGATTATGAAGTTGCCAAAATTAGTGTTAAACATGAATGGTATGATAATGTTTACATTGTCACGTACAGCAATAACAGTGGCGATAAAAGAGGAATGTCTTTTAAGCATACAGGAAAAGAGTTGAATAGGGACTATTACATTGAAAACAATAGTGAAAGAATAATATCACATTACAAACAATCAATTCAGACTAAATTAGAAAACGAAATAAACGAAAAAGTTGCGCCCATTTATTATTTAGTTGTTACGTTAGTGGACAACAGTGGCGAAAAAAGAAGGAGAATGGTTTTAGAAGGCGAAAAGATTAATCGTGACCCCGTCGATTGCTCTATTGGTCTTAGTGGAACTTTTACAAAAGTAGAGTTTGCAGAAGCTATTTTAAAATCAGTTGAAATAATAAACGATTCAGATTTTAATATTAGCAGTCTTTCTTTTTCCGCTTTCAATCATCACGTTTTTAACTGGAGCGATGATATGTTTACAATGAGCGCGGAGGAGTTGGCGCAGTGTATAAAAGATTAATAAGTTTATTGTGGGAGGGCAGGAATATTTTGAAATGAAAATAACTACCGATAAACGTGCAGCATTAATGGGGCTTATTTCGGCGATAACAACTACTTTGGTGTGCATTATTTTCACATATGTTATATACAACTTGATTGGCGGTCGGAATTTTAACGGTAAAGATGAACTCACGGAAGTAATTAACGGTATTTCTTTTGTAACTGTGCAAAATGTTGGTATTATCATATCGGCTATAATATCTGCGGCTATTTTGCGTTATAATCATACAAAGTTTTTGCCTATATATCTGACAATTAGTGTTATAACTTATATTGCCTTGTTTTATGCGGTAGGTTTTGGTACAGGAGCAATTATTTTGCATGTTGCTATCATAGACAATTCGTTTCTTGCTCCACTAAATGGGTTTGATTATTTACAATATGCTTTAATTCCATTTCCATTAGGTGCTGCAATTGGAACAATAGCTTCAATTTGTGTAAATGAAATAAGGAATTACAAGACAAAAAACAAGAGAATGAAAGCAACTGAGGAGTTGGCGCAGTGTATAAAAGATTGATTTTTCCATTGTACATACATGTGGTTGTAGTGGATTCTGCTTTCAACGCGGTGCATGAGGGTGTGGACGTTCAGGGGCGCGAGGGGGATTATGTTTTAGCAGGTGTATGATAATTCGTAGGCTTTGGTCTGTTCGCACAGTTTGGTGTATTCTTTTTCTTCGGCGCGGTTGCGTTGTTCGATTAGGATTTTTGCTTGGGGTTCGGGGAGGGTTTCGAGGACTTTTTGGAAGTTTTCATTTGTGATAGTGTTGAGGCGGCGGTTGGCTTGCTCGTGTTGCAGGCGTTCTTGGAGGGTTTGGGGCGGCTTTTTCATGTGTTCCAATAATTGGAATATTTGTTCGCTGTTGGGGCGGATTTCGGCAAGGAGCTTTTGGGCGTGGTATTCCAATATGATTGCGGCTTGGCTTTCCTTAATGGCGGATATTCGGGCGTTTTTCTCATTTAGGGCGTTCTCTTTTTCGCGGGCTTGTTCTTGGATATGCTTTATTTTAAGGGGGGCTTCGTCGGGTGCAAAACCAAATTCTTTCTTGAAATGGTGTTGTGCGGTCAAGAGGTTTCCCTCGGCTTGCGCTATTGCCTTGTCGGATTCCTTCTTTTGCCGCCCGTCCCAAAAGCCTAAGCGTTGACGCTCCGCTTGCAACTGCGTCGCCTTGCTCCGCAGCGTTTCAATGTTTTTAGCCTGTTCGTCCATATTTTCCGCAAGGAAGGTCAACTGCGGGATTTCCTGTTTATGCTCGCCGCACTCGCGTGTTAGCGCGAGAAGCTCTTTTTCAAGCGCGATATAGTTTTCTTTTAATTCGTGCATCTGCTTGGCTGTTTTTTCAGCCTCGCGCTTTGCTTGCATTTTCTCTACGATTTTATCAGCTTTTTTGGCTTTGAGGTGTTCCTCGATTTCCCGCATGATTAATTTGGTAGTGGCGCATTCCGGCGTCGTTTTGTGCTTCGCCGTCTGGTTGATAAGCTCTGTTCTGCCGTGATTATTTTTTTGCGCGTTGCGGACATTATTAATTCTCTCTACGGCTTCCGCGATTCTCCGCTCTTTCTCTGCCCTTTGCGCGGCTCGTTTTTCATTACGCCGCTTGATTTCGCGGTTGTAATCGCCCCGTTGCGTTCGTATGCCCTTTTTCTCCAGCGCCCACGCCTTATGCCCCATGTGGATTGTCGGCTCACGGTCTAAGCCCTGCTCCTTTAGTGTGCGGTGGTCTAAACGCTCGGCAAGCCCTTTTCCCTCAAACTTACGATTATTGATGTCCGCCCAATTTTTGCGCCAATTCAGCAGTTTTTCCTTTTTGTCCCACTCGCGGTTTTTATTGCCAAAGCCATCAGGCGTGACTTCCCGCATGGTCAGCATGATGTGGGCGTGTGGGTTGGCGGCGTGATGTTGTGCGGATTCGCTTGTTTGGTTACGCACTCCCGATGCCGCGCCTACGGCGGGCGAATTAAGGTTGCCTCCATTATCATGTATGGCAAAGTCGGCAATCATGCCTTCATTAACAAAATTCTGCTGTATGTACTCGCGCAAAATTTCCTTGTTTTCCTCTAAAGTAAATTCCGTTTGCAGGGCGACTTCAATTTCCCGCGCCAGCCGCGCGTCTGCTCGTTTTTCTTTCCTTTCCACGGCGTTCCAAAGGGTTTCACGGTCTTGATATTCTATCGGCGCGTTTTCCGGCAAAATTATCTCGCTATGCACAACGCCGCCCTTGCGCGTGTAGTCGTGGGTTATTTTGTCGCCCTCAGCGTACAATTTATTGCCCGACTGATAAGCCGCGTGAGCCGTCGCTTGCAGCTTCTCGCCCGCTCTGTAAGCCGCCGCGCCAACGGCAGAGCGTCCCGACCCGCGTCCTATAATTTTGACGCTTAGGTGGTAAAGCCCCATTACGGAAGCCTCCGCTTTGAAGCCTTTGGGAATCCATCAAAGCCGCATGTTTTGCAGGGTTTTAAATCGCGGCATTTCGCAGGAATGTGTAAGTGCGCCCTTCTTATTTTTCGAGCATTATCAACAAAAAAAGAGAAACTAACAGAGCCAGCCATGACGGAGTAGACCCGTTTTAGCAAAGACCGACTGTGCGGAAAGACCCGACCCGACTTTTGCACGACACAAAAACGCCCCTGCAAAGAGTGGACGCCCACAGCAGAGACGGAAATTTTTATAAAAAATCGGAGCGTCACTTTGCTACACTCCGATATATATTTCAATTTGTGTGTTCAGATATAGTAATGATAGTTTTGGATTACACTGATTTTCTATAAAACGCCTCTTTCGCTCATACAGTAAAAATTTACTGCATAGGTGGGGGTACTAATGATCCTAACTTGACGGGTCCATTGGTATGGAGCCGTTTGGATGTAAACGAAGTTTATGATATAGCCACTGATAGTTGGAGCACTAAAACGCCGTTACCCGTATCAGATGCGTATATGCAAGCGTGTGTTGTGGACTCAAAAATTTTTGTGGTAACAGACGTGGCTTTATACGTGTATGATCCAGTTAATGACTCTTGGACAAATATAACTAACACTCCTACTACTAGCATAACTCATGCATTTTCGGCTATGGTAAATAACAAAATAATAATTGTTGACCAAGCCACCTCATCCTCAGAAATTTATGGAGGCGGTTTTAGGACTAATGTTGAGATGAAAGTTATGATTTATGATACAAAGACTAATGTTTGGAGTGAAGGACAAACAAGTCCTAAGCATACCGTTGATATAAAGCCTATTCCTGCGGGAGCTACAACAGGGGTTTACGCACCTAAAAAAATTTATGTCCTAGGTGTACAATACTTAGATGACTATACTAAGCAACCATTTAATTGGGTTTATGATTCTGTAGAGGATACGTGGTCAACTGCAACAAAACCATCTAAAGTTTGCTCAGACTGTAGTGTGGCAGTTGTTGATGACATTTTGTATGTAATCGGAGGTAAAGTAAATGGACAGTATGTACCAATTGGGTATGATCCACTTGGTTATCAGACTCCTCCCGATGCCTCTGATGTTACTATTTCACCGGTTCCCTCTGAACCCGAATATTCATGGGCTTTCTTAACTGACCCTGTTATAGCTATAATAGTTCTGACAGCAGGTATTGTTGTTATAACATCCTTGTTTTTCTACCTAAAAGGAAGAAGAGAAAGAAATAAACGGGATACGTATGCATAAGGTTTTTTGCTTAAGTTTTGCTAGATGAATTTAAGACGTATGATGAACGTGTTTTTTAGAGTAAAAAGAAGGAAGTGTTTTGTTAGATTTGTTTTCCACAGTTTGTACAGAATGTGCCGTTAGGTGTAACTGAGGCACCGCAGTTTGGACAGAAATTAGCCTTAGCTCCCGTTGTTGATGGTGGCGATTGTGTGTTTGGTTGTTGGGGTGTGTAACCGTATGATGGTGCTGAAGAGTTTCCTGCTCCAACTGGTTTTTCGTCAAGCGTGAAGAAGCCAACTGCTGCGATTATAAAGCCAATCCAGATTAAGAAGAAGCCAACGCCTATGATTGTTAGTATTGCGCCAATCCAGATTAGTGTGGCTGCCGTGTGGAATAAGTGGTTGCCAGAACGTTCTGCTAATGCGTGGAAACAATTTTTGATATATCGTACAGCCAACAGGTCTAAGATAAAGGCTACAACAAAACAGATTATTACGCCTACAATTGCTATTACAATGCTTGCCCCTATCGCGTCCATACCATAATTGCCATAACCGCCATAACCACCATAAACGCCATAAGAACTACCAATTAGACCAATGCCGCCTAATACACTGAATAATAAAGTGGCGCCACCTGCAATTGGTAAAATTGTGCCGATTATTAAAAGAATTACACCTTTAACTAAACCGTCGTAGATGAATTTGTCTTTGTAGTGTTCAGATAGGCCTTTCATACCTATTAGGACAAGAATAATGCCTATGATGCTTCCATATATTATAGAACCGATGCCTGCTAGAATTTTGCTTGTTCCAAATGTTGCCATTTTAGTTTATCACGTGAGCTGTATGTATATGCTTTAGGATAAAAGCGTTTACGTATATGCATATCAAACGCATGAAAGTTTGTTTTAAACTAATTGAGACTGCGCAAAAACAAACTATGATGGTTTAATAGAAAAATTACAAACATAAACAAGAAACTGAAAGTTGCCTCTTCACAACAAACGCATGAAATATTTTTTGCTATAGAACTTTAGAGATAAGTTGTAAATTTTGTTGGTAACCAACTGAACCTTACTTTTATTCAGTTGTTCTTGTGTCAAAGGTTTCAGGCAATTCCTTCGCCCAAGTGTACTGGGCGTTGGAAACTTGCATTTAGTATACTACTTAACTTGAACTTTGTATCTGCTTAACATTGTAGTTCTGTTGCGTCCTTTTGCTTTTAGACGACTTTCTGCTTTCCTGACATGCTGTTTTCCCGTTGCAGTAATCAGTTGTTTCCCCGTTACCTTATGGGGTAGCACCATTGCTACTTCACCATAACCCTAATTTCTGGACACGCTAATTTTATATATTTTTGACCGTTAATCCTTTTATAAGTACACTTACTTTTGTTTTGTATTAATAGTTGGTTTACATATCGTTTTGTTGTGATTGGTTTTGTTTAGTGGTTACTATTTTTGTTCTCTTTTTGAAATAGAAAAATACGCCTCCAACAATAACGATGGTGATTACAACTATTGAAACTACAATTATCAGGTAGCCCGTTATGCTGTTAGGATATACATTGTTATACTGGTCAGCCGTGTTGCCAGAAATTACACCACCATGTCTATAAAATGTGCCCTCATTATACACGCCTCCACCAACTTTCGCTATATTATTAGAAATTACCCCATTAGACAAGCTAAAAGTACCATCACCAATGGACACTCCACCACCATATTCTGCGGCCTTATTACTAATAATTTCACCATTGTGCATCACAAAAGAACAATCACCACCACCAAAACACACACCACCACCACATCCACTACCAATCCACCGATATTTGTTAGCAGTGTTGTTGGAAATTTTCCCGTTGTGCATCACAAAAGAACTATTATAAATTACGCTTACACCACCACCACAACCAGTAACTGTGTTGTTAGCAATCACACCACCCGACATCACAAAAGAACCCCCAAATATATTCACACCACCACCAAAACCATGACTATTACCACTTGTTACACCTGTGTTGTTAGAGATTTCACCTCCAAACATCTCAAAAGCACTGCCTTGATCACTACGCACGCCACCACCAACATGAGCGGTGTTATCTGAAATTTTGCCACCAAACATAGTAAAATTGCCATCATTATATACACCACCACCATAGTAGGCGTTATTACTAGAAATCATACCTCCAAACATCTCAAAAACACCACCACCATTCACACATACACCACCACCTACATAATACCCATTGTTAGAAATTTCTCCATCAAACATTATAAGCGTACCACCCCCAAAAACCTTTATACCCAAACCATTATAGCCATTTACTGCGTGGGTTACAATAATACCATCAAGCTTTAATACTCCACTATCTTTAACAATAATAACAGGTGTACCTGCGTTTTTTCCATCACTAATTAGTTTGAAAAAATTAGTGTTGCTACTGCTTGTTAATGTGATGTCTTTATTAGCGGTAATAACCAGTGATTCTGTAAGGGTAATATCGTTATCAAAAGCAATAACGACAGCCCCAGTAGCTGTATTAACTGCGTTTCTAAGGTCCGTCTCGTTGCGAACTATCCTGTCAGATGCACCTAATGCAAAAAGAGAAACACCATTACTAAATATAGAAATAAAACAAGAAGAAACCAACACTGCAACAATCAATAGGGAAGCAAAAAAAGCCTTGCTATGGAGACAACGAAAACTAACCTTAGACTTAGCCTTCATATACATGGAACTATCCTCTTAGAGATGTATCTAAATTTAACATGCTTTAAATGTAGTTTATATGTATTATTAAAAAATGCCAACTGAGAACAAAAAACAACAAAAGCAGAAACACCAAAAACTGAAAAATATGTAAACAAAAAGATACAGATGCAAAATAACCGTTAATAAAATAACGGTAGTAAGTAAATTTTAGAGAGCTTGGGGAATCTTGCCAGAGCTACAAACGCTAATTGAAGCGTTTATTAGACTTGTCCGCTAACAAAATATAACAATTGCGTAACAAATCACACAAAAGCCGAAAAATGTAATATTCTGATTACGGTGATTTATAATGATAAATAATAAAGAGCGCATAAAGGCGTTGCCAAAGAAGCATTACAAGCAAATTTTCGGTGTGTCACACGGAACGTTTATAAAAATGTATAAAGTGCTTCGGCGCGAATATCGCAAAAAACACGCAAGGGGCGGCAAACCGCCAACACTTAGTGTGCTGGACAAATTGATAATCGCACTGCAATATTGGCGCGAATATCGTACTTATCGGCATATCGCGTTTGATTATGGCGTGGGCAAGACTGCGATAGGGGACAGCGTGCTATGGGTTGAAGATACGTTGATAAAATCCGGTCTTTTTGCGCTTCCAAGCAAACGGGTCATGCAGAAAGAAAGCGACATAGAAATAGTTTTGCTAGACGTTACCGAACAACCTATCGAACGCCCAAAAAGGGGCAGAAAAAATGGTATTCAGGCAAGAAAAAGCAACATACAATAAAAACTTTGATATTTGCTGATGGACGAACGCGCGGAATTTTAGCAGTCGCACAACACACGGGGAGCACGCATGATTTCGAGATATTCAAGCAGAATTTCCAAGGCGCGAACGACAAAATACAATTTTTGGCAGACAGTGGTTTTCAAGGCATCTTGAAGTTTCATATGAACAGCTTAACGCCAATAAAACGCAGTAAAAATCATAAGTTGAGCGATGAAGAACGCAAATTTAATCACGAATTGTCGAAACAAAGAATTGCCATCGAACACGTGAATAGATGGATAAAAATATTTAAAATTCTGTCGTACAAGTACCGCAATAAACGTCTCCGCCACGGGCTTAGAGTTGCGTTGATTTGCGGGATTTATAATGTCGAGCTGGGTTAGCGGACAGGTCTATTTAAAATATCTCTCCAGCAACCCCTTGAAAGCCTTGCCATGTCGTGCTTCATCGCGAGCCATTTCATGTACTGTATCATGAATTGCATCCAAATTTAACTCTTTAGCGCGTTTGGCCAGTTCAAATTTTCCAGCAGTCGCTCCATTCTCAGCTTCCACTCGCATTGTAAGGTTTTCTTTAGTACTGTCAGATAACACTTCACCCAATAATTCAGCAAACTTGGCAGCATGTTCAGCTTCCTCATACGCCGCTTTTTCCCAATACAGACCAATCTCAGGATACCCCTCACGATGAGCAACACGAGCCATGGCCAAATACATACCAACTTCAGCACATTCACCGTTAAAGTTCATGCGCAAACCGTCAATAACATCTTGAGGGATCCCTTTTGCAATACCAACTTTATGCTCAGCAGCCCAAACCATATCACCACTCTGTTCCTTGAATTTTTCAGAAGGTGCATTGCATTGGGGACACTTTACAGGAGGAATATCCCCCTCATGGGTATAACCACATATAAGACAAACAAACTTTTTCATTGTATTTTTTCTCCATTTATTATTTTTGTGTTGACAAGACAGCCTACGTTTCTTTTTCCGTCTTTTGCACCAATGATGTATAAACCATAGGACAGATTAAATAAGACGGTAGTATCCATGAAATCAGCTCTTGCTTTTTTGCTCAGTTACGTTAAGTAAAAGATAATAGCGATTAAATAATATTATGGTACAACTTTTTGGATGAATGCAAATCGCCTCAAACGACAGTTATTTTAGGCTTAGTCTGGACACCATGCCAACTAGTAATGATCTGCATAGGCACATGACCTTTAGTAGAGTGAAAAACTACTGGTAAACTGAAAATCGGCCTCTATTTACTAAAAAAGTCCATTACTGCTGACATTTTATGGGATGTGATTATGAAACGACGCTATTTATGGGTCATATGAACTATTTTTTGTCTTTTAATTTTCGCTTTATGGCTGGCATCTTGAATATTTGTAAAAATACGTAACGTTAGTGGATAAAAAAAAGAAAGGTTTGTTGGTTGTTATTTCTTTTTGACAACTACAATAATTGCTATGCCAACAATTATTATGGTAATAATTGTTGCAAGGGTGTATAGTTCGTATGGTGGGTTGTTGGTTGTGTTTTCTGCTGTTGCCGCTGCCATTACTGTCATGTCTTCTTGTGCTGATGAGCCATAGTATGATGCTGAGCCGTCAAAGTATGCGTAGATATTGTATGTGCCTTCTGTTGTTGGTTTGAATTCAAATGAGAATTTGCCACTTGCATCGCTTGTTGTTGTGCCTAAGGTGACATATTCGCCTCTTGGATCTATTGCGGCAATCGTTATTGAAACACCTTTTATGTCCATGGGTCTTTCGAATTGTTTGTAGACGTAGAGCATCCATTCACTCATGTTTTCATCAGAGACTGCTGGGACACCGTGGGGGAATCGCATTTGAAGGTTGTCGCTTTGTGTGCCTGGGGAAATGTCCATGATTGTTCCTTTAATTAGGGTTGGCGTGTTTGCTGTAACTGCTATGTCAGGTGTTGAGAGAGTCATTGTACTTGGGCCTTTACCAATTGCGTAAATCTGCTGATCGTATAAGTCCATGGTTGCTATGACGCTGTCTCCTATGATTGCGCGTCCGCCCCATAGAGTTTGACGGAATGCACCAGTTATTTCCCATACAAGTTTGCCTGTTTTTGCGTCAAGTGCAAAGAATGGTGCACCTCTGTTTATAGGCACAGTAGGGGAATGGTCCATGTGGCCAAGGTAGACTTTGCCGTCTGAAATGAAAACTATGGTCAACCACCAGTTTTCACTGTAGTAAGATTCATTGTACTTGTCTGTTGCTTCATAAGTCCAAAGTGTTTCACCTGTTGCAGCATCGTAACAGTATACGACACCGCTAAGACTTGCTTCATACAATTTGCCATCTACAATAGCACCCTGTAGTCCAGCGTTAGTCCATGCATCTGCGTAGCCATGGGGTTCTGTTTGGTATAGGAATTTGCCTGTTTCTAAGCTAAAGGCATAGTTTACTCTGTTTTCTTTAGTCCAGAAAATAGCTACATACGGATTGTTACTGAAAGCTGCCCAGCGTGATTGAGTCGTCATAGTAAGGTCTGCCCATAGTGCAGGTGCTTGGAATTGTTGTCTGTTGAAAAGCACTTGTCCTATACTTCCTGGTTTAATACTTATTCCAGTGAGGAATAGGCCATCGGTTGCTGATGCTGTAGGTGCAAAAATAAGGCGGTCTTCTGGAAATGCAGCGATCAAGTTTCCTACACTAGTTGTTATCTGCGGTACTGTTACGTTAATATCGTATCCAAGTGAGGCATTGTATACTCTACCTTGAATCTGACTGCCCCAAGCATCTGATGTGCCAGCAGTTGCAAATCTGTTAACAACATATGTGGAGTTCCACTGCAATAAGTAATAGTTAGGTTCTTCTGTTGTGCCGTAATTTACAAGTTGATACTTTAGCATTTCACCGTTTGGACCAATATATATTGTTCCAGCTGGAACATCGGTCATGTTGTATTTTAAATCGCCTGTTTTTGCGTCCACTGCATACATGTTAGTACCGCTGACAAACCAAAGATAAGCCCATGAACCGCGATTGTTCTCAGTAATAAAGTTAAGTACCTGTCCACGTGAGACTCTGTTATAGCAGTATAACTTTTCGTTAACTATATAACTAGCGGTGTGTATTTGTGTTGTGGTGTTTGTATTGCCTAATCCTGTGTCGAATG
>JGI24705J35276_12238586_pt1 | contig 27790 bp, 26 predicted proteins | sample TergutNt197P4_FD_35276 | JGI IMG/M metagenome (IMG submission 35276) | reverse complement strand
ACGCCCCCCACGTTAGGTTATCTCCCTCCTTGAATCTGAATTGCCGCCAAAAAGCCAGAACTCAGTGAATTCTTCGAGGTGCCCTCAAGCAGCCCCACCCTTTCGAAAAACTTTCCTGATGTAGGTTACATCATTATCGATAGCCTAAGCGTCTCCACACGCTCCGTTATGTAACACGAAATCAGGAATTCCAAAGCGCTGTTCGTAGGCTTCAAAATCGAGTCTAAATGCAGACTTTCGGCTGCACAGCGCAAGGCAGGTAATACGATACGGACGACCGAGTGCCTCGACTTGTTAAATTTTTCGAGACGGAAAAATCATAGAGCTAATCAAATTCGCGAATACGGCCTGATCTGCCAAGGCTTCGGCACGCACGCCCCGAAGCTTGGGGCCGGCTGCCACCCCTGCTGTTTAGCAGCTTTGGTTAGATGCGCCCCACCATCACTTTGAGCCGCCATGCCGACAAAGCTGGCAGGATGAAGATGATCACGGCAAAGACCCCCATGGAGATGGACGACCGAATCGACAAATAGGCAAACCCACCACTTGCAAAGGACCACAAAATAACCGTTTGGATCGCCATGACAATGAGAAATCCGGCAATGAGCCAGCCATAGGCAGCCGTTGAAAGCTTGCTGATGCTCCAATTGAGGGGCAGCATCGCGATCACGCCCAGTCCGGTGAGGACGTAGCTGAGCCAGATCGGCATTCCAAGCAGTGCAAATTGGAATGCATAATTCTTGGCAAAATGAGCATATATAACCATAGCGACGAATCCAAAAATGCTTGTAGCTGTCGCCCAGCGTTCGGCGCACCTGAGACTGTCGCCATCTTTGATTTCGTCAATCACAACCGTTTTCCTTTTCAGCGATTGATGCGTGTTCGCAAAACGCGATGACGACTCATCATCCATTCGGAATCATCACGCGTTAGCGGCCCCAGTCCAAGTAGGCCAAACCGATCGAACTCAGCAAACCGCTCGAAAGCAGTAAAACCACCAGTGTGACGTTGACGACATAAACGGTGCTCGCCATCGTCGCAAATCGATAGAGCAGTTTGTTGTTCCAGTCCTTCGCACGACGGGCCAGCAGCACGCAAACGCCTGTTGCCAAGAGGCAGAATGTCAAGAACACAAAGGTGCCCATCGCCCCAAGGCTGATTCCATCTAGCTTCGCATGTCCGAAGCCGGCGAATTTCCATAATTCGTATAGAGCGTGAGCAACCCGGTCCGCCACCTCCGCCAAGCCCAATACCGCGATCATCAACGACCAATAGGCAAGGACGAGGCAAATTTTTTGAACAGGCCTTATCGGAGGATTGCCACAATGCCCCGGACAAATTTCTGTCGCTCCCCAGGCGCCTGCCAGCATGGCAGGCGCCCACATAATGGCACCAAAAGGCATTACACGACTAACGTCGAACCAGACCAGGACGATAGAGCTTCCTCCAAATGCTACCCAACCAAGCTCTTGACGCACTCTTTCGCTGCTCACAGGTCATCACTTTCCAATCTCGATCGACCCGATTTCGAGCGCTTCCTTTCTGTCCACAAGGCGCACGGTGATAAGTTCCTCCTTTTCCTGCGGCGTGCCGAAACCGGTAATCAGCCGCACCTGCGCCGTCACGGGGCCGAGCGCGGTCTGGCGCCGGTCGCCGTAATAATTGATGCGCACCGTGTATTTTCCGGACTTCGGCTCACGCACCAAAAACTCCTCCGGCCCGTAGCCGGCGGTGAAGTCTTCCGACATGTGGCCACCCTGGTAGGTGAGCGGATGGTTATACATCGCGCGCTCGCCGTTCGGATCGTCGACCCACAAGTCGATGTCGCAGTCGTTGGCATCCCACGTCAGAATAGCGCGCAGGCCGACGGGCATGTTCTTGAGCAGGCGCGCATCGATTTTCGACACATCGAGCCTTTTTTCGCCCGTCGCCACGATGGCGTTCAGCTCTTCGAGCGCGATGAGCTCGATTTCGGGGAAGCGGCCGTCCCAGGGGCGGCTCACAATTTCCCAGAGCAGATCGACCGCGCGCTGTCTCTGCCCGAGTTTCGCATACACCAGCGCGAGGTCGCGACGGCTTTGCGGCTCCTCGCCGCGGATCTTCAGCACGCGCTCAAACACCGGCTGAGCCAGATCAGGTCGCTCCGCCTGCACAAGGCGATAACCAAGCACACGTAGCAACGGAGCATCCTCAAGGCCCAATTCGGCAAGGTTCGACAGAATCTGCAAACCTGCCGCAGTATCCTTGGCTTCGTCGAGGAAATATCCGGCAACATCGAGATAAAAGCCGGGCTCGCGTGCATGGTCGGCGCGCTCTTCAAGATAGACCGCAAAACGCTCCGACGCTGGCACGCGCCTGATGTGATCGAGATAACTCGCCGCGGGCGACCAACGCTGGAGAGCGATGGATGTGTCCGAAGCAGCATATGCTGGCACTGGCTCCGATGTCGACGGCTTCACCGCCGCCCTCTGTTCAAGTCCCCACCCCTGGTCAACTCTTACGTTGCCAACGATATTTGGCGAAACCGTACCCGCATAATTGCCACCGCCCACGACAGGTGCAGGCATCGGCTCCGATGGTGCGAGCATCGGCGGCGGCGCAGCCTGCTGTGCCAAAGGCACAGGCGGCGCCGCTGCCTGGTCGGCCGACGCAGCCGAAGGCGCAGCCAGCCGTGGTGAAAGACGCCGCACAGCCTGCTCACGGTCAACGCGGGCGGCTGCGATCCGCGTACCATCCGCCGATCCATCGCCATTGCCCTCTGCATAACCTGTCGCCTTCATTTTGGCTGACTTTGACGGAGCATCCTTCGAAAACTTCTTCTCCCACCACGCCACGCGCTCGTTGAACAGTCGCACGATGCGCTCGATCTGCTGCTCGCGGTATTTGTTGAAGGTGGCCTCGGTCGCGCGGCGGCGCTTCAGCCATTCGTCGCGCAATTCCGCAGGAGGCTCAATATCGTAGCGGATATAATCGTCGAGCGCTTCAAGCACGATCAGTGACGTATCCGCCGTGACAATGCGAAATTCCTGGGCCGTGCGGCGAATATCCTCGCGATTGTCGCCTGCGGCAGTAGTGAGATGGTCGATTTTCGCCACCGCCCACGCGCGCGCGGCAAGCGTCCCCGCACCTTCGCCGGACTTCACGGCAATCTCGACAGTCTGGGCGTCAGCTTCGGAGAAACCAACCTTCACGCGCACGGTCGCCAGATGCTTGCGCAGGATGCCGGTGACAATCAGCGCGCCATTCTCAACGTTTACAGGCGCGCCCGCCTCGGGAAACACCTGCGCGACAGCCTCCGGCTCGCGTTCGACAGCAACCACTCGCAACGAATACTGACGCAGGCGCTCTGCAGCAGTCTTGGCGTCAAGCGCCAGCAAGTCCGCATATTCACCGGCGGCGTGCGCAGCAAGTCCGCGCAACACTGCGGGCGCGGCGCTCGCGCTGGCGTTGACCGCATGCACGGGTGCGTGAAGCGGCAGCTTCTCGAGACTCTGCGTCGCGCCGAAATTTACAAGGCCGTCGGAAAAGAGCAGCCATTCATCCACGGCGGTATCGTCGGCAAGACCGTCAAATGACGTCGCCCCGTCATAAATTGTCTTTTCAAGCGTCGCGCGGACGTCACTCCACTTTCCATCCCGTACCTTGAAGGCGACCGGGGCGGCGGCGGTGTTACGCAAACAAACCAGTTTCACGTCAACATCGCGCACAGTGCCAAACCATGCGTCAAGCAGCGCAAACTCGCGATCATGATCCCGGCTGCGTCCACTACTGGAAGCGTCCCAGAGGATGCCGACGACCTTGGGCGCCGGGCGCGGCTTCGCCTTGAGAGCCGGCAAGGCAGCCTCGGCATAGAAATATTCTCGGTTATTAAAATTTTCCGTGATGACGGCAGGGTGAGCGTTGACGGCAGCAGGCAGTTCAAGCTCCAGCAGGCCGCGGGCGGTGAAATTCTCCTTCTTCACGCTGAGTGTTTTCGCGTCACGCCACGCCGGCAATTCAAGCGCGAGAGTCGTGCTGGCCTTCGGAGGGGTGGTGCCAGCCGCGGCAAAAACCCTCGCAGTCAGGTTGAAGGTCTTGAGCACCCCTGGAAAATCAAGCGCGAGACGGTAATGCGGCGCGACGTTTGCGGCCGACGTTGCGTGCAGGTCTTCCTGGTAGGCGATGACGATGCGGCGCGTGCCATTGGCAGGAATCGGGAAAATGCGCGCGCGGTAGTTGTTGCCTGCAGTCTGTTCAAGCAGGCCGGGATCGACCCGGCGCCGCTCGATTTCCTCGAATACGACGCGGCCTTTTTCCTTTTCGACAGGCACGGCCTCGCGAAGCGCGCCATTGATGTCGAGCGCGAAACGCACCACGCGCTGGCCGTCGAGCAAGGGGAATTCAAATGTCCCTTCCAGCACGCGACTGTTGGGGTTGGCGAAAACGAGATCGAATGTCGTCACCGCAAGGCGTCCGGTGACTTCCGTCGTGATATCCGCCGATTGCACGGTGACCGGCGCGGCTTTCGGGTCGTTAGTGTTGAGAGTGACTTGCGCCTGCGCGTACGCGGCCGGAAAGATGACGGCAGCAAGAACAATCAAGGCATGGAAGGGAGCGGATGATTTTATCTTGGGGAATAAGGACATAATGAACATGCAAACCTGCGACATTCCACGGACTGCGACTATTCGGCGGTTGGTGCTGTGTGGGCGATTTATGTCTTTCGAACCGGCAATGTCGCTCATAATCTCGCTCCAAGGCATGATTGCTCGGGAGATTAGACGTGGCCGCAATGCCATTCCTTGGGAGGCTGCAGAATTTTTTCTCGATTCCGGCTTCCCTCAATCGTCTTGTGCGCAACGAACGGGCGGCTGACACCGGCAAAGGAGGTGGTCCAATGGGATATTCGATTTCCTGGGTTGCTATTTCAGGCGAGGAGCCGGAGCGCGCGCTTGAGAAACTGGGGCTCGCTCGCACCGGCGAATTTGAAGAGGTTGCCGAATCCTATTTGACCAGCCCCACCCTGCCCAGTCCCTGGCTCCTTATCCGTATCAACCGCTTCGATGCGCCTTTCATATCCTGGCGCGTGCTCGCTTCGCTTTCCGTCAACTGGAGCGTCACCGCGTGCCAGGTTGAGGAGCACGTGATGTTCTCCTCTGCCAGCAGTTACGCCAATGGATCGCTGGTATGGCGCGTGAAGCATGACGCACAGCAAGGCATCAAGCATTTGTCCTCGACTGGCAGCACGCCACCACAACTCGGCGAGATTCACGACCGTCTCATGGACAAGCAAGACGCCGCCGGCGGCATTAATGCTCGCGTCGACTACATCTTTGATGTTCCGGTCGCGCTTGCCCAATCCATCACCTCTTATCGGCATGACTCGCGCTCCTGGAGCGAGAGTGAAAAGCCGTACGAGGTTCTGCGGCAAGAGTACGGCACCACACACGAAGCCAAACCGCGGATTCGGCAGAAAGGTGGCGGATGGCGTCGGGCACAATGAGCGTATCGCATTGCGCCGATCAAATGTAATGCACGAGGCTTATTGCACCTATCAGGCGATCGGATCGCGGAAGAAAAATGGGCTGCTGTCGGCTCAAGACAACAGCAGCCCTCGCGCTCAGCAGCGACGGCAAGCGAAGAATGGGATTTCGTTTGCCGCTCTCAGCATGCGCGTATCAGGCGCTTGCTTTGCGGCGGCAAAATGGGCCTGCGTTGGACGATCTTGCGCGATGCCTTGAACGTGGCGTTACGAACGTCGGGACCAGCCAGCTTTCATTCGGCTTGTGTCCGGCAATTGGTCGGATTCCTCTCTGGCGACCTGAACCGCCTACTTGATCTCACGCCCGAACTTGTTCGACTTCGGAAATCCCTTCGGCGGCATGCGGCCGGCATCGGCGCGCGTTCCCTTCCATTCGGTGAGCTCCTTCATGGTCGCGCTGAACTCGCGGCCGGCGGCGTCTCTCCAGGTGAGCCCCGTCTTGGAGTCGAACACAGCCACATCCGACAGGCCGCCGTCCTTGTATTTCTGCAACCGCACGCCGCGGCCGCGCGTCATCTCCGGCACCTGGTCAAGCGGGAAGACCAGCATCTTGCGATTGTTGCCGATCACCGCCACGGTGTCGCCGATAACCTCTGCGATCGCGCGCGCCTCGTTCGGCATCTCGACATTGAGAACCTGCTTGCCCTTCTTGGTCGTGCCAACACAATCGTCCTCGTTGACGACAAAAGCTTGGCCCTCGTGGCTTGCGACCAGGAATTTGCGGCCGCCCTTGTTGACGAACAGCGCCACAGGCGCCGCCTCCTGCTCCATGTCGATGAACATGCGGATCGGCTCGCCATGACCGCGCCCGCCGGGAAGCTTCGCTACATCGAGCGAGTAGAACTTGCCGTTCGTTGCGAACAGCAGAAGCTTCGACGTCGTCTCGGCGAAGAACGCAAAACCGAGCTTGTCGTCAGTCTTGAAGGCAAGCCCCGAAAGATCCTCGATGTTACCCTTCATCGTCCGGATCCAGCCCTTTTCGGAGACGACGACGGTGACCGGCTCACGCTCGACAAAGGCCTCCTCGATCGCGGCAAGATCGTGCTCCGGCGCATCGGCAAAGGTGCTGCGGCGTTTGCCAAGCGGCGTCTTCGGCCCGAACATGTCGCGCACCTTGCCGACCTGCTCCCCGACCTTCTTCCACTGCTCGGTCTCGGAGGCGAGCACCGCGTTGACGCCTTTCAACTCGTTGCGGAGCTTCTTGTCCTCGGTGCGGATCTCCATCTCCTCGAGCTTGCGCAGGCTGCGCAGGCGCATGTTGAGGATGGCCTCAGCCTGGACCTCGGTGAGCTTGAACGCCTTGATCAGCGCCGGCTTCGGCTCGTCCTCGGTGCGGATGATCTTGATCACCTTGTCGATGTTCAGATAGGCGATCAGGAAGCCGCCGAGCACCTCCAATCGGTTCTCGATCTGGGCCTTGCGATATTTGGTCCGTCGCACCAGCACATCGCGCAGATGGTCGAGCCATTCGCGCAGGGCTTCGGCGAGCCCCAGCACCTTCGGCACGCGCCCCTTCACGAGCACGTTGAGATTGAGGGGAATGCGGCTCTCAAGCTCGGTGAGCCGGAACAGCGATTCCATCAGCAGTGCCGGATCGACCGCGCGCGACTTCGGCTCGATGACAAGGCGGATGTCTTCGGCCGATTCATCGCGGACGTCGCCGACCAGCGGCAGCTTCTTCTCGTTCAGGAGGTCGGCGATCCTCTCGACCAGACGCGACTTCTGCACCAGCCACGGAATCTCGGTGATCACGATCACCCAGGTGCCGCGGGCGCCGTCCTCCTGCTTCCACTTGGCGCGGACCCGGAACGAGCCGCGGCCGGTGGTATAGGCTTCAGCGATCGCCTGCTTGGAATCGACGATGATGCCGCCGGTCGGGAAATCCGGGCCCTTCACCCATCTCAGAAGCGCCTTGGATTTCGCGTCAGGCTTCTCGATCAGATGCAACGCGGCATCGCAGAGCTCAGCGGCGTTGTGCGGCGGGATTGCGGTCGCCATGCCGACCGCGATGCCCTGCGCACCATTGGCGAGCAGATTCGGGAAGCCGCCGGGCAGGACCACCGGCTCCTTGGACTGGCCGTCATAATTGGCGCGGAATTCGACGCCGTCCTCGTCGATGCCCTCAAGCAGCAGCCGAGCAACATCGGTCATGCGCGCTTCGGTGTAGCGATAGGCGGCAGCATTATCGCCGTCGATATTGCCGAAATTGCCCTGGCCATCGACCAGCGGATAGCGCGAGGAGAAATCCTGCGCGAGACGCACCATGGCATCGTAGATCGCCTGGTCGCCATGCGGATGGAACGAGCCCATCACGTCCCCGACGATCTTGGCGGACTTCTTGAACGACGTCCCCGGGTCAAGCCGCAGCAGGCGCATGCCATAGAGGATGCGCCGGTGCACCGGCTTCAGCCCGTCGCGCGCATCCGGCAGCGCGCGATGCATGATGGTGGAGAGGGCGTAAGCGAGGTAGCGCTCTTCAAGCGCCTCCTGCAGCCGCACCTCGTGAATTTCAGCCGGCTCCGGCGGAATCAATCTTTTTCCCATGGCGCCGGGTTAAACCGTGCCAACTTATCGGGCAAGGCGCGAATCAGCCTGTCGGCGGGATTTAGCCTTGTTCGCGTTCCACCGGAGCCGTCATGGCACGGGAACCCTCCCCCGTTGCCGCGTCAACGCATTGATAAAGCCAGCTCTTGCGTCAGAATGGCCCAGCCCGCGCGGCTCCAGCACATGGCGCAGCAGGAAGTGCCCGGTCAATTGAAAACCATCCTGCAAATCCTGATCTGACACGCGCTGATCCGATACGCCGTGACCCGACACATTCTGTCGCAGGAACGCGGGCAGGCGCAGCAACCTATCGTGCCAAGGCTCGCCTGCCGTCCGCGACACCGCGCAGCCGGATTTTGGCGAGACATAGATCAGATCCGTGGTTTCCCCGGTCGCCGCGCAATGTTCCAGATCCAATCCGAAGCCGAGCTCGGCGAGGATTGCGAGCTCGAAGCGGACGATGTGCACGGCTGCGCCGTTCATATCGGCGAAATCATCGAGCGAGTGCTCGATCAACGCGAAAAGACCCTCATGCGGATCGCGCTCCGGCAACAGCCGCGCGAGCGAGGCCAGATGTGTGACACCATAGGCGCCGTGCGAGCACGCAAGCAGCGCCGCGGCCCGCAGCCGCAAGCCTTCGATCGCATAGGTACCGAGATGGTCGTCAAGCCGCGCCCGCCACACCGCGCGGACGCTGTTGCCGGGCTGCAGTACCGGACGCATCCGCGAGCCCGCGCCGCCGCGCACCAGTCCAAGATGCCGGCCGTGCTCGCGTGTCAGGAGCTCGGCAATGGCGCTGTGTTCGCCATGCCGCCGCACCCCCAGCACGATGCCTTCGTCGGTCCATTCCATGAGACGGAGCTTACTGGATTTCGCCAGAGAGCGCAGCGCTTTGGCGACGTGGTCATTCCGTGAAGAAATTGCGAAAAAGCCATCTGTTTTTCCCGGAAAATTTCACCTGGCTGATTAGGGCGGCGCTTAAAGGTCCGCGCTAGGTTGCGCATACCGCAACTTGCTTCGGAAAATATCGAGGAATGAAATGTCTGGACACGCAATGGCCCTGGGAAATCAAGTTGGCGCCCCCAAGCTTGCAGGTGGCGTTGCGAGTGGGCAGGATTGGAAGATCACTGCCGCCTTAACTGCCCTGATCATTCTCGCTTTCGGATGTGCTGCCCTGTTCAATGCATGGCATTTTAGTCATGCTGGCAACCCGATGCGAATGCTCTTCTGGCTGGCAGCACCGCTGGCGCTCCTTACACCAACGTTCATGGCACTGCGCTCCAACCATCCGCATGTCCTCAACATATTCCTGTTCAATGTTGCGCTTGCTTTCCTCGGCGGCCGGTTGGCCTTGATGCTGCTGGGTTGGTACTTCCCGCTTGTTTAGAGCGTGATCACCTGAGGGCCGGGCAAGAACAGCTTAAGGCGTGATGACCATTCATCCTGAAATCATCACGCTTCAGGCGCTGTATGCGAGCGTTGAACGCCCTATGCGTCAAACCAGCCCTGCGCGTCCCCAGTGAAGGAGGAATACAGCCCGATGCTCGTCAGTACGCAGGACACGATCGCGACGCTGCTGTCGAGTTCCAGGCCCTGCTGATTGATCACCAATATGATCTGGATCACCGAGAGCACGAGCGCCACCGCCAGCACCCAGCGGGGCCAGCTCATGCGTTTCCGGGCCGCGAGCCAGACGAAATAGAGATACAGCAGGATCATCCCGCCGTTAAACATGGTCACCGACGTGACCATCTCCTCAGTCACTCCAGGCGGGGGGGTGCGGTCCTGGAACGCGACCGACAACGCATCAAGCATCAGCGATGCGTAGAGCAACGCTTCAAAGCGCAGGACGTTACGAGGCACGTTCATCGACTACCTGTCCTCGGGCGATCTGTTCCTCCATCGTCACTCCTTGGGAAATTCGAGACCCATCTCACGGTAGCGATCAGGATCGTCGCCCCAGTTCTCGCGCACCTTGACGAACAGGAACAGATGCACGGGTACATCCAGAATTTCCGCCAGCTCCTTGCGCGATTCCGCACCAATCGATTTGATAGTACCGCCGTCCTTGCCAAGGACAATCTTGCGCTGGCTTTCCCGCTCAACAAAAATGGTCTGTTCGATGCGGACAGACTTGTCCTTGCGCTCGGTCCATTTGTCGGTCTCGACCGTGGATTGATACGGCAATTCCTGGTGCAGCTTCTGATAGATCTTTTCCCGGGTGATCTCGGCCGCGAGTTGCCGCATCGGCGCATCTGAAATATGGTCTTCAGGATAGAGGAACGGCCCCGGCGGCACCATCTCCGCCAAAGCACCCCGAAGATCCTGAACGCCGTCGCCCGACAGTGCGGAGATCATGAAGGTCCCGGCGAAGGACATGCGATCATTCGCAGCCTTGGCCAGCGCCAGCAGCTTTTCGCGCCGAACCAGATCGACCTTGTTGAGCACCAGGATCTTTTCGTGATGGACGCTGGCAACCTTATTGAGGATCGCATCAGCCTCGTCGTCGATGCCGAGCTTGGCATCGAGCAGCACACAGACGAGATCGGCGTCGTGCGCGCCGCTCCAGGCAGTCGACACCATCGCACGATCAAGCCGGCGCCTTGGGGAAAAGATGCCGGGTGTGTCGACCAGGATGACCTGCGCGTTGTTCTCGATCACGATGCCACGGATCAGCGCCCGCGTCGTCTGCACCTTGCGCGAGACGATCGTCACTTTGGCGCCGACGAGCGCATTGACCAACGTGGACTTGCCGACATTGGGAGCGCCGATCAGCGCCACGAAGCCGCAGCGTGTTGCTGCAGGCGCATCACCGCTTGCTTCAGCCGTCATTGCCACCGCCAACCCCCTCGCGTTCGATCATGACGGAGGCTGCGACCTTCTCCGCTGCGCGCTTGCTGCCGCCGACGCCTTCCGCAGGCTCAAGTCCCGGCAGGTCGACCGCAACCCGGAACTGTGGGTCGTGATGTGGTCCAGTACGCTCCACTTCACGATAGACCGGCGTCGGCAGCCCCTTTCCCTGCGCCCATTCCTGCAGCACAGTCTTGGGATCGCGCAGCGGCCGCCGAGGCTTGTGCATGCGCTCGGTCCAGTTGCGCCTCACGAACTCGGCCGCCGCCGCATGGCCGCCGTCGAGATAGATGGCGCCAATCACGGCCTCGCAGATATCGCCAAGTACCGATTTGCGCAGGCGAGCGTCGGCGCTCGGGCCCACCGCCCCCAACTTGATATCGTCGAGCAAGCCAAGCGACTTGGCGACATCTGCGCAGCTTTCCTTGCGCACGAGCTCGGCAAGGCGCTTTGACAATTCGCCCTCATCGGCACTCGGGAAGGCATGATAGAGCATGTCGGAGACGACCAGCCCGAGCACGTGGTCGCCAAGGAACTCCAGCCGCTGGTAGCTGTCGCCGCGCTTGCGCCCCGATTTGAGCGCGGAGACATGCGTGAACGCCTGTGCCAGCAGGTTGGGATCGGCGAATTTGTGGCCGATGCGCGCCTCGACTGCAGCGGTCGCCGCTGTCGCTGCCTTGACCTTGCTACCGCCCTTGGTCCGCTTCTTCTTTGCGGCAGGCTTTTCCGCGGAGGACTTGTCTGCACAAGAAGACCCGCCCGCAGAAGACTTGTCTGCAGAGGACTTATCTGCAGAGGACTTGGCAGCCTCGCGTTCGGCGCACGCTTGCGCAGCGATCAACTGATTGGCGATATCGTTGACTTCGTCTTTCATCGGACGATTTTGAACAGACGACTCCAGCGCACCGACACCGGCCACCGCCAGAACATCCAGGCGGAATCACCTTCGGCAACCGAGAAGAAGATCATTTGAGCGCGCCCGACAAGATTTTCCCGAGGCACATAGCCGACGGCGGACAACACACGGCTGTCTTGCGAGTTATCACGGTTGTCGCCCATCATGAAGAAGTGGTCGGGCGGCACAGTGTAGACAATGGTGTCGTCGTAGAAGCCGTGGTCGACGCAATCGAGCGTTTCATAGGTGACGCCGTTCGGCAGCGTCTCCTTCCAGCGCTTCACCTTTTCTACCGCTTCCGAGCCGCAAGGATCTTCACCGACAAAATCACTCAGCTGCTCGCGCTGCACCGGCTTGTCATTGATATAGAGAAGCCCCCCCTTCATCTGAATCCGGTCGCCGGGAAGTCCGATCACGCGCTTGATGTAGTCCGTGCTGTCGTCCTTCGGCAGGCGGAAGACCACGATGTCGCCCCGGTTCGGATCCGACCCCCAGATGCGTCCGGAGAACAGCGGTGGCGAGAGCGGGATCGAGAAGCGGCTGTAGCCATAGGAATACTTGGATACGAAGAGATAGTCGCCGACAAGCAACGTCGCCTTCATTGAGCCAGAAGGAATGTTGAAGGGCTGGAACAGGAAGGTGCGGATCACCAGCGCGATCAGGAGAGCGTGGATGATGACCCGAATGGTCTCGCCGAGGCCGCCGTCAGATTTTTTCCCGGAAGTCACGCTCATCCACTTTCCCAATTCTACCCGCAGGTAGCAAAGTACCCAATTTCCGCGAATGCCGTCGCTTCGCGGCCACAGGGAGATTGTCCTGATTCTGATAGTGAGGCCAATTCTGGTGTAAAGCCAAATTCAGCCCCGGCTGATTTGAATTCCGCGCTTTTAGACTGATGTCGACGACCACGCAATCAAGGCGCGCATCAAATATATGTAAGACATTGATCCAATGGAGATATTATCACAAGCGACTCAGGATGCGGCCGCCGGAATCGCGGAAATAATGACAAAGGCTTGCGCCAGCGGCCAATCATCGGTGATCGAAAGATCGATCCGCGCCTCCGCCCCCTCGGGGGTCAGCACCCGCAGCCGGGCCAGTGCTCCGCCTGTCAATTGCATGGTCGGACGCCCGCCAGGGAGGTTGACCACCCCCATGTCGCGCCACCACACTCCGTTGCGAATTCCGGTACCGAGCGCCTTGGAACAGGCTTCCTTGGCGGCGAATCGCTTGGCGTAGGTCGCAACCACCAGCTTCTTGTTCACGGCGCGGCGGCTTGCCCTCGCCCGCTCCGCCTCTGTGAAGATGCGCTCGAGGAAGCGATCGCCATGGCGTTCGATCGCCTTGGCGATCCGGGTGATGTCAACCAGATCAGAGCCGATCCCAATGATCATGTCCCCAGCCTGCTCCGACCAACGTCCATCGCCGCACGCATGGCACGAACCGTCTCGGCCAGCCCGACGAACAAGGCTTCGCCAATCATGTAATAGCCGATATTGAGTTCAACGATCTCGGGCAGCGCAGAGATCTTTTCCGCAGTCACATAGTCCAACCCGTGCCCGGCATGGACTTCCAGTCCAGCCGCACGAGCGAGCCCGCAGCCTGCCACGATCCGCTGCCACTCGGCCTCCGCCTTTTCGGCATGCCCGTCGGCCACCGCGTCGCACCAGGCCCCGGTATGGATTTCGATCACCGGCGCGCGCAGCTGCGCCGCCATCTCGATCTGCTTGGGGTCGGCGGCGATGAACAGCGATACCCGGATGCCGGCGTCATTCAGGCGTGCGACAAAGGGCGCCAGCGCGTTATGTTGGCCGACCACATCAAGCCCGCCCTCGGTCGTCACCTCCTGGCGCCGCTCCGGCACTAGGCACACCGCGTGCGGCTTGGTCGCAAGCGAAATGCGCATCATGTCTGACGTCGCCGCCATCTCGAAATTCAGCGGCTTTGAGATTTCTGCTTTGAGCCGCGCCATATCCTCGTCGCGAATATGTCGGCGGTCCTCGCGCAGATGCGCTGTGATGCCGTCGGCCCCCGCTTCAATGGCCAGCAGCGCTGCCCTCACCGGATCGGGATTGCGCCCTCCCCTGGCGTTACGCAGGGTGGCGACATGATCAACATTGACGCCGAGGCGGAGCGGAGAAACAGGCATTGGCAACACTCATGTCATCGGGTGCGCGGAAATGATACTTAAAGCACTTGTGATCATATTGGATCGGCAGGTGCTCTAATTGTTCTTGTTTTGTCGCATTTGCTACGCCGAACCGGTATCCACTTCGGCGCAAAATGCTCTAGCCATTAACACGTTCGACACGGGCGACGACCGCCTTCGCGCGCAACTGGGCTATGATTCCGCTCAGGTGCTTAAGATCATAGACCTCAAGATCAATGGTCGTCTCGGTGAAATCGGGCGAGCGGCGCTGCATGCTGATATTGTCGATATTGCCGTCGTGCTCGGCAATGACCGTCGCGATCTGAGCCAGGGCTCCGGGCTCGTTGACATTCTCAACCCGGATGCGGGCGGGGAAACGCTGCGGGCTCGTCTCTTCGACATCCCAGCGCATGTCCAGCCAACGCTCCGGCTCTTCCTCGAAGTCCTTCAAGGCCGGTGACTGGATCGGATAAATGGTGATGCCCTCACCCGGTGAGATAATACCGACGATCCGGTCACCCGGCACCGCGCCGCCGTTCGGGGCAAACTTGACCGGCAGGCCCGAATTGATACCCCGGACCGGGATGGCAGAGGGGTTACGCGGGGCGTCCGGTGCCGCCTTTTCTTTGAGTTTTATCGCCAGCGCCTTCTTCGCGCCAAAGCGTGTCACGCGTTCTTCCTTGTAATCGGGGTACATGGCACGCGCGACATCGGAAGCCTTGATTTCGCCGCGTCCAACAGCCGCCAAGGCGTCCTCAATTGAAGAGCGGGCAAGGCGCGGCAGTGCCCCCTTCAGCTTGTCGTCGGCATATTCGATCTTGGCGCGCTCGAAGAGGCGCTCGACAATGCGCCGGCCGAGGCCGGCATATTGATCCCGCACCGCCGTGCGTGTGGCGCGGCGGATTGCGGCGCGTGCCTTGCCAGTGATCGCAAGCGCTTCCCAGGCGGATGGCGGGGCCGATTGCGCTTCCGAGGTCAGGACCTCGACCTCATCGCCGTTTTGCAGTTCTGAGGACAAGGGGGCGAACTTGCCGTTGATCTTGCAGCCGACCGCGCTGTTGCCGACATCGGTATGCACAGTATAGGCAAAGTCGATCACATTGGCATGGCGTGGCAACGCGATGAGTTTGCCCTTCGGCGTGAAGCAGAACACCTGGTCATGAAACAATTCGAGCTTGGTGTGCTCCAGGAATTCCTCGGGATTTGCGCTTTCCGAAAGGATTCCGACGGTGTGCCGCAACCAGGCGAACGCATTGGATTCCCGCTCCAGGAACTCCGTCGGCGAGCCTATGCCTTCCTTGTAGAAGACGTGCGCGGCAATGCCACGCTCGGCGATCTGATCCATTCCCTCAGTACGGATCTGCAGTTCGACGCGCTGATTGCCCGGGCCGATAACTGTGGTGTGGATTGAGCGATAGTCGTTCTGTTTGGGCGTTGAGATGTAGTCCTTGAAGCGACCCGGCACGACCGGCCAGATCGTATGCACGATGCCCAGCGCACGGTAGCAGGCCTCGACATCGCTCACCACGACCCGAAATCCGAAGATATCGGACAATTGCTCGAAGCCGATCGATTTGCGCTCCATCTTTGTCCAGATCGAGAACGGCTTCTTGCGCCGGCCATAAACCCGCGCGGTCAGACCGTTGTTGCGCAGATTCTTGGAGAGCTGGGTCTCGATTTCATCGATCAGGTTGCGGTTGCGCTCGGCCTGAGCGTTGAGCCGCTGCATCACCACCGCATGGGCTTCAGGATTAAGGGTACGGAACGACAGTTCCTCCAGTTCCTCGCGCATTTCCTGAATGCCCATACGGCCGGCAAGCGGCGCATAGATGTCGAGCGTCTCCTCTGCAATCCGGCGGCGCGATTCCGGCCGCATGAATTCGAGCGTGCGCATATTGTGCAGACGGTCGGCGAGCTTGACCAGGAGAACCCGGACGTCGTCGGCGATCGCCAGCAGCAGCTTGCGCAGGTTTTCGGCCTGCTTGGCCTCCCGGGACACCAGTTCCAGCCGGTTCAACTTGGTCAATCCCTCGACCAGCGCGCCAATCTCGGGCCCGAACATCTGGTCGATCTCGGCGCGGGTCGCCTCAGTATCCTCGATGGTGTCGTGGAGCAGCGCAGCGACGATGGTCGCGTCGTCCAGCTTCAGATCGGTCAGGATCGCCGCCACTTCCAGCGGATGAGAGAAATACGGGTCCCCGGAGGCGCGGGTCTGCGAACCGTGAGCTTTCATGGCGTAGACGTAGGCGCGGTTCAGCAAATCTTCGTCAGTGTTCGGATTATACGATCTAACGCGTTCGACAAGGTCGTATTGACGCATCATGCGCATACGCGACTTCGCTGGCCTTGCCCCAGTCGGCGCAGAAGGAGCTGCGGCAACCGAGTCGGTTGCTGCCTGCATCTGCATTTGTCTCCGCCGCCGATAAACCATGCCTTCCCGCCTTCCAACAGGCCATGAGACAGCCTGTTGTATACATCCAAACATCAACGCGCGACCGCCGACTGATCAAATCGACGGCAGCCTTCCACGCCATCTAAACAACCATTTCGTAACCATGAAAAGGTCGCCAAAAGCAAAAGGCCCGAACCTGAATCCGGGCCTTCGAATGAATTCTAACGTCTCGGGAACAGTGCAGAAGGATTATTCATCCTCCTCAGGTTGTTCCTCGGGCGGCGCGAGGCCTTCGAGCCCCTTCAGAAGCTCCTCTTCGGTCATACGCTCGACCGCAACTTCGGTGTCGTCCGCATCGACGCTCGCGCCCGCAGACCCGATCAGGGGCATGGTATCAGGCTCTGGCTCGTCCACCTCGACAAACTTCTGAAGAGAGTGAACCAACTCTTCCCGGAGGTCCTCCGGCGAAATGGTCTGGTCCGCAATTTCACGCAATGAAACAACAGGGTTTTTATCGTTGTCGCGATCAACCGTTAGTTGTGCTCCGGATGAAATCATGCGGGCGCGGTGGGCAGCCAGCAGAACCAGATCGAACCGGTTATCGACCTTATCGATGCAATCTTCTACGGTAACGCGCGCCATAAATAGTCGCTCCGTTTCTCAAGTGGGACCAAATATATGGATGATACAGGCTAATTATAGGGGCCGGCGCCGTTTCGCAAGATCAATTTGTTGATTTGGCCTCGCCGAACAGCTCTGCTAACCTCACATTAGGAGAGAATCGGGCGTTAGGGTAGAATCAGGGGGTTCCCCGGGCGCCAAGTGAGGGCCGTGCCGGAAGGTTGAGGCGGCCGTCGTAACTATAACTTGATTACCTCCCCTCTCCGGATTTACGAGTTCTGCGGGTTTTGACCTTCTTGGAACTGTGCAGATACTACCCTGCACCAACAATAGACAAATATTTACGAACACGACGTGAGCAACTGAATGTCATCCTCTCCTACCAACAAGATCGCGCTCTTTATCGATGGGGCCAATCTTTACGCAACTGCCAAAACACTTGGTTTCGACATCGACTACAAGCGCCTGCTGAAGGAATTTCAGAGCCGCGGGACGCTTTTGCGCGCGTTCTATTACACCGCCATTATCGAGGACCAGGAATACTCATCGATCCGCCCGCTGATCGACTGGCTTGACTACAACGGCTACACCGTTGTCACCAAGGCCACCAAGGAATTCATCGATGCGAGCGGCCGCCGCAAGGTCAAGGGCAACATGGATATCGAGCTTGCGGTCGATGCCATGGAGCTTGCCGAACACGTTGACCAGATGGTGTTGTTCTCCGGCGATGGTGACTTCCGTTCCCTGGTCGAGGCCGTGCAGCGCCGTGGCGTCCGAGTCACGGTTATTTCAACGATAGCCAGCCAGCCTCCGATGATCGCTGACGAACTGCGTCGCCAAGCTGACGTGTTCACCGACCTCGTCGAACTGCAGTCGAAGCTTGGGCGAGACCCCTCTGAGCGCCCCGCTCCGCGCGAGCGCGAGACGCGTCATCACGCACCGCAATTCCTGCAGCGCGCGACCACAATAACGCCAAGGGATGATGACGAATTCGACGATTGAGAAGGATCGTCAAGAACCCTGCAGCCAAGCTGGCGCCAAGAGCCCTGTCGTCAAGAGCCTTGTCGTCAGAAGCAAGGCTCTTTTCCCAGAACCGGATCGTGACTGTCCGCTCTGTCCGCGCCTGCTCGCCTTTCGCGAGACCAACCGGGTTCGCCAGCCCTCCTGGTTCAATGCACCCGTCCCCTCTTTCGGAGATGACAAAGCGAGGCTGCTGATCGTCGGTCTCGCGCCTGGCCTGCAGGGCGCCAACCGCACCGGACGGCCGTTCACAGGCGACCATGCTGGCGATCTGCTCTACGCGACGCTGCTTGAATACGGCTTCGCCAAAGGCGGCTACCAGGCCCGGCCTGATGACGGCCTGCAGCTTATCGACTGCCGGATCAGCAATGCCGTGCGCTGCGTGCCGCCGCAAAACAGACCATTGCCAGCGGAGATCACCAGCTGCCGCAGCTTCCTCACTGCGACCGTTGAGGCGATGCCACGCCTGCGGGCGATCGTGACACTCGGACGGATTGCGCACGATTCCGTACTCAAGATCTTGAAGCTGAAGAGCGAACAGGCCCCTTTCGCGCACGCCGCGGTTCATCAAGCCGGGGCCATCAACCTCTACGACAGCTATCACTGCTCCCGCTACAACACTAATACGGGGGTGCTGACGCCGGAGATGATTCGCAAGGTGTTCGCCAAGGTAAAGGCGGACCTTAGTTAGACCGTGATCCGCAAAACGCGGACGCGCTTGCCCACAAATCACGCTCAACGATGAGATAAGGCACTTGCCGCGCCAACGACTCCGACCAAAATCGGAGGCTAGTAGTTAGTTGATGGCGCAACACGTCTCCTGTGCGATCTCGTGCAGCGCGTCTTTGCGACGCAGCGATCCGGATGCGGCAAAAGGCCGCCGGGTTCATTTTTCCGCTGTTACCGTCAGGGTGGCCGCACGACTGACGTAGCGAATGGAATGTGAGGCTGGAGCATTCTTCTTCACATCCGTATCGTCCGAGTCCCCGCTACCGCGAGGAAGGTTGGTGGCCAACACCACGCAGCGGTATTGGCCTGCCATGTCGGGGGTCACATTAGGCAGGATGAAGACAGCGCTGGTGCTCTCGCGCACGGTGGTTGGGACCCACTGCGCCGGCGCGGCGGCACTGCCCGAAAATTGCAAAAGCCAAGTAAAGGTTAGCGGCGCAACGCCGGCCATCGGGCTTGCGTCGCAAGTGAAGCTGGCGGTGTCGCCCACAGGCACCGAGGCGCTGGCCGGGTTCGGATGGTTACTGAAGCTCTTGATGCCCGCGCCCACGGTGGCGGTCCTCATGCCTCTGTCGCTGCCGCCCTGGCCAATATTCGCGCCCGTGCCGCTGCCGTCAGCGCCGCTGCCACCCGTGGCATTCACTGTGCCAGTCGTGTCGATCTTGATCGTGCCTATCGCAACCGTGAAGAGGCCGCTATTCAAATACTGCCTGCTATCTGTGTCGGCAATGCCGGGGGTGATGATGCCGCTTCCAGAGCCGATACCCGCGCCACCACCATCGCCACCTGTGACGGTGACGTTGGCATCACCGGTGATGGTGACGTCGCCGCTCGCACCGCCACGGCCGCCACCAATACCTGCACTGGCGAGGCCACCAGTAGCCGTGACCGTACCGCTGCTGATGATGATCGTACCGCCCGGACTGACACTGCCGCCACCGATACCCGCGCCATTGCGGCCACCGTTGGCAATGACCGTGCCGGCACTGATGGTGATCATGCCGCCTGAGCCGTAGATGCCGGCGGGCACGCCACCACCGCCAATGCCCGCACTAAGATCCCCGCCGTTGGCTATAACCGTCCCGCCGTTGATGGTGATCGTGCCGCTGCCGTTACTGCTGCTGCGGTAGCCGCTACCGCCGATGCCCGCGCCGTAGATACCGCCAGTAGCCGTCAGTGTGCCCGTACCGTCAATGCTCAGCGTGGTGCCGATGACGGCAGCAGGTACATACCGCCGTTGAGTCCACAAGCCACTACTTGGCACCCCAATGCCCGCGCAACTGTTACTGGCGTCTGTGTTACTCGGACAGTCGCCCGCTGTCAGCGTGTTCGTTCCCCGGATATGGAGCCCCACATTCGCGCCGGCATTGAGCGCCAGCGCGCTTTGATTGACGTGCGGATGCCCCTCCAGTCTGCGTGAGAGTTGCCGCAACGCACTTAAGCTGGAGCCAGCAATCCCGGTGATGGATACGCCATCGAGCGTAATCGTTGCCTTGGCTCCAGCAGCCACTTCGATGCGCGTGCCGTCCGTCACAGCGCCGGTGATGGTGATGTCCGCTCCATCCTCGACGGTCAAGACCTTGTCCTCGCTGTGCCAGGAGTATTCGGCGGGAGTGCCGGGGTGGCCCGTTCTGGTTTTCAGGTCGAAGTCGGATGCCGCCTGCGCTGGCAGGCAGAGCGCCAGCAGCAGCGCCCAGGCGGGCAAGGCCATATTCCAGTACAAATCCGAAGACAGTATCTTCACGTTTCTATCCTGATGGTGCTGCGGTAACGAGCGTGGTGGCGCTCATCTGCATGGCGATGTACGCCAGCTATTAGATACCCAGGTAGGCCTGACGCACGCGTTCGTCGGCGAGCAGGTCGGCACCGGTGCCCGACAGTGTGATGCGCCCGTTCTCCAGCACGTAGGCGCGGCTTGCGATCTTCAGCGAGACGGCGACATTCTGCTCCACCAGCACGCAGGTGATTCCACCCGCATTGAGATCGCGGATCGTCTTCAGCACGTCGTGCACCACGGCTGGCGCCAACCCCAGCGAGGGCTCGTCGAACATGATCAGGCGCGGTTCGCCCATCAGGCAGCGCGCGATGGCCAGCATCTGCTGTTCTCCGCCGGAGAGCGTACCGGCGGCCTGGCCGATGCGTTCCGACAGTTTCGGGAACATGGTCAGGGCGCGCTCCCGGTTGCGCGCCCGGGCGGCCCGGGCCCGCGGCAGCATCGCCCCCATATCGAGGTTTTCTGACACGGTCAGGGACGGGAAGATCTGCCGGCCCTCGGCGACCTGCCCGATGCCAAGATTGCACACCTGGTAGCTGGGAAGTCCCGCGATCTCGGTGCCCTGAAACGTGATGCACCCGGAGACAGGCCGATGCATGCCGGCAATGGTGCGGATCAGCGAGGTCTTGCCCGCTCCATTGGCGCCGACAATGGCAACAATCGCCCCCTCATCGACGGTGAGGGAGACCTCGTCCAGCGCCTGCGCGTCACCGTAATAGACGCTGAGGTTTTCGACGCTGAGCATCACAGAGCCTCCGCGCCGAGATAGGATTCGATGACCGCGGGATCGCGCAGCACTGCTTCCGGCGAACCGTCGGCGATGGCCGCGCCGTGATGCAGCACCAGAAGGCGCGAGGCGAGTGCCGTCACCGCGCGCATCACATGCTCGATCAGCAGGATGGTCAATCCAGACTGATTGAGGTCGCGCAGGATCGCGACGATCCGGTCTGTTTCGGTCGGGCGCAGGCCAGCCATGACCTCATCGAGCAACAGCAGGCGCGGTCGCGTGGCGAGCGCGCGCGCCACTTCGAGCCGCTTGCGGTCCGGCAGCGTCAGGCTGGAGGCGATCTGGTCTTTTCGCGAAATCAGATCGAGCCGCGTCAGCACCTCCTCGGCGATCTGTCGCGCCTCATTCACAGAATTGGTCCGCAGCAATGCGCCGATCACCACATTGTCCTCGACGCTGAGGGCGGGAAACGGCTTCACCACCTGAAAGGTCCGCCCGATGCCGCGGTGCGCGACCTGGTCGGAGCGCAGGCCATCGATGCGCTCGCCGGCAAAGGTGATGGTGCCGCCATCGGGTGGGATTGCGCCGGCGATCATGTTGAACAGCGTGGTCTTGCCGGCACCGTTGGGCCCGATGATGGCAAATATCTCGCCTTCGGCAACATCGAAGCTGACATCATCAACGGCGACGAGACCACGAAAATGCTTGCTGAGATTGGCTACGGAAAGCAGCGCGGTCATTTGCGCGCTCCCGTCAGACCCAGGCGCCGGGCGAGCCATGGCCATACGCCGTCCGGCCGCAAGGAAATGATGACCATCAGAAACAGGCCGGAAAAGATCAGCTTGACGCCCGGCGTATCGATGCCGAGCATCTCCGTCAGCCGGGTCAACCCCTCACCGAGCGGCGTGAGAATGAACGCACCCAGGACGGGGCCGAAGACCGTGCCAAGTCCCCCGATGATCGGCGCCATGATCAGCTCGATCGAGCGGCCCATGTCGAACACCTGCGAGGGAAACAGATTATGGTAGTAGAAACCGTAGAACACACCACCGACCGAGGTCATGCTGGCGGAGATCAGCATGGCGATCATCCGTGCGCGGAAGATATTGATGCCGACGGCGCGCGCCGCTTCCGGATCTTCCCGCACGGCAAGCCAGCGATATCCGAGCGGCGACTGCCGCAGATACGCAACCAGGATTGTTGCGGCGACAGCCATGATCAGGGAGAGATAGTAATACTCAAGCGGACCGCCCCCGAGATTCCACCACTTGTCAAAGCCGGGGCTGTTCACCGACATGGACAGACCGGCTGATGCGCCAGTGATCTGGAGGTTATCGAAGCCGATGCGGGTGAACTCGGCGAAGGCAATGGTCAGGAGCGCAAAATAGACGCCCTCGATGGCAAAGCGCCAGCCGAGCCAACCGACGAATAGACCGGCAATCGCTGCGACCGGGATCGCGATGAATACGCCGATCCAGGGGCCGACCCCATACAGCGTCCACAGGCCGGCAGAAATATAGGCGCCCAGCCCGAGATAGAGCGCATGGCCCAGCGAGAGCTGTCCGACGAGCCCCATCAGCACATTCCAGGCCTGCCCGAGATAGGCGAAGTAGAAGACGAGAATCAGCACCGACAGCAGATAGCGATCCGCAACCAGCGGCGCGGCGACTAAGACCAGCGCCAATGCGAGGCAGAATGCCTTTCCGCGCGGACCCGCGGCGTTCCAGATACTGATCACAGCCGCCGCCCCATCAAACCCTGCGGGCGCAACACCAGCACAATGATCAGCAACGCAAAGGAAAACATGCTCTTCATGGAGGATTGAACGTAGAATCCGGCAAGCGCTTCGGAGACGCCGATCAGCACGCCGCCGACCAGCGCACCGGTCATCGATCCGAGACCGCCGACAATGACGATCACGAAGGCAAGCAGGGTATAGCCCTGTGCCAATATCGGCGAGGCGTCAGCAATCGTCGCCATCAGCGCGCCGGCGGCGCCAACACAGGCAAGACCGAGTCCGAAGGTGATGGCGTAAAGCTGCTTCACGTTGAGGCCAACGACGGCCGCTCCGGTGAGATTGTCGGCGCAGGCACGAATAGCGGTGCCGGTCCGCGTGTAGCGGAAAAACAGCAGCAGCACCGCCATGACGGCGAATGCAGCAATCGCCGCCCGTATCCTGACCTCGTCGATGAACAAGGGGCCGATGACATAGCTGTCGAAGCTATAGGGCAGGTTGATGGGGTGAGCATCGGGGCCAAAGATCAAAAGCAAACCGTTGACGATCACGGTCGCAAGACCAACCAGCAGGATGAACTGCTCATGCTCGGCACGGCCGATGAACGGCGTAATCAGCGTTCGTTGCAGCAGGTAGCCGATGCCGAAGAACACTCCGGCGATCGGCAGCAGCACCACCAATGGTTCCAGGCCCAGCCTGTCGAACAGGATGAAGGCGGCATACATTGCGATGACGGTGAACTCGCCATGAGCGAAATTGACCACTCGCATGACGCCGAAGATGACCGAAAGGCCCAGCGCCATCAGCCCATAGACGAGACCCATGAGCACGCCTTGAACGATGACATTCAAGGTCATCGGCAATGCTAAAACAATATCATTTAAAGTGATCGGCATTACTCCTGCCATCGAAGCGCACGCAAGCGTCACGCCGAAGCGTGACGCTTCTTCGCCCTTCAGGTCCGGTTAGGTGCGCCCCTGCCACGGCGGCATCGGCAGCACCGGCGCCATGGTGGCGATGTCAGCCGGGAGCACGACAGTCGGCGTCCGGTTGCGGTTCTGGATGCTGCTTGAGGGGATGTCAACGTTCTGCCCTTTTGCGTCGAATTTGATCGGCGGCCCGATCATGACGTGATCGACGAGGTTCGTGGCCATCAGCGCCTTCATCAGTTCAGGACCGTTGGTCGAGCCACCACGCTTGAAGGCGTCCGCCGCGACCAGAAGAGCGTCGAACGTGAAGCCAACGTTGAAGCTCTCGTTGGCGAAACGATAATTTGGCTGTTGCTTCGTGTAAGCCGCCTCGAGGGCCTGCGTTACCTTCGATTTCGGATTGGCCCAGGGCAGTGTATAGAGGTGGTAATCTGCCAGCGGCCCCAGCGCCTTGTAGAACTCCTCATCATAAAGGCCGGGCGAACCGGGCGAGATGATCCCCATTGGCTGGAACTTCTGCCGGACGGCATCGCGGATCAGCTTGATTGCGTCCGCGGAGCGCGTAACCACCAGCAGCAGATCGGGATTGAGGCTGCGGATCTTGGTGACCTCGACCGAAAGGTCCTGCGCCTTGGGGTCGTAAGAGATCGATTCGAGCAGCTTGAAAGGCAGCCCGGCGGTTGGGAATATCGCATCCATGCCTTGGCGCGCCGACATGCCGAAGTTGTCGTTGGCGTGCAAAAACACGGCGGTCTTGGGCGCTATCTTGGTCGCATTGATCAGATCCTGGATCTGCCTGAGACCGTTACTCGCCAACATGCCGCTCGTGGGGAAGTTGCGAACCAGGAACTTGTAGCCCTGCTCTGTCAGTTGCGGCACCGAGCTGATATTGGAGACGAGCGGAACCTGACGTTGCTCGCAGACCTGTGCAATGGCCAGCGTGCAGGCGGATTCGAACGCGCCGATGATGCAATGAGCACCTTCGTTGATCGCACGCTCAGCCTGGGTACGCGCGACATCCGGATTGGTTTCGATATCGACGTGAACCAACTCGACGTTGTAGCCGAGTTCCGCAAGCACTGAGGGGGCGACCAGGGCGCCGCGGTGGCAGCTTTGACCGGCCTGCGCCAGATAGCCCGACCGGGGCAACAGCAGGGCGATCTTGAGAGCCTTCGCTTGCGCGCGAACGATGGCTGGCGCACCCAGGAGAATCGCGCCTGCGGCGGTCCCCACAAGCACGCTGCGGCGACTGAGTTTGCGATGGTCGGTCGGCATGAAATTTCTCCATGAGTGTCAGCCAGCGGCGGGGTGATCGCCGCTCTGTCGTACCGTTGCCTGAAATCAGATGGATCATGTTGCAGTGCACAATACTACATCCTGATTATTGCCTGATCCTTCTATCATCACAAGCCCTTAGCGGCGCAACCACATCATGCTTTTTAGCTACGCAAGCAGCCCCCTCCGCCGATTACGGGTTCAGTGATGCGATCAGCGCACTCGTCGAAGCGCAGGTGCTGCCCATGCGCCGCGCAGGCTCACGGAAATGATGCAACAAGAGCGCGACACGATTAAATCGGATTGCGCTGTCATCTCTTGGTTTGAGTGTGATCTTCCCACGCAAACGCCATGTGTTTGTCGCGATGCAAAACCGGTTCCCACTTTGCGCATCATGCTCTAAGCAGGCGATGCGTGGGCAAGCCCACGAAAGCCTGCTTGGGTTGCGCCTGGTTTTCATTGTGAAGGGAAATTGTCATGTCTGCGCGATGGTTTGATGAGTGGCATATCGGCGACAAGGTCGATCATCCGATCCGTCGGACGGTCACCGAAACTGACAACCTGCTGTTCTCGACTCTCACTCACAATCCGCAGCCGCTGCACATCGACGCCGAGGCGGCGAAGGCCAGCGAGTTCGGGCAGATTCTGGTGAACAGCACCTTCACTTTTGCCCTGCTTGTCGGCCTATCCGTCGGAGAGACGACTCTGGGGACGCTGGTCGCCAATCTCGGCTTTGACAAGGTGGTGACGCCCAAGCCTGTCTTCATCGGCGATACGATGCACGCGGAGACCGAGGTGAAGGAGTTGCGGGACAGCCGTTCAAGGCCGGACGCAGGCATTGTCACGTTCGAGCATCGCCTGTTGAATCAGCGCGGCGAGGTCGTGTGCCAATGTCTTCGCAGCGCCCTGCTGAAACGGAGGCCGGCATGATGCGGCTGCGCTCCCTGCTGTTCGTGCCGGGCGACAGGCCCGAGCGCATCAAGAAGGCACTCGGCCTGGAAGTCGACGCGCTGATACTCGACCTTGAGGATTCGGTGGCCGCGACCATGAAGGACGAGGCACGCGGGCACGTCGCTGCCATCCTGGCAGAGCCGCGTCAGGGACCCAGGCTGTTTGTCAGGGTCAATCCGATCGACAGCCCGAACCACGCCGGCGATATCGAGGCGCTGGCCTCCACAACTCCGGATGGCGTAGTTCTGCCGAAGGCGGAAGGATCTGCTTCAGTGCTACGGCTGAAGGAAAACCTGATGCAACGTGGCATCAGTGCCGTCAGCATCCTGCCGATCGCCACGGAGACGCCGGCGGCGATGTTCGAACTCGGAACTTATCGCAGCGTCGCTGGCAATCTCGCCGGCCTGACGTGGGGCGCGGAGGACTTGCCGGCGGCGATAGGCGCAGCGACTTCCCGCGAGGAGGATGGACGCTACACCGCGCCTTACGAACTGGCGCGCTCCCTGACACTCTTCGCCGCCTCCGCTGCAGGCGTTCCCGCAATCGATACGGTTTATCCCGACTTCCGCGATCTCGATGGCCTTGCCAACTATGCGCGCCGCGCGGCACGCGACGGCTTCAGTGGCATGATGGCGATCCACCCCAGCCAGGTCGCAGCGATCAACGCCGCCTTTACTCCCACCGCTGAGGAGCTTGCACAGGCGCGGCGGATCGTGGCCGCGTTCAGGGACAACCCGGGCGTCGGTGCGCTGCAACTGGACGGCAAAATGGTGGATGCCCCGCATGTGAAAGCGGCCCAGCGCATATTGGCCATGGCGGGAGAATCCTGATCAGGAAAAGCCGTCAACTGCTTGAGTGGAGCGTGATCCCACCTGATTGATTGGATCAGATCACGCTCCTATCTGTTTGTTGGAGCGTGATCTCCGCGCAAACACCCCCCGCGTTTGTCGCGATCGCAAAACCGGTTTCCACTTTTTGCGGATCACGCTCTCACAGGATTTTCCTTCAGCCATTCCAGCACATCGCCTGCGTTCCGGTCGGGCGGGAATACTGGATAGAGCACATGCGTGATGCGCGCATCGTCGATGATCAGCGCGAGCCGCTTGATCAGCGTCAGGCCTGCGACTTCCATCGTCGGCAGGTTGAGCGCGCACGTCAATTCGAGCTTCTCATCAGACAGCACCGCAAAGGGCAGATGCAGCCGCGAGGCCATCTCGGTCTGGTAGGCGTTGCTCTGGGTTGACAGGCCGAAGACTTGCGACGCGCCCGCAGTCTTCAATTCAGCGAAGAGATCGCGGAAGGCGCAGGTCTGCGGCGTACAGCCGCGCGCGCCCGGGATCATGTCCCAATCGTCGACGAGCGCGATTCTGCCGGGCTCGCCGGTGCGCGGATAGGCGAACACCACCGTGCGCCCAGGCAGGGCCGACAGCGTCACTGATCTGTCATCGGTCGCAAGCAGGCTGACCGGCGGAACCATCATGCCCTTCAAATGCGCCGCGCCACCATCGTCGCTCGGCGCCGGGATCTTGCTCCAGTCGACGTCGAGCAGGTCTCTCTGGTTCATTTGCTATCCTCGTGCCCGCAAAAGCCGGCCCTTCTCGCGGCCCCAGTCGCGCTTCTTCACGGCCTCGCGCTTGTCGTGCAGCTTCTTGCCCTTGGCGACCGCGAGCTGCAGCTT
>JGI24705J35276_12238587_pt1 | contig 27829 bp, 20 predicted proteins | sample TergutNt197P4_FD_35276 | JGI IMG/M metagenome (IMG submission 35276) | reverse complement strand
AAGGTCTGCGACCTCTTCACAGCACAGGAATGCTGGAATTACTTCAAGGCAGCAGGATGCGTTGCAGAATAAGCGCCCGATGCTCTAACATCCTCAGCGGCGGCTCCGTTTCCAACACCTCCGGTTACATTGGCTACAACTTCGGTTCCAACGGCGAGGTCACAGTCAACGGGCCCAACGCGACATGGACAAATTCCAGCAGCCTCTATGTCGGCTATTCCGGCACCGGCTCGCTGGGCATCACGGGCGGCGGAACCGTCTCCAGCTATGGAGGCAATGTTGGCGGTAGCAGTACGGGCTCTGGTACAGTTACGGTCGATGGGGCAGGCTCGACGTGGAGCATTTCCTCAGGCGGCCTCGCTGTCGGCTCCTCGGGCACCGGCAGGCTGGACATCACCGGCGGCGGCAGCGTTTCCAACACCTACGGCGTCATCGGCAACAGTTCAAACTCTAACGGCACGGTCACGGTCGCTGGGGCAGGCTCGACATGGACGAATTCCGACAATCTCACTGTCGGCTCGGATGGCACCGGCAAGCTGATCATCACGAATGGTGGCGTCGTGACCTCCGCTAACGGGAGGAGCGATATCGGCTACTGGGAGACCGGCAACGGCACCGTGGAGGTCAGCGGGGCCGGCTCGAGATGGACGATTTCCGGTTACCTCACGGTCGGCCTTTTGGGCACCGGCTCACTAAGCATCACAAACGGCGGCGCCGTATCCAATTCCATGGGCTACGTGGGCAACAAAACGGGCGCCTACGGCACGGTTACGGTCGATGGAGCAGGCTCGACATGGACGAATTCCATGATCCTCTTTGTCGGCACCGAAAATGGCTCCAGAGCCTCGCTGCACGTCACTAACGGTGGTGCCGTCGTGTCAAATTTCGGTGGCACTGTCGCCATAAATGCCGGCTCTGTCGCCGACATTACGGTCGACGGAGCCGGTTCGAAATGGACGATGACGTACGGCGACTTTGAGATCGGCCGAGCGGGCACCGGCACAATGAGCATCACGAACGGTGGTGCCGTATCCGATGTCGACGGCAATATCGCCAACAATCCCAGTGGCATTGCGACAGTTACAGTCGACGGGGCCGGCTCGACATGGACGAATAGCGGCAATCTTTATGTGGCTGCGGGCGCCATCTACACTGTCCCTAGCGGAGGCAACGGCACGCTGAACATCAGCAATGGCGGCACGGTAAGCGCTGTAAACGTGCAGCTTGGCTCTGATACAGGTGGACAAGGCATCATCAATATCGGCGCCGCGCAAGGGGCTCCTGCGGTGGCGCCGGGCACGCTAAACGCTTCGACCCTGAACCTGAAGAACTATGGTTTGCTGGTCTTCAACCACACGGATATGAGCGGCAATTACGTCTTCGCTCCCGTTATCACCGGCGGCAGTGCTACGACCAGTCCCGTCGATGTCTTCGCCGGCACCACGGTGATGACCGGCGTCGGGAGTAATTATTTCGGCCGCACCACCGTTTATGATGGTGCCGTACTGGCCGCAGGTGCTGCCAACGTCTTCAGCCCCAATTCCGATTATGTTCTGCAAAACCCCGGCACGTTGTTGGACCTGCGAGGCAACAGCCAAACCGTGTTGAGCCTCACTAATGCCGGTCTCGTCAACATGGGTACAGGGACGCCTCCCTATACAGTGCTGACGACAACCAACTACATCGGCCAAGGCGGCACCATTGCCATGAACACCTACCTGGGGACGGATGGCTCGCCTTCCGACAAGCTTGTGATCGATGGCGGGACGGCAACCGGCAATACGTTCTTGCGCATCACCAATGCGGGCGGTCCGGGCGTCGAGACCACCGGCAACGGCATCCTCGTCGTCGAAGCCATCAACAGCGGCACGACTGCAGTGGACGCCTTCGCCTTGGCCAATCGGGAATTGCGAGATGGCGCTTTCGACTACCGCCTGTACCAGGGCGGGCTTGAGGGCAGCGATCCCGACAACTGGTACCTGCGCAATACCTTTGGCAGCGGGCCGGGCGTAACTCCGCCGGATGTCTTGCCGCCGGATCCGCCGCCAACCGGCCCCGGCACCTATCCGATCATCGGCCCGGAGATTGCCACCTATGGCGTCGTGCAGCCGATGGCGCAGCAACTCGGGCGTGCCGCTCTCGGTACTCATGATGAACGCATGGGCGATCTCTATCGTCCGTCCTGTGAGCCGGCGGAGACCAAGGCGCCGATCTACACCAAGGCTCCCGTCTATACCAAAGCCCGGACCGACTGCGGCGCGGACGGATGGCGCCCGGCGATCTGGGGCCGGCTGTTCGGCCAGCAGATCGACAACCACTATCAGGCCTTCGCCGACCCGCGCGCCGACGGCCGGATCGCTGGCTTCCAGGCTGGCTTCGATGTCGTGCGCAGTGACAGCCCGATCCCCGGGCACAGGGATTATGCCGGCGTCTTTGTCGGCTATGGTAACGCCAATGTGGATGTCACGGGCCTCGTCACCAACGCAGCCGCCACCGCTTACGTGCTGCAACACACCGGCTCTCTCAATCTCAACGCCTGGTCGGGCGGCGCCTACTGGACGCATTACGGGACTCCGGGCTGGTACGTTGACTTGGTGTTACAGGGCACGAGCTATGGCGGTGCAGCGAGCACGGAGTTTGCGCGGCTAGACACCTCAGGCTCTGGCTTCATCTCCTCGCTTGAGGGCGGCTATCCGATCGCGTTGCCGTTGTTCGGGCCTGGCTTTGTGCTGGAACCGCAGGCGCAAGTGCTGTGGCAGCGGGTGAGCTTTGATGCCAGCAGTGACGGGCTCGGTCCCGTGGCGCTAGGCACGAGTTCAGAAACGACCGCCCGCCTCGGGCTGAAGGGCAGGTGGACCATCACGACCGATAGCGGGCAGCTGTGGCAGCCTTATGTGCGTGCCAATGTCTGGAGCGACTTTGGCGGCAAAGCGACAACGATGTTTGGCGGGGACCGCGTGCCGCTGATCTCGCAGACGCAGTACATGGATGTCGACGCTGGCTTCACCACGAAGATCAACACCCATCTCTCCGCCTTCACTGACGCGGGCTATCAGTTTGCAGTGAGCCGCGACGGCGGCGGCAGGCGCGACGGCGTCAAAGGCACCGCCGGCCTGCGTTATCAATGGTGATTGCGACCTGCCAATCATGAAAAGATGAATGCAGCGCTGTTGCTGGCAAAGTTGGTCTGACACCAACACGCAGGCAGCGCGACAAACAGGTCTCGGCCGTTCAACGGTCTGCCGCGAAATCCAACGTCCTCCGAAACTGACCTCTCAGGTCCCGTCACTGGGTTCTAGAATTCCGCGATGTCTGAGGCTCTGTGATGAAACTCGTCGCTTCTATCTTGAGGGAACCCAGCGGCGTTGTCTCTTTTATCCAGAACGGCACCAGGATGCGCGTTCCGGCGATCGGCGCGAAGGCGATCTCGTTGTTGCGTCGCGCACCAATTTCTTTGGTCTCCTCGGGGGTGAAGCCCGCCACAGGGACGATACGCCCGGCACAGACCACGACCGGCCCGCGATAGCCCTTTTTGGTCTCTACCGCGTCCATGCGCATGAAAACGCGATTGCGATCATAGCGGAAACGTCCGTCAAAAACGGCGACGCCCGATTGGCACGCTTCCGGCGTAACCAGATCGCCAGTGCCGGGCACCTGTACGGACAAGGATGTCAGGGGATCGAGGACGCCGCGGTGATACGTGTCTGTGACTGGAAAGCGGGCGGGATCGACCGGCGGCTCCGGCACGATGCTGAAATCCGTCACATTGCCATTCGCAAGCATGATGCTGATCTCCTCGGTCTTCTCTGCCGCGGTGGTCGCGGCCTTGTAATTGGTCGGGACCAGTGCACCGTTCACCACCCGCCCCTGCGCAAGCCAGGCGAACGAACCACTCTTGAAGTACTTCACCAGCCCGACCGTGCCGCCGCCTACCGTGACCGAATATCGATCGTCCTGGATATCGATGTTCAAGGTGCCTTTGCCAACCGAAACTCCTACAAGCGTCGCCTCATATTGCGCCTGCAGCCTGCCTTGCGCGGCGGCCGGCGCCACGCCGCATGCGAGGCTAACGGCTAGATTGAGTCCGCAATGAGCCGTGAAGGCTAGCAGGACTCTTTGTCGCGACCAGAGCCGACGGCGTGTGCACGACGGAATCCAATCGGGTGTTAGTGTCATTTTCTTAAGCCAGACATTACGATAGACAGCGTATCCAGGCACAATCCGAATCCCCAAGCTATTGATAACCCAAGGTGGTACTTCACGCCGAATACGACCATAATGTGATGGCGAGCAATCGGGCATCCAGGAATATGACGGCGAGTGCAATAGGTTGCGCTGCCAGTCGGACAAAACACACCAGGGCTTGGTTGATACCGCTCCGTAAGAATAATTCTATTTTCCGGAATTCGGGAATGACGTATTCGTCATCACCCAGCACGAGGGCGGTCGTACGTCGTTGCGTGACGAACCCGTTGCAGCCTGGTCTCCATCACGAACGTCGATCCTGACGCAACGCACGGAAGCCGTGCATCCCTGGCGCTGGCTCAATGGATCCGGCTCGATGTACTCGATGTCAAGCAAAGCACCGCAATCCACAAGAACAGGATCGTCTCATGGACGAGTCGTTTGATCGTTGTCGTATTCACGGCCGCACCCATGTGAGCCGGCTGGGTACTTGGGCGACAGAAATGTCGTTGCTTCCAAGATTCCTCTGGTCTAACCCTTTCGTTGCAACGGATCGCCCTTCGGCGGCATTAGGCGTCACAACCAACCGTTGGGCGAGGTCATGGCAGGGATCATCTACATCAAGGGCGACGCCACCTGTCCCCAGGCAAAAGGGATGAAGCTGATCTGCCACGTCTGCAACGACATCGGCGGTTGGGGGAAGGGCTTCGTGCTGGCCTTGTCGCGAAGGTGGCAGCAACCGGAAGAGCTGTATCGCGCTTGGTACGCCGGACGAACCGGCGAAGACTTCGGCCTGGGAGCCGTGCAGTTCGTCGAGGTCGAACCGTATATCTGGGTCGCCAACATGGTCGCCCAGCGAGGTACGAAGACCGGCAGCTCCGGGCCGCCCATCCGGTACAAGGCGCTCACCGAGTGCCTGCGGCGAGTGGGCGAGCGGGCGGGCGAGTTGAAGGCGTCCGTCCATATGCCGCGCATCGGCTGCGGCTTGGCCGGGGGCAAGTGGTCGCTTGTGGAGCCGATCATCGAGGAATGCCTGGTTCGGCAGGGACTGTCGGTGACGATATACGACTTCGACTGAGTGAGTTCTGCGGCGCCTGACGGCATTGTCAACTTGATGGGATTGGGCGCAAAAGCTGCGAGTGTAGGGCGATCAGGTTGCTCAGGACGGTGGCGGGGAACTGACGCCAATCCTCAAATTGTTCGCAATCGCGATCTGGCTCAGGTATTTGATTTGTCTCCGCAGACCAGTGTGGCGGGACACTAGCGGCTGCAGTGGTTTCAACAAATATGAGCCGGCATCAAGCCGCTCTGGAGATGAGGAGGACGAGAGCAATGATTGACACTGTTGGTATCATCGGGGCAGGCACCATGGGCAATGGCATCGCTCAGGTCTGTGCCGCGGCTGGGCTGAAAGTGGTTATGGTCGACGTCTCCGACGCGGCGCTATCGCGGGGGCTTGCGACCGTGGGCGGCAGCCTCGATCGCCTGGTCAAGAAAGAGAAGATGACTGCGGCCGATCGCGAAGCGGTGCTGGCGCGCATCACCGCGACCACCGACAAAGACAAGCTCGCCGATTGTGACCTCGTCATCGAGGCCGCGACCGAGAACGAGGAGCTGAAGGTCAAGATCCTGAAGGACCTGTGCGCGAGGTTGAAGCCGCAGGCGCTGGTCGCCACCAACACGTCGTCGATCTCGATCACCAAGCTTGCGACGGCGACCGACCGTCCGGACCGCTTCATCGGCATGCACTTCTTCAACCCCGTGCCGGTGATGGCGCTGCTGGAATTGATCCGCGGCCTGCAGACCTCCGACGACACCCACGCCAAGGCCGAGGCTTTTGCCAAGCGTGTCGGCAAGGTCGCGATCACCGCCCGCAACAGCCCCGGCTTCGCCGTCAACCGCATCCTGTGCCCGATGATCAACGAGGCGGTGTTTGCCCTCCAAGAGGGGATCGCCACCGCCGAGGAGATCGACGCGGGCATGAAGCTCGGCTGCAACCATCCGATCGGCCCGCTGGCGCTCGCCGACCTGATCGGTCTAGACACCATGCTTTCGGTGATGGAAGTCTTCTACACCGGCTTCAACGATCCGAAGTACCGCCCGGCGCCGCTGCTCAAGGAAATGGTCGATGCCGGCCGGCTCGGCCGGAAGACCGGCAAAGGTTTCTACGACTACGGTAAGTAACAGGTGGCGCGCCGTCCGAGGAGGGCGGGGGCGCTGGCAAAGGACGCGTCTTGGATCGGTCGTGTCTGTCCGCGGGCTCACCTCTTTCTCGGGAGAGAGGTGAGCGTTCCGATGCGGCTGGGACGACTTTTTGAATGTGACGATTTCTTGTCCAGCCTGAGGTTCGCCTGAAACGTGAAAGTCATGGCTGGTGTTGGAGCTCCATGCCGGTGCTTGCGTCCGTCCTACCTATTGTGGCGGCATCAATTGTGAGCTATCCTCACGAGTCGCGACGTCAGACAGGCTTTCCTATTGCGGAGGACCGTCATGACCAGTGCTTCAGACACTTCGCCGCATTTTCGAACTGGTTCAACCGTGGCGCCGCTGCGTGCCAAATGGGGTTGGATCGTCGCCCTCGGCGTTGTGTACGTCATTGCCGGAATGATTGCTTTGGGCAGCGTAGTCATCGCGACCGTCGCGAGCGTTCTGGTGGTCGGTGTGATGATGATCGTGGCGGGCGTTGCCGAGATATTCAACGCCTTTCAGATCAAAACCTGGGGCAAGTTCTTGTTCTGGGCCTTGCTCGGCCTGCTTTATATCGTGGCCGGCTTTGTGGTCTTCGAAAATCCGCTATTCGCCGTGGTGCTGCTCACATTGATGCTGGGCGTTGCGCTTGTCGTTTCCGGTATCGTGCGAATCTTCCTGGCTTTCAGCATGAAGCGCGCGACACCGTGGATCTGGGTAGGACTATCCGGCGCCATTACGCTGCTTCTCGGTTTGTTGATCCTGGCACGCTGGCCCATCAACAGCGTCTACATCCTCGGCCTGTTTCTCGGTATCGATCTGATCTTCGCCGGCGCGGGTTGGATCGGGCTTGGTTTCGGTCTGCGGCGAGTTCCGACAGAGGCGTCATCGGGACGATTGCCGGCCTGACAAGCCAAAGTTCGTTTGCCGGAGACGATCTTCCACCTTGCGCGTGATGCCGGGCTTTCTGCCCGATGTTGCGCGCGTTTGATTGCCTGAGAGTTCGTGCGGGAATCTAAACAAAGACTCCGACCACCCCAGCCAAAGGCAACCTTGTCGCGTCTCAGGGGTTGGCAAGGGTCGCCACAATATTGAGGAATTTCCGGCCCAGCGTTAGCTTAAGTGTAGCTTGCTTGCGCTGCCGTGGGATAGTCGCCTCGGGAGGTTTGATGAGAGCTGAGAGAAACGGGACGCCCCGACGTATCCTGTGCGTCTTCCCGCGCTACACGTCCGCTTTCGGCACATTCGAATATGCCTATCCGCTGACGGCCGGGGTGCAGGCGTTGATGCCGCCGCAGGGGCTGTTGCTGATCGCGGCCTATCTGCCTGAGGACTGGCCGGTTCGCTTCGTCGACGAGAACATACGCGCCGCCACCCGGGAAGATTTCGAATGGGCGGAAGCGGTGTTGGTCAGCGGCATGCACATCCAGCGTCAACAGCTCAATGACATCTGCCGGCGCGCTCACAACTTCGATCTCGCAGTCGCGATTGGCGGTCCGTCGGTGAGCGCCTGTCCAGACTATTATCCGACATTCGACTACCTGCATGTGGGCGAGCTCGGCGACGCGACCAACGAATTGATTGCATGCCTTGCGCGCGACCCGTCGCGTCCCCCGCAACAGGTGGTGCTGAAGACCAACGAGCGCGTGCCGATGACGGACTTTCCGATCCCGGCCTACGAGCTTGCCGAGATGAAGAGTTATTTTCTCGGCAGTATCCAGTATTCCAGCGGTTGTCCCTATCAGTGTGAGTTCTGCGACATCCCGGGACTCTACGGCCGCAATCCGCGTATCAAGTCGCCGCAGCAGATCATTGCCGAGCTCGATCGCATGCGCGAGTGCGGCATGATCGACACGGTCTATTTCGTGGACGACAATTTCATCGGCAACCGCAAGGCGACGCTCGATCTGTTGCCGCATCTGATCGAATGGCAGAAGAAGACCGGCTACGTGGTGCGGCTGGCCTGCGAGGCGACGCTCAATATCGCCAAGCGGCCGGAGATCCTGGAGAAGATGCGCGAGGCGTTCTTCGTTACGGTCTTCTGCGGCATCGAGACACCGGACCCGGATGCGCTAAAGGCGATGCACAAGGACCACAACATGATGGTGCCGGTCCTGGAGGGCGTGAGCACCATCAATTCCTACGGTATCGAAGTTGTCTCCGGCATCATCATGGGACTGGACACGGATAAGCCGAATACCGGCGAGGCGCTGCTTGCCTTTGTCGAGGAATCGCGGATTCCGCTCCTGACCATCAATCTGCTGCAGGCGCTGCCGAAGACACCGCTGTGGGACCGGCTGGAGCGCGAGGGGCGTCTCGTTCACGACGAAGGCCGCGATTCCAATGTCGATTTCGTGCTGCCGTATGGCGAGGTCATCGCCTCGTGGAAGCGCTGCATGGAGATCGCCTATCAGCCCGAAAAGCTCTACGCGCGCTACCAGCATCAATGCGAGTACACCTACGCCAACCGCATCAAGGTGCCGGTTGCCCCGGAGATGAAGAGCTGGGCCAACATCAAGCGTGGCCTTATCATGCTGCGCAACATCTTCTGGCGGGTTGGCGTCTGCAGCGACTACAAGCGTGTGTTCTGGAAGTTCGCGCTGGGTCGGCTGCGACGCGGCGACCTCGTGGGTCTGATCGGTTCGGCCACGATCGCGCACCACCTTATCGAGTTCGCGCGCGCAGCGTCTCGCGGCCACCAGAACGCGTCGAACTACTCGATCAGGCTGCGTGAGGCCTCGATCCCTGCCGAGTGAGTCGAAATGACCCGCGGATTGCGGCGAATTCGGAGCGGAATTGCGAATTGAACCGTCAACGACCGGAATCGCCAACAGATCGACGGCTTCCGGCCGACTGGCTTGCGAGGCCACAGGAAGAACTGCTAAACGAGCCTACGGCTTTTTTTACGTGTGTTTTCAAGAGCTGATCGCTGATCGATCGGTTTTTTCCGGTTCGCTTCCGCCGCCCCGCAAACCGTACAACTGAGACGATGTGAGAACTGGACAAGGCATGCTCGAAAAGAAGAGCGAGAGTGAGGTTCATGTCGACAAGGTCGAGCAACGCCCCACGTCCAGCATCGCCTTCGGACTGGAGCGGATCGGGCTCATCGCGGTGCGGGCGCCGATTCTTTCCTGCATCATCCTCGTCGGCCTGATCATCGCGGCAATATTTGGGATCCAGCGGATCAAGATTGACGACTCGCTGAGCCAGCTGTTCCGCTCCAACACCAAGGAGTACCACCAGTACGAAGACGTCACCAAGCGCTTCCCCTCGACCGAATTCGACGTGTTGGTCGTGATTGAGGGAAAGACCCTGCTTGCGCGCGATAATCTGGAGAAGCTGCGCGACTTCGTCACGGATCTGCAACTCGTCAACGGCACGCGCGGACTGATCTCGCTGTTCTCGGCGCGCCAGGCGCCTGCGCCCGGCAAACTCCCCGCGGCGCTCTTCCCGCAGGATCTGCCGACCGGGGCCGACTACGACAAGTTCATCGAGACCGTCAAAAGCAACGAGATCATCCGCGGCAAGCTGTTGTCTGAAGACGGCACGTTGGCGCTGATCGTGTTGTCGCTGGAGCCGAAGGTCGTCGCCAGTAGCGAACTCGGCCAAACGATCGGTGAGATCCGCAAGTTGATGGCCGGGGATCTCGGTGACACAGGGCTGAACGTGCAGCTCTCTGGTGTTCCCGTGATGCAGCTCGAGATCCGCAACGCGGTCGAGCGTGACGGGCTTACCTACAACATCCTGGGCATCCTTGCCGGCTGTGTCATCGCGATCATCTTCTTCCGCAAGATATCGTTCATGGTCGCGGCTGCGTTCCCGCCGATGCTGGCGATCCTGCTGGCACTCGGCGCATTGGGCTGGGCCGACTTTAACCTCAACATGTTCCTGAACGTGATGACGCCGCTCATCATGGTCATCAGCTTCTCCGACTCGATGCAGCTGACATTTGCGGCGCGCGACCGGCTGATCGCAGGACAGGACAAATACACCGCCTTCAAGAACGCGGTGATGGTGGTCGGTCCCGCCTGCGTGCTCACACACGGTACCGCCGGCATTTCGTTCATCGCCCTTCAGTTCTCCGATTCCGACTTGATCCGCAAATTCGGCGAGGCCGGGCTGGCGGCTACCATCATCGCGCTGCTCGCGGTTCTGTCGCTGGTGCCGGTGTTTGGAGTCCTGTTCGTACGCAACGAGAAGATCTTCGCGGTCAGGTTCCAGGGCGCAGACGCTGGCGTCCAGGCGCTGCGCAATTTCTGCTACTGGATCGCGGTGCGCATGGTCGGTCGCCCCGGCCTGTTCAGCCTGATCGCTGTGCTGTTCGTGGGCGGCCTGGGAGCCGTCTACGCCAATCTGGAGCCTCGTTACCGACTCGCCGATCAGGTGCCGGACCAACGCCAGGCAGTTGCTGCCAGCAACAGGCTCGACGCCAAACTGACCGGCGCCAATCCGATCGATGTGTTGATCGAATTCCCCAAGGGCGAATCGCTTTACTCACCGCAGACGCTGCAGACGATCGCCGATGTGCATGCCACGGTGGAGGCCTCCGCGGGTGTCGGTAACGTCTGGTCCTTGGAGACGCTACGGCGGTGGCTTGCGGAAAAGGCCGGTAGCTCGGATGTGGCGACGCTGGAGGAATATGTTGGCGTGCTTCCGGAGCATTTGGTGCGGCGCTTCATTTCCGCCGAGAAGGATGCGGTTGTGGTCTCGGGCCGCGTGCCGGATCGCGATTCGAGCCAGATCCTGCCTGTGGTCGAGAAACTCGACCATCAACTGGACGCGGTGCGCGAGAAGCATCCCGGCTACGAGATTGCCGTGACAGGGCTCTCAGCGATCGCAGCGCGCAACTCCGCCAACATGATCGAGAAGCTCAACCATGGCCTGACCATTGAGTTTGCGCTGGTTGCCATGTTCATTGGGCTCGCGTTCCGGTCCTGGGTCGTGATGTTCGCGTGTATCCTGCCCGGCATCTTTCCGGTTGTGCTCTCAGGCACGGTACTGTGGATGTTGGGGGAGGGACTGCAATTCGCTTCCGTGGTGGCGCTTACCGTCTCCTTCGGTCTGGGCCTCAGCGCCACCATCCACTTCCTGAACCGGTTGCGGCTGGAGAGTAAGCCCGGAGTCGGCTCAGCGCTCGCGGTCGAGCGTGCGACCGTTCTGGTCGGCCCGGCGCTGATCCTGACTACCGTCGTGCTCGCCTGCGGCCTCGTGGTGACGGTGTTCTCGGATCTGCCGTCGCTGCGCCTGTTTGGTTGGCTGAGCGCGTTCTCGATGGTGGCCGCGCTCGTTGCGGACCTCTTTATCCTGCGGCCGACGGCGATGTGGCTGATCAACCTGTCGGAGCGCATCCGCGGCGTGCGGCCAGGTGGGGGCACACTGTAGGGCGAGAGGGCCATCCGCTGCGGATAACAAACTCGCCAAATAGCAACGCGATTACTCGGTGAAACTTCAGGGCTCCCGCCAAGCCGGTCCCCCTGTTCGGGAGAACCGGGGGAGGGGAGGAGAGCCTTAGCTCCTTTTCATCGTGATGTTGACGCCTTTGATCTCGCCCTTGGAGCTGATTTGCACCGTCTGCTGATTGCCGCTGGTGTGCAGCCTCAGGCTCGCGGCGAAGCCAGCGGCCTCGACGAACACGTCGATCGTACCTTTGCCGGCGGTTCCCTGCAGATTGCCGAAAATGTTACGGCTCGCTTCACTCCAATTGCCGGAGATTCGGTCACCCTGGCTGGTAACGTCGCTGCTCAGGTCGAACGTGTAGCTGTCGCTTGCGCAGCGCAGGGTCTGTTTCAGGTTGAGGCCGCCACCACCGATCTTGTAGTCCGCCTTGCAGCGGATGCGCTCGGTGGTGCCATCGCCGAGAGCAACCGTTCCCGTGCCTGACCAAGCCCCATCAAAGCCGGCAAACGGACCGGACTGGGCATGGCTTGCGGAAACCGAAAAGACCAATGCCGCGGCAATCGCGGCGCCTTTAATAGCCTGTCCAGACAGTCCGAAGAATTTCATGTCAAATATCCCATTCTAGAGATGTTACCTAGTTGAGTCGCCTCGTTCGTATCGAAAGATTAGTGCTGTCATCCTGCACCAGGTTCAAAAGAACAACGCGAGTGAAGCGACTGCAGTTCATGATTTCGAGAGGCCAAATGACCGTAGGCGATATTTTGCCGGCAGGGTGTACGGTTGCCGATGCATGTCTGCAACAGGTAAATGTGAAAAAATCGTCTTTGGAAATTATGTCATGGTATCAAGCGCTTGTATCTGCCATTGTTGCCCGGAGAAGCGGTGCAATTTGGCAGTCATTCGCCAATTTGGCCGCATTTGCCAGTGCTTTTGCCGGTGCTGCGTTCGCGGCACTTGCAGCCTGAATATAATCTGTTCCGGTCATTTGCCGTCTGCTGGGCCGGGATAAGAACGATTAATACCCTGATACCAAAGGAATAAAATGCGTAAACTTCTCCTGGCGCTCACCCTGGCTTCCCTGTCGCTCTCGACCGCGGCTACTGCCCAACAGCGCGGCGGCACTCCGGATGAGCAGAAGGCCTGCACGCGCGACGTGCAGCGTTTCTGCAAAGCGGTGATCGATCAGGGCGATTTCACGATTCTTGCCTGCCTGCAGCAGAATCGGCAGAAAATCTCAGCAGCCTGCGATCAGGTCCTGAAAGACCACGGGCAATAAGCAGCCACTCGTCGGCGTCGCACCTGATAGACTCTTACCGGTACCGGCGGGCCGTCACCGGCAGGATTGGTTTTGCGGTCGTATTCCTCTATATGGGGGCGCGACGCCTTCGCTTGCATCAAGCCATGCAGCGAAAAAATGCCTTTCTGCCCAGACGATTGTAGTCGGTTCCTAATGACCAGTGCGAGCGATTTGCGATCCGGCAAGACCGACCGCGACGAGAATTTTCCCGTCGCGTCCTGGATCATTCATCCGCGACACCGGGCGCTGGTTCTGGCGTTCTACAACTTCGTCAGAACTGCAGACGACATAGCCGATCACGCTACACTTGCCGCGGGCGACAAGCTCGCTTTTCTCGATCTGCTGGAGGCCGAGTTGCTCGGCAAGGGCGATACGCAAGCGGAAGCCGTCAGCCTGCGCCGTGCACTCGCCGAACGCAGCATGCCGCCGCGCCACGCGCTCGATGTGCTAATCGCGTTCCGGATGGACGTCACCAAGCTCCGCTACGAGAATTGGGACGACCTCATCAGTTACTGCCGCTATTCGGCTATGCCGGTCGGTCGCTTCATGCTCGACGTCCATGGCGAGAGCACGTCGACCTGGGCGGCCTCGGACGCGCTATGCGCTGCACTGCAGATCAATAATCATCTCCAGGATTGCGGCAAGGACTACCGGAATCTAGACCGTGTCTATGTGCCGCGCGATGCTCTGGAAGCCGCTGGTGCATCGGTCGAACATCTTGGGCTTGAACGTGCGCCACCGGCACTCCTGCAATGCCTGCACGGACTTGCTGCGCGCAATGAATGTTTGCTGGAGGAGAGCAAGTCGCTCAGCACGGAGGTGAGGGACTTCCGCCTTGGCATTGATATTTCAATCATTCAGTCGTTTGCCGACAAAATCGTGAAGCTGCTCAAGGCCCGCGATCCTCTCAGCGAACGGGTGCACCTCAACAAGTTCGAACTGCTTGCCTTCAGCGTCAACGGTATCGCCAGCGAGACGATGCGCCGGGCGGTGGGGCGGAGGTCCGTTTCCAATCCGGGGCCTGCACATGACGCTTGAGGCAACAGCGCCGACCGCCAATTTTGGCACCGTCGCATCCGGTAGCTCGTTCTATGCCGCGATGCGCATCCTGCCGCGCGAGCAGCGCGAGGCGATGTTTCAGATCTACAGCTTTTGCCGGCAGGTGGACGACATCGCTGATTCGAATGGGCCGCGGCCGGAGCGGCTGGCCGCGCTCCAGCAATGGCGGGACGACATCGACGCGCTCTATCAGGGCCGGCCACCGGAGCGGTTGAAGGATTATGTTGCCTCGGTCCAAAGGTTTGATCTGAAGCGCGAGGACTTCCTCGCCATCGTCGACGGCATGGAGATGGACGTACCGCAGGACATCCGCGCGCCGGACCTTGCGACACTCGATCTCTACTGTGATCGCGTCGCCAGTGCCGTCGGGCGGCTGTCGGTCAGGGTGTTCGGCCTGCCGGAGAAGGACGGCATCCTGCTTGCCCATCACTTGGGCCGCGCGCTGCAACTCACCAATATCCTGCGCGACCTCGATGAAGATGCAACGTTGGGCCGGCTGTATCTGCCGCGCGAAGCCTTGCTGCATGCCGGGATCACGATGAACGACCCGCAGAAGGTGGTCGCCGACCGTGCGTTGCCGCGGGTCTGCCTGCCCCTGGCGCAGCGCGCGCAGTCGCATTTCGAACAGGCCGATGAGATCATGAGCCGCAACAAGCGCCGCGCCGTGCGCGCGCCGCGGATCATGTCGAAATACTACCGCGCGATTCTCGATCTCTTGCTCCAAAGGGGCTTTGTGGCGCCACGCCATCCGGTTCGTCTGGGCAAGCTCGCCCGCATTGGCATTATCTTCCGTTACGCTCTCATCTGATGCAAAGATCCGTTCACATCATCGGTGCTGGAATTTCCGGCCTCTCGGCTGCAGTGCGGCTGTCCAATGCAGGCTTCCACGTGCACGTGCACGAGGCCACGCAGCAGGCTGGCGGCCGCTGCCGTTCCTATTTCGATGCGGCGACGAACCTCACAATAGACAACGGCAATCATCTGCTGCTCTCGGGCAACCGCCACGCGCTGGCCTATGCCCGCTCGATCGGCAGTGAAGCCGGGCTGGTCGGTCCCAAGAGCGCGCAGTTTCCCTTCGTCGATCTTGCGACCGGGCAGCGCTGGCAACTCGATCTTGGCGACGGCCGCCTGCCGCTCTGGGTGTTCGACGAGGCGCGCCGAGTGCCCGATACCGGATTGCGCGATTATCTCGCATTGATGCCGCTGATCTGGGCGTCGAAAGATGCGCTGATTGGCGACACTATTCCCTGCAAGGGAGCGCTCTATCAACGGCTCGTGCAGCCGCTGCTGCTTGCAGCGCTGAACGTCGATCCGCCCGAAGGTTCGGCGGGTCTTGCCGGCGCGATTGTCCGGGGAACGCTGTTGGCCGGTGGGCAGGCGTGTCGGCCGTTGATTGCGCGTGAGGGCCTGAGCGCTGTGCTTGTCGAACCCGCCGTCAAGCTGTTGCAGGAGAAGGGGGCCTCCGTCCAGCTCGGCCATGAGTTGCACGAATTGGGCGCCTCCGGCGACCGCGTCGGTACGTTGAATTTCGGCGGAGATGATACGCTCGCGATCGGGCCCGGCGACGCCGTCGTGATGGCCGTTCCGCCCCGCGCCGCCTCGTCCCTGATTCCCGGCCTGAAGTCGCCGACCAAATTCCGCGCCATCGTGAACGCGCATTTCCGCTTCGAGCCACCACCGGCCGTGCCGCCGATCCAGGGCGTAATCGGTGGTCTGGTCGAGTGGCTGTTCGCGTTCCCCAACCGCCTCTCCGTGACGATCAGCAACAGCGACCGGCTGGTCAATATGCCGCGGGAGGAGCTTGCGCAGGCGATCTGGCGTGATGTTTGCAAGGCTGCAGGCGTCGCCGGCGAATTGCCTCCTTGGCAAATCGTGCGCGAGCGCCGGGCGACCTTTGCCGCAACGCCCGAGCAGAATGCCATGCGGCCCGGGGCTGTCAGCGGGCTGAAAAACCTGTTTTTCGCGGGTGATTGGACTGATACGGGGTTGCCCGCAACCATCGAAGGATCAGTGCGATCGGGCGATCGCGCCGCCGATCTCGTCCTGCGCATGCAGCGGGCCTGACTCCGCGCATCGGCAGATGAGCGTTCTCAACCGAGAAATATCGGAGAATCGAGCAAGATGCATTCTGTGAACAAGAGCGTGACAAGCGGCGAAGTCCTGGAATCCAGCATTGCGTCGGCAACGAACGCGCTGCTCGGATTTCAGCAGTCCGATGGGCATTGGGTGTTCGAGCTCGAGGCCGACAGCACCATCCCCGCGGAATACGTCCTGCTGCGCCATTATCTCGCAGAGCCGGTTGATGCGGCGTTGGAAGCCAAGATTGGCAATTATCTGCGCAGGGTGCAGGGCGCCCACGGCGGCTGGCCGCTGGTGCATGACGGCCCGTTCGACATGAGCGCCAGTGTGAAGTCCTATTTCGCGCTGAAGCTGATCGGTGACTCCGTCGATGCGCCGCATATGGCGCGCGCGCGTGAGGCGATTCGCTCGCGGGGAGGCGCCATCCACAGCAACGTGTTTACCCGTTTCACGCTGGCGCTGTTCGGAGTGTTGACTTGGCGTGCCGTGCCGGTGCTGCCGATCGAGATCATGCTGCTGCCGTTCTGGTCGCCGTTCCATCTTAACAAGATCTCCTATTGGGCGCGCACCACCATTGTGCCGCTGATGGTGATAGCGGCGCTGAAGCCTCGCGCCAAAAATCCGAAAGGCGTCGGCATCGACGAATTATTCCTGGAGGATCCGCGCTCGATCGGCATGACTGCCAAGGCGCCGCACCAGAGCTTGGGCTGGTTCGTCCTGTTCCGCTCGCTCGATGTTGTCTTGCGGGCGGTCGAGCCGCTCTTTTCGAAGAAGTTGCGCAAACGCGCCATCGATTCTGCGCTCGCTTTCATTGAGGAGCGGCTGAATGGCGAGGATGGCATGGGCGCCATCTACCCGCCGATGGCCAATATCGTAATGATGTACGAGGCGCTGGGTAAGGACGAGAACTATCCGCCGCGTGCGGTGACGCGCCGAGGGATCGATAAGCTGCTCGTCATCGGCGAAGACGAGGCCTATTGCCAGCCCTGCGTCTCACCGGTGTGGGATACGACGCTGACCTGCCACGCGCTGCTGGAATCGGGCCGCGCGGAGGCGGCGCCTGCCGTCAAGCGTGGTCTTGACTGGCTGCTTCCGAAGCAAGTCCTGGACGTGAAGGGGGACTGGGCGGTGAAGCGGCCCGACACGCGTCCCGGCGGCTGGGCCTTCCAGTACAACAACGCCCATTATCCCGATCTCGACGACACCGCCGTGGTGGTGATGTCAATGGACCGCATGCGCCGGGAGCACGCGACGCAAGGCTATGAAGCCGCGATCGCACGCGGCCGCGAATGGATCGAGGGGATGCAAAGCGACGATGGCGGCTGGGCGGCCTTCGATGTCAACAACCTAGAATACTATCTGAATAACATCCCGTTCTCGGATCATGGCGCGCTACTCGATCCGCCGACCGAGGACGTGACCGCGCGTTGCGTCTCCATGCTGGCCCAGCTCGGCGAGACCGAGAAAAGCAACAAGGCCTTAGCCAACGGCGTCGCCTATCTCAGGCGCACCCAGCACCCCGAGGGGTCATGGTACGGGCGCTGGGGCTTGAACTTCATCTACGGCACCTGGTCGGTGCTCTGCGCTCTCAATGTGGCCGGCGTCGACCACCAGGACCCGATGATCCGCAAGGCTGTGGATTGGCTGGCCTCGATCCAGAATCAGGACGGCGGCTGGGGTGAGGATGCCATCAGCTACAGGCTCGATTACCCTGGCTGGGAGGCGGCGCCCTCGACGGCCTCGCAAACCGCATGGGCCTTACTCGCTCTGATGGCTGTAGGTGAAATTGATCACCCAGCAGTAGCGCGGGGGGTTGAGTACCTAATTGCAACACAAAGCAAAAAAGGGCTGTGGGACGAGCAGCGCTATACGGCTACAGGCTTTCCTCGGGTGTTTTATCTACGGTATCATGGTTACCGGAAGTTCTTTCCGCTCTGGGCGTTGGCTCGGTATCGGAACTTAAGGAACACCAACAGCAGGGTGGTAGGGGTCGGGATGTGAGTTTTGAGGTGGGGGACGAGGTTTTCGCGGGCAGTGAAGTTGACCCGCGGCCAATTCTTATTGTGACCGGCTTGGTTCAAGAGGCGCGTATCGCAGCAGGGCCCGGCATGGCCGTTATCTGCAGCAGTAGCAATCCAAGGCAATTGCGGGCACTTCTGACGGTTGTGGATCCAGAGAGCATCCGCGGCGTGGTTTCCTTTGGGGTTGCCGGAGGGCTTGATCCAACACTCAGGTCGGGCGACGTGGTCGTTGCCACAGAGGTGCTGGCAGGCGATGCCCGCTGGGCTGCCGGCCTGTCGCTCAGCGACGACCTCATCGTCAAGCTCACCTCCGGACGCCGCCGTGTCGTGCGTGGCTTGCTTGCCGGCGCGGAGGAGGTGTTGGTAGGCCGTTCCAGCAAAGCTGCACTTCACTCGGAAACCGGAGCGGCTGCCGTCGATATGGAGAGCCATATAGCGGCTGCCTACGCGGCCAAGATGAGACTGCCCTTTGCTGCACTGCGGGTCATCAGCGATCCCGCCCATCGTGCGCTGCCGGCTCTGGCGCGCGCCGCCATCAAGCCGAACGGTCAGATCGATTTGGCGGCGATCCTGCGCGGGGTCGTACGCAACCCGGCAACGCTGCGTGCGCTGGTGTCGACCGGCCTGGACTTCAATCGCGCGCTACGCTCACTGCGCGGTTGCCGTGGCTTCCTGCCGGGCAGCGAGATTCTGATGTCCGAGGCGGCCTGAGACAGGTCTCGTAGATGGGGTGAGCCATTGCGAACCCCATCGCTTCCAGTGCCGGCGAAGCCGACGAGTTGATGCTAACAATGCGACGAACTGGGGCGCGTCACGCCGCGAGAACGCGGATTCGCATCTTCTCCTGAAACCAAATCTGAAGTGTGCCGCGCCACTGTAATTGGTGTGGCTTTCTGTCGGCCGGATTATCTCACGTGCGAGCTTTTCAGCATGTCCGTTTCCAAGATTCTTCTGTTGAGCGTTTCCGCCGGCGCAGGCCACATGCGCGCTGCTGAGGCTCTGCACCAATGCGCGCAGCAGCAGTTTCCCGGCGTGCAGACCCTGCATCTGGATGTGATGCAATACGTCACTGCTGCCTTCCGCAAGATCTACGCGGACTGGTATGTGAAGCTTATCAACGCCAGCCCTGCGATGTGGCGGCTGCTTTACGAAAAGACGGACCAGGCCGATCCGCGCTCTCCGTTACAAAGGCTGCGGCGGGCTACCGAGCGGCTTAATACCAAGGCATTGCTGCGTGCGGTGCAGGATTTCGGGCCGGATGCCGTGGTGTGCACCCATTTTCTGCCGGCCGAATTGCTGATGCACGAAATTCGCCGCGAGCGCCTGCGCTTGCCGGTTTGGGTGCAGGTGACCGACTTCGATTTGCATCGCATGTGGATCATGTCGAACATGGCGGGCTACTTCGCGGGCAATGATGAGATCGCCGAGCGCATGCGGCAGATGATCGCTCCATCAGCGCAAATCCACAGCACGGGCATTCCCGTCATGCCGGCCTTTGGCGAGGCGCCCGATGCCGTCGCGGCCAGACGGCAATTCGGACTCGACCCCGCGCGGCGCATGGTGCTGTTGATGGGGGGTGGCGCAGGCATGGGCGGCCTGGACGATGTAGCGCGCACTTTGCTGACCATTGAACAGGACTTTCAACTGGTCGTGCTGGCAGGCAAGAATGAAGATACGTTGCGGGCGCTACAGGCGCTGGCAGCGGAGCATCCGGCGCGGCTTATTCCGATGGGTTTCACCGACCAAGTGCATTGCCTGATGGCATGCGCCAGTTTCGTCATCACCAAGCCCGGCGGTTTGAGCACGTCCGAATGCTTGGCTATGGGTGTCCCCATGATCCTGAACAGCCCCATTCCCGGGCAAGAGGAGCGTAATGCCGATTACCTGCTGGAACAGGGTGCCGCGCTCAAGGCTGTGGATGGTATCGCGCTCACATGGCGGGTGCGTCGCTTGCTGACTGAGCCGCAGTTACTCGACACCATGCGTTGTCGTGCAGTTGCGCTTGGTCGCCCACAGGCGGCACGCAATGTGTTGAACGTCGTGACTGCGCAGCGCTCATGAGCGGCAACGCCAGCGGAAATGCTTTGCCGCGCCGGCCTGTGGTGCTCGCGCTCACCCTCGCGGGGGTGTTGCTGCTGGCTTACTTTTTCGCCAACGTGGAAATCGAGATCGAGGGCGCTGCGGGCTGGGCCGCCAACCTGCCTACTTGGCGCATCGAAAAGCACTGGCTGCTCGACATCTTCTGGGGTGGCCGGCCACTGACCGGCTATCACGCCTGGGTCTTTCCCTTCGTGGCCTTGTTCTTTCATTTTCCGTTGCTGTTCATGGGCCATTTTTCGTGGCGCGCGGAAGCGCGGGTGATCGCTTGCATCCAGATATTCTGGATCGTCGAGGATTTCTTGTGGTTCGTGTTGAACCCGGCCTTCGGTTTGAGCAAATTTACCCCGAAGGAAGTACCTTGGCACGTCCATTGGTGGGGACCGGCGCCCGTGGACTACTGGACTTTTCTGGGTGTTGCGCTGGTCCTATTCGCATTGTCCTGCCTTCCACACAAACAACCATGAAATCCATTGTTCTTGCTTCATTGTTGGGTCTAGCGCTCGTATCGCCCAGCGTTGCGCAAACGGCGGCTGTGGCTCCGCCGTCGCTTCAGCGTGAGGCGAGCGCACGTCCCGCCGAATGGGCCAAGCCGATTGACCGGAGCCGCAATCTCTACCAGATCGCGCCGGGCCTGTACCGCAGCGCCCAGCCTGAACAGCGCGATGCGGCACAGCTGCAGGCGCTGGGCATTCGCACCATCATCAACTTCAGGGCGCACCATCGGGACGAAGATGTGCTGAATTTACCAGGTGTGAAACTGGTCCGCATCCCGATGGATACGTGGTGGATCGGCGACGATCAGATCATCGGCGCTTTGCGCGCTATCGAAGGGGCACAAAAAGACGGTCCCGTGCTCATCCATTGTCAGCACGGTGCCGATCGCACGGGCGTGGTGTCGGCCATGTACCGCATCCTCGTACAAGGCTGGACCCGCGAACAAGCCAGTCGTGAACTCGAACGCGGCAACTTCGGTTTTCACGGCATCTGGGTCAATATCCCGCACTACCTCAAGCACGCGAACATCGAAGGCCTGCGCGCTCGGATGGCGCCGATTTCGACGCAACCTGGTCGGGCTTTGTGATGTGAAGACGGTTGGCCGCAAGAGAATGTCAAAAATCGCCAAGCCGTTTTGAACCGTTCGCCGGCGTGAGGCGACCGAAATAGGTGGGATTGAACGAACCCGCTGCGCGGGAGTTGCGGTGCGAGCATATCCATCTTTCGTCGAGGCATGATATGTGCACCGCCTTTGATGCCTGGAGGATCCGTTATGGCGGCAATTCGCATCAGAGCTTTGGCACTTTTATTCTTAACATTGATCGTAGGCAGTTCGTCTGCATCTCAGCTTGAGCCCACGCGCGCCGGGCAAGAGTCATTTATCCGTCGTGCCGTATTTGCTGATGGACTGCTCTGGCTCCTATCTGATGCGGGGCGATTGTCGAGCATAGCAAATGGAGGCGATAGTCGAGTCGAAGCTATGCTTCCTGAACCGGCTCTCGAACTGTGGTCCCATAGCGGACAGCCAGCCGTTATCACATGCGGACGCGACAGCTGTCCGAATTGGACAATTCGCGAGCGGGTTGGACAACGATGGATAGCGACGGCCAAAGTATCGACAGAGGGGGATCAGTTGGTCGCGGTCGGTCACGTCGGTGACACCGTCGCGCTGCTGACTCAGCGTCGAATCATTGAGATCGTCGGGGACAAGCAGATCACTACTGCCCTCTCGCAGCCTCTCCGCGCGGGTAGAATCGCATCCGCGTATATCGCACCCACGAGCATCTTTGTCGGATTCAACAACGGGGAATGGGGTGGAGGCTTGCAGCGAATCGGCAGGCAAACCGGCGAGGTGTCGGCAATCGAGAGCAACACGTCGGGCCAGTTGTGCGGGGGGCCCCTCAATACGGACTGTGATCCGGTCAACGGCATTGCTGCCGAGCCTTGGAAGCCGGAGTGTATTGCTGTTGCTGTTGGACTGGTCCACATGGCACCGCATGGGCGGATCGTCGAAGTATGTGGAGACGTCGTCCGGGGGCTCTACATCAAGCCCCATGGACAGCAGCCACCAGAGAACGAGGTAACGCGAGAGCGCGATGAGCCTTTCTCGACCGTGGCTTTCTTTGAATTGAAGGCGGGGGGGGCCGGGACGCTTTGGGCCGCCGGAATAGATGGCATCTACCAGATTGGGCCAGAGGGCTTAATGCAATCAACTCCGCTGCCCAAGTTCAAGCAGGTCGACGGATTGTCCGTGAGCTTCGATTTACCGGATGTTGTGGTTGTGCTCACCGACGTAAACCGACGCTCCTCCTTGAGCGGGAGCGTGCCGATCTTGATTCCGCGGTGACATATCGTGAAAATGCGCAATGGCTTTGCGTGGAGGTGAGAGCGCCAAGAGGCGAAGCGGCGCGCTCACCATTCAAGCGTCGTTATTGCGGAAAATGGTGGGCATTGGCGCTCCGCGTCTTTGCCCACGCCTAACGGTCTACTCGGAAGCAACCGCTTACGCGGCGGTTGAGGCGTTCTTTGCAGCTTTCTCTTGGCTCTCGTCGCTACGCATCTCTGAGAGCTTCGTCTGAACCTGCTCCGAGAAGATGTATTGTGCCGGGCGCTGCTTGGAGAGATCGATCTCGGGCGCCATCGGCCCCTCGGTCTTGATGCCACGCAGCGCCACCCGGAGCGCATTCAGCGGATTCGCGACGGCCGCATCGGCTGCGGTCGGCTCGTAACCGCAATGTGCCATGCAGTTGGCGCACTTCTCGTACTTGCCGGTGCCGTAAGAATCCCAGTCAGTGGTCTCCATCAGCTCCTTGAACGTCTTCGCGTAGCCTTCACCGATAAGGTAGCAGGGCTTTTGCCAGCCGAAGATATTGCGAGCCGGCATGCCCCAGGGTGTGCATCTGAAATCCTGATTGCCGGCGAGGAAGTCGAGGAACAGGCCGGAATGCATGAAATCCCACTTCTTGCCCTTGCCGAGTGCAAAGACGTCGCGGAACAGCTTCTTCGTCTTTGCGCGGTTGAGGAAGTGCTCCTGGTCCGGCGCCCGCTCGTAGGCGTAGCCCGGTGCCATCGAGACGCCGACGCCGAGCTCGGTGGTGAAATCGAGGAACTTCGCGATCTCTTCCGCCGCATAGCCGTCGAAGATTGTGCAATTCACGTTCACGGCGAAGCCTCGAGCCTTGGCCGCCTTGATCGCGGCGACCGCGCGGTCGAATACGCCCTCCTGCGACACAGACTTGTCGTGATGATCGCGCAGGCCATCGAGATGGACGGAGAAGAACAGGTAGGGCGAAGGCTCGAACAGATCGAGCTTCTTCTCCAGAAGCAGTGCGTTGGTGCACAGCGAGACGAACTTCTTGCGCGCCACGAGGCCGCGCACGATCTCGCCGATCTCCTTGTGGATCAGCGGTTCGCCACCCGGGATCGCCACCATCGGCGCGCCGCATTCCTCGGCGGCATCCCAGCACTCCTGCGCGGTCATCCGCCGGTTAAGGATGGCGTCGGGATAATCGATCTTGCCGCAACCGGAGCAGGCGAGATTGCAGCGAAACAGCGGCTCCAACATCAACACAAGCGGATAGCGTTTGCGGCCAAGCAGCTTCTGCTTGAGCAAATAGCCGCCGATACGTATTTCCTTGAAGAAGGGTATAGCCATTACGGTTTCTTTCTGGGATTGAAAAACAGGTGGGGGTCAGCTTGCCGCGAGTTCGGCCGGCAGCCGGAATTCGATCTTCTCTTCTCGGCCGGGTAGCACCGAGACCGTGACCGGCCCGATGCGCCGCAGAGCTTCAATCACATCGTCGACGAGAACCTCAGGTGCGGAGGCGCCAGCGGTAATGCCGACGGTCTTTGCGTCTTTGAGCCATTCCGGATTGAGCTCGCTGCCATCGGCGATGAGGTAACTCGCGACACCAGCCTCGGTGCCGATTTCGCGGAGCCGATTCGAGTTGGAGCTGTTGGCAGCGCCCACCACCAGGATTACGTCAACCAGCTTGCTCAGGTCCCTTACTGCAGATTGACGATTCTGTGTCGCATAGCAGATATCCCGGGTGTCCGGGCCTTGAATATCTGTAAATCGCTTTTGCAGCGCTGCGATAATGTCCTTGGTGTCGTCAACACTGAGGGTCGTCTGGGTGATGTAGGCAACCGGCGTGTCCGTGGGCAGCATCAAAGCCGCGACGTCGTTGACGTTCTGAACCACCAGCACTGGGCCGGGAACCTGGCCCATAGTGCCCTCGACCTCGGGATGGCCGGCATGGCCTATCAGGACCAGCGCGCGGCCCTTGGACATGTAGCGCTTGCCCTGATTGTGAACTTTCGTGACCAGGGGGCAGGTCGCATCGAGCACGGGAAGATCACGCGCCGCGGCCTCCTCCTCCACGCTGCGCGCGACGCCGTGTGCGCTGAACACGGTAACCGCCATCGGCGGAACCTCCGAGAGGTCCTCGACGAAGATCGCGCCTTTGTTCTTCAGGCTCTCAACTACGTATTTGTTGTGCACGATCTCGTGGCGCACGTAGACTGGAGGACCGTACTTCTCCAGCGCTCGTTCAACCGTTTCGATCGCACGCACCACCCCGGCGCAAAAGCCGCGCGGCTGTGCAAGATAAACTTCCATTGGACGTCCGTTACGCAAATAGTTAACCAAATCCTATGTTTCTGGGCCCCCCCAACAACTCCTAATGAGTAGCGATTGTCGCGCTGTTGGTTCCGGCATCCGCACTGGCACCGGTCAGCTCTTTGGCCCTAAGCGCATGGAGGCAAGGGGCTTTGTGTCAAAAAATCGTCGTCTAGGAAAGCCAGATCGAATCAACCAAGGGGTAGGGCAGTCGGTGCCGGTATTATGGTGCGGCAGCGCCGGCGGTTCCGTCAAAGTCTAACGCCAACCGCCCTCACTTGTTCGTCACTTTATGGCCTGTCAATTCGGCTATACCAGCGACGCGCGTGATTTGGCCACGTTTCCACGCCATTTGTCCGTCCGTTTTCGGACAAGACCCTAAACAGCATTGGGTTCGTCAGTGAACTCCGGTAAGCAGCAACCGTTTCCCGGCAAGCTGGCAACGCTAGAAAGAAAAGATGTGCTGACACGTATTGTCGTCTGGATCGTCAGGGCCTGCACCCGGCTTGCCCCACTTGTTGTCATCCTCGGTCTCGTCCTGGCGGTCGCGGCGAGCTACTACTCTGTGCAGCATTTCGTCATCAACACCGACATCAACTCGCTGATTTCCACTCATCTTGATTGGCGCCAGCGCGACGAGCAGTTCGACCATGCCTTTGAGCGCGATTCGACGATTTTGGCAGTGGTGGAGGCCGCCACCCCAGAACTGACCCGGTCGGCGGCGGATGCGCTCGCGGACCGGCTGAGGGATGACAAGACACATTTCTCGTCGATGCAGCAACTCGGCAGTGGCGAGTTCTTCGAAAAGAACGGGCTATTGTTCCTGCCTGTCGAGGAGGTCGAGAAGGTCACCAGCCAGTTCGGGGCCGCGGCGCCACTGATCGAAATCATGGCTGGCGATCCGAGTATCCGTGGCCTCACTGGGGCGCTGGAGACGGGACTGGTTGGCGTGAAGCGGGGAGAGGTGAAGCTCGACGATACCGAGCGGCCCTTCAATTTGGTTGCGCAGACGGTCGAGACTGTCCTGAACAAGGGCACCGCCACCTTCTCGTGGCGCGAGCTTACCAGTGACCAGCCGCTGACTGACGCGGACAAGCGCGCCTTCATCGAGTTCAAGCCGATCCTTGACTTCAACGCTCTGGAGCCAGGCAAGGACGCGACCGATGCGATCCGCCAGGCAGCAGCTGCGCTGGATTTTCCCAGTAAGTATCAGGCGCGAGTCCGGTTGACCGGACCGGTGCCGATCGCCAATGAGGAATATTCGACGGTACAGGAAGGCGCGCTCACCAATGGCATCGGCACCATCGTCGTGGTGCTGTTCATCCTTTGGCTTGCGTTACGGTCCGCAAAGATCATCTTTGCCGTGTTCGTCAACCTCTTCATCGGGCTCACGCTCACGACCGCGCTCGGGCTCATGATGGTAGGCTCACTCAACCTCTTGTCGGTCGCGTTTGCGGTCTTGTTCGTCGGTCTGGGCGTCGATTTCGGCATCCAGTTCAGCGTCCGCTATCGTTCGGAGCGCTTCAAGCACAACGATCTGGTTAGCGCGCTGGAGCTGGGGGCGCGGCGCTCGGCTGTGCCGTTGTCGCTGGCGGCGATGGCAACGGCTGCCGGCTTCTTGTGTTTCATGCCGACCGACTACAAGGGCATTTCGGAACTCGGCCAGATTGCCGGCGTCGGCATGCTGGTGGCGTTCCTGTCGAGCATTACCGTGCTTCCGGCGCTACTGAAGCTGCTCAACCCGCCCGGCGAAAAGGAACCGGTCGGCTACGCCTTCCTGGCGCCGCTCGATCGCTTCCTGGAAACGTACCGCGTGCCGATCATTGCCGGTACGCTGCTGGTGTCGCTCGGCGGACTGCCGCTGCTCTACTACTTGAAGTTCGACTTCAATCCGATGAACCTGCGCAACCCGAACGCAGAATCGATCGCGACCTTCCTCGACCTGCGTAAGGACCCGAACACTGGCGCCAATGCGATCAATGTGCTGACGCGCTCGGAAACCGACGCCAAGCAAATTGAGGCGACGCTGGAGAAGCTGCCGGAAGTGTTGCGCGTGATGTCGCTCGACAGTTTCGTGCCACCGGACCAGGCGCCAAAGCTGAAGCTGATCGCGCAGGGCGCCAAGGTGCTTAATCCCGCGCTCAATCCCGACTCGATCGACCCGGCACCGTCGGACCAGGAGAACGTCGAGTCGTTGAAGTCGGCGGCGGATAATTTGCGGCGGACCGCCGGCGACGCCAAGGGACCGGGTGCTGTTGCCTCGCTACGCCTTGCCGATGCGCTGCAGAATCTCGCCGATTCTACCGCTGAAAAGCGCAACAACGCGCAGACGATCTTCGTTGCGCCGCTGAAGATCGTCCTGGATCAGCTCAAGGATTCGCTCCAGGCCCAGCCCATTTCCCTCGAGACGCTGCCGCCCGACCTCGTCAATGCCTGGAGGAGCAAGGATGGCCTTATACGGGTCGAAGCGCAGCCAAGTGGTGATCCCAACGACAACGATACGTTGCGTAAATTCGCTGCCGCCGTGCTCGATGCCGAGCCGAACGCGATTGGTGGACCGGTGTCCATCCTCAAATCCGGCGACACCGTTGTAAGGGCGTTTATTCACGCGGGCATCTATTCGCTTGTCGTGATCGGCCTTTTGCTTTGGCTCACCTTGCGCCGAATAGCCGATGTGCTGATGACGTTGGTGCCGTTGCTGGTGGCCGGCGCGGTCACGCTGGAAATCTGCGTGCTGATCGGGTTACCGTTGAACTTCGCCAACATCGTTGCGTTTCCGCTGCTGCTTGGCATCGGCGTCGCGTTCAAGATCTATTACGTCGTGGCGTGGCGGTCAGGCAGAACGAACCTCCTGCAATCCAGCCTGACGCGCGCGATCTTTTTCAGCGCCCT
>JGI24705J35276_12238588_pt1 | contig 27864 bp, 32 predicted proteins | sample TergutNt197P4_FD_35276 | JGI IMG/M metagenome (IMG submission 35276) | reverse complement strand
TTTGAGAAAAGCGACTACCTTTCCCTAACATATAAGAATTTTTACATACTTATTTTACTATACTTTACATGTTATGTCAATCTTTATTTTAGTTAACTTCACAATTGAAATCTTTAATCAATAATGATATTATATGCTTAAATTGATTTATAAGGAGAATTATTATGCCCAGTATCTATTGGCTTTCTCAGTTATTTGTAGTAATTGCCTATATAATATGTGGGATTGCCTTTTTACAAAAAAAGCAATTTAAAATATTAATTTTAGTAACCATATTTAATTTACTAATGTTAATACAATTCTCATTATTAGGTGCAATAATGGGTGCTATTGCTAATGGAATTAACATTTCAAGGAATTTATTATTTATATATAATATAAAAATAAAAAAAGAAAATACAAAAATAGTTTTATATTTCTTTTTATTAATTACAATAGTTTTAACTTTTGTCTTTTATTCATCTCCAATTGACCTTTTCCCTTGTATCCTTGCTTTAATTGGAACTTATGCTTATTGGAGCAACAATACTAAAACCGTTAGAATATGTAACCTTATATGCAGTTGTTGTTATATTATTTATGCAATTCCAATTAAATCTTATTTTACAATTATTGCAGAAGCCTATTTAGTTTTAACAACAATAATTGGATATCTTAAACATGAGCGAGCTTCATAAGAAAATAATAGTCTTTAGTAACAATAATATTTAATTATTTTTTCATATATTTCTTCCAGCTTATTCAATTTACTTATTTCTATGTGTTCATTACATTGATGTGCTGTAACTGGTCCTAGTCCCAATACTACTGAGTTTGATCCTTTTATAAAACTAGCTTCTGTAACATAATTTTCTGCTATTCTTTTATTTCCAGATATTTCTTCTATTACATTTATCATTTCATTGTCTTCATTTATATTTGCCTCTATATTTATTCCTATATCAAATTCACAATCGTATTTTTTTAATATGTTTTCTAACCTTTTTTTTATAATCTCATTATGTTCTTTTAAAATTGTTCGTGCATCAAATTCTATCACACACTTGTCTGCAACTTTATTTATTGCATCTCCACCGTTTATTTTCCCAACATTAATAGTAGTATATGGTATAGAAAATAAATTGTTTTTATCATTCTCCAATTCTTTTGCAAAATCTAATAACTCACTTATAAAATTATACGCTTTTATAATAGCACTTTCTCCTTTATTTGGTGTACTGGAATGAGCAGATTTCCCAAAAAATGTTACTTTCATCTCCATACACCCTTTAGTTGCTATAATTGGTTTTAAATCAGTTGGCTCTGACAATATTAAATACTCTGGAAATTTTTCTTTTTTTCTTATTAATAAATCTATACCTTTAAAATTTATTTCTTCATCAAAAGTAAAATAAAGTTTTAAACCTCTTTTTAATTTACCAATATCTATACAATTGATTGCCTTCAAAAAAGCAGCTATTCCGTCCTTTCATATCACATACTCCAAGACCATATGCTATGTTATTTTCTATTGTTAATTTCAATGGATTACTATCCCATCCTTGAGTTGCTTTAACTGTATCTAAATGTCCACTAAAAGCCAATATTGGTTTTTTGCCAATTTGTGCCACTAAATTTGCCTTCTTGGTATTTTTATCAAAAACTCTGCTAACAGAAAATCCTTTTTCTATTAGATAATTTTCTATCCACACTATAGCTTCATTATTTTCTAAATCTTCTGCTGTATTAAAACTTACTAATTTTTTCAATATTTTAACTGTTTCCAAAATTATTACTCCTTTTTATCCATTTTTTTATTAAGTCATATTTTATATTCATTGCACCTAACTCTATACTTGGTCTTTTACTTCCATGGTAATCTGTCCCACCAGAAATATATTTGTTTCTATTCCTACAAAAATCTAATAGATATTGTGTTTGCTCTTCTGTAAAAGTAGAATAATAACATTCTATTCCATCAATATCATAGTTGTTTGTAAGTTCTTCTAGTAGTTTAATTGCGTTTTCTTCATATTGATAAATATGTGGTATAAATACTAGTCCACCTGCCCTTTTTATAATATCTATAACTTTGTTTGCACTTGGAATTAAATCACTCTCATCAATATAGAATTTACTGTTTATATTAGTCGTATGCCTTTTATGAAACACAGATTCTTTTTCCCACGATTCCTCATCTGGAACAAATTGTTTATTATACATATTTTTTCTCATTTCATTATGCAAATATTCTGTAGCATAATAATATCCACTACACTTATAATCTTTTAATATATCCCCTTCAAACTTCATCCCAACTTGAGTACATTTATTATATAACCTTTCTAGTTCAGTTTTATTAATTTGTTCAAATGGTAAATACAGTCCTTCCACTTCTTTATTTATTTTTTTATAATCTACACAGTAGCCTAATAATTCTATTGAAAATCCTTTCACATATGCTTGAAGTTCTACACCAATTATTATTTCCCCAGAATAGTATTTTTTTATATTATCTTTTTCCATCATTTCATATACTTTGCAATTATCGTGATCTGTAATGGAAACACCTTCTAATCCAATTCTTTCTGCCTTCATAAGTATAGTCTTATAATCATCTGAACCATCTGAACAATTACTATGAATATGTAAATCTATCATATTAATAATCTCCTTTTTTGTTCTCTTCCTTTTTATTCCCTTCTACTTTGTGTCTTTCAGTTAGTTTTGATTTTATATCTTCTACGGTTATATTTTTTTCGTACATTAAAACTAAAATATGATATGCCAAATCAGAAATTTCCCCTATTAATTCTTCTTTATCTGCATTTTTAGCTGATATAATTGTTTCAGATGCTTCCTCACCAATTTTCTTACATATTTTATCTATCCCTTTTTCTAATAGATAATTTGTATATGAGCCATCTTTAGGATTAATTGCTCTTTCAATAATCATGTTATATACATTTTCTATTATTTGATTATCTATTTCATTTTCTGCATTTTTTATTACTTCATTAAAAAAACAAGAATATTCACCTGTATGGCATGCCGCACCTGTTTGTTCAACTTGAATTAATAATGTGTCTGAATCACAATCTAAATACATATTCTTTATTTTTTGAAAATGTCCAGATTCTTCTCCCTTATGCCATAGTTTTTGCCTGCTCCTTGAATAAAAGCAAGTCTCATTTTTTTCTAACATATAAGAATAGCTTTCCTTGTTTACATATGCTAACATTAAAACCTTGTTTGTATTATAGTCTTGTACTACTGCTGGTATTAGTTCCTGTTTTTCAAAGTCTGGTTCCATCTTTATACCCTCCCTATTATTCCAATAAATTTTCCCATTTCTTCATTTGTTCCAATTGTTACTCTAATCCAATTATCTAATCTTGGCTTTTTAAAGTATCTTACTAATATTTTATTTTCTTTTAAATATTTGAAAATGTCTTCTGCCTGTTTCTCTTTATGTGTTATAAATAAAAAATTTGTTTTTGAATTTAAAACTGTAAAACCTAATTCTATTAATGCCTTTTTAGTTTTTTCTCTTGTAGAAATAATAATATCTATTTTTTCATTTAGATAATCTACATCTTTTATTGCTTCTATCGCTCCTATCTGTGCCAACATATCGATTGGATAAGAATTAAACGAATCTTTTACCCTATTCATCCCATTAATTAGTTCTTTATTTCCAATTGCAAAACCAACACGGAGACCTGCCAGCGAATATGATTTTGATAATGTTCTTACTACAATTAAATTGTTATATTTGTTTATTAATGGCAGTACAGTTTCTTCACCAAAATCCGCATATGCTTCATCAATTAAAACAACACTGTTTGGATTATTTTTCACAATAGTTTCAGTCTCATCTTTTGATAAAGCTATACCTGTAGGTGCGTTGGGGTTTGCAATTACAATTCCGTTGTTTTCTATTAAATAATTATTTATATCTATTGTATAATCTTTTTTTAATGGTATTTCATTTGCCGTAATATTATATAAGTTACAATATACTGGATAAAAGCTATATGTAATATCAGGCATTAAAACATTGTCTTTTCCCATATAAAATGTTTGAAATGCAGTAGCCAATACCTCATCAGAACCATTACCAACAAAAATGTTATTGGCTGCCACCCCTAACAGTTTTGCATATGTTTCTCTTAATTCCATACACTCTGAATCTGGATATAACCTTAATTTCTCGAAATTAACTTTTTTTATTGCTTCTATTACTTTTATTGATGGAGAGTATGGGTTCTCATTTGTATTTAATTTAATATATTCTCCATCTTTTGGTTGTTCTCCTGGAACATATGGTTCTAGCCCTTCTACTTTATTACTAAAAAATGACATCGTCCCTCCTTGCTTACTCTTCAAATCTCACTTTTATTGAATTAGCATGTGCATCAAGTCCTTCTAAAGTTGCAAACTCTACTACATCTTCTTTAAATGTTTCCAATACATCTTTAGGATAATAACTATATGATGAATATTTAACAAAATCATATACTCCTAATGCTGAATAAAATTTTGCTGTTCCAGATGTTGGTAAAACATGATTTGTTCCACTCATATAATCTCCTAATGGCTCTGGTGAATTTTCGCCCAGAAATATTGAACCTGCATTTTTCACTTTTGGCAATTGCAATATAGGCTCTTTTGTTAATACTTCCAAATGCTCTGGTGCAATTTCATTCGATATTTCAAATGCTTCATCTATTGTTTTTACAATTATACTTACTCCAAAATTTTGTAATGAAGATCTTATTATCTCTGCTCTTTTTAAATATGATAACTGTCTTTCAATTTCTTTATTTACATTGTCTGCTAATTTTTCACTTGTTGTAATTAATATTGCACTTGATAATTTATCATGTTCCGCTTGGCTCATTAAATCTGCCCCGATATATTTTGGATTAGCCAATTCATCTGCTATAATTAAAACTTCACTTGGTCCTGCAATCATATCTATACCCACAGTTCCAAATACAAGCTTTTTTGCTGTTGCTACATATATATTTCCCGGCCCTACAATTTTGTTTACTTTTTTGATTGTTTTTGTTCCATAGGCCACTGCTCCAATTGCTTGTGCTCCTCCAACTTTATATATTGTACTTATTCCGCATACAGATGCTGCTGCAATTATTATGTCTGGGACTTTACCATCTTCCTTTACAGGAGTTATCATAACTATTTCTTTTACTCCTGCCAAAACAGCTGGTATAGCATTCATTAATACAGTTGATGGATATGCCGCTGTTCCTCCTGGTACATATATTGCAACTCTTTCCAATGGTCTAACTACTTGCCCCATTATAACTCCATTTTCTTTGTACATACTCCACGATTTATCTATTTGGTTACAATGAAACTCTGTTATTTGCTCACATGCCCTTTGAAGAATTCGCATAAAGTTATCACTTGTATTTCTTATTCCTTCTTTTATTTCTTTTTCTGTAACTATTATATCACTTATATTGTTAATTTTAAATCCATCAAATTCTTTTGCATATTTTATTATTGCTTCATCACCATTTATTTTAACATCTTCTAAGATTTTTTCTACAGTATTTTCTACTTCTTTGTTATTTCCTTCTTTTCTTCCATTTAATTTTCTAATAATAGAGTCCAGATTACCATCATAATAAATTTTATTTAACATTTTACTACCCCTTCAATTTTTCATATAATTTATCAACAATATTATATATTTCTTCACTATGATATTTCAAGCTTACCTTGTTTGATATTAACCTAGTAGATACATCACTTATTTTTTCTATAACTTCCAACCCATTCGCTTTTAATGTAGAGCCAGTTTCAACAATATCTACTATTGCATCAGCCAAGCCAACAACTGGTGCTAATTCAACAGAACCTTCCATTTTTATTATTTCCACGTCTTCTTGTTTCTTGCTAAAATATTTTTTTGCAACTGCTGGATATTTCGTTGCAATTTTTTTTCTTGCTTTATGTTTTTTAGTTCTATATTCTGGATAACTTGCCAATGCAAAATAACATTTTCCAAAATTCAAATCCAGTAATTCATTATATTCTGTAAAATCGCTTTCATCTAATGTGTCTTTCCCAACAATTCCAAGGTCAACAATTCCATTTTTTATAAAAGTTAGTACATCATTTGATTTTGCAAATATTACTTCTATATTGTCATCTGTCCTTATAAGTAATTCTCTGTCTTTATTTTCAATATTTTCAATATCAAACCCTGCCGACTTTAATAATTTACATGCATCTTTTTCAATTCTACCTTTTGTTAATGCCATTCTAATCATTATTTTCACCTTCCTTTTCAATAGCTTTTAGTATATTATTTAAGTAATAACCCATTCCAATAGCTGGTATATTTTTTTCAAAGTTTTTATATAATGAATCATATCTTCCACCACTTATTATTGGTTCTGGGCTATTCGGACTATATACTTTAAACATTAAACAAGTATAATATTCCATTGAAGGACACATGCTCAAATCAAATATTACATTATCCTTAGCTTTTGTTTTTTCATATGTTGTCCTCAATTCTTTTAATGATTTCAATATTATTTCATCTTCAACTGAATCTATAATATTATTTAACATATCTATATTTCCACATAATCTTGGCAATTTAAATAAGAACTTCGATAATTTCTCATCTAGGTTTTTGCTTCCTATAAATTTCTCCATCTCACTAATATTCTTTTTTGATAAAATCTCAATTAATTTTTGCTTATTTCCCACTAATTCAGATATTCTATAAAACAATTTTGCAGAACCAAACTCTACTTTTAGATTTTTTAGTCCAAGCATAGGTAACGATTCTTGCAATATATTTAAGCATTCAATATTTCCTTCAATTCCAGTCTTATTTATAAGTTCAATTCCTGCTTGATAACTTTCTGAATTTCTACCAGTATATTTTTTTTCTTTTCTATATACTTTACCAAAATATGAATATCTTGCTTCTTTATTAGTATTTTGTGAAAAATAATGTCTTGCAAGTGGTATTGTGAAATCCCATCTAAGTGCAATTACTTTCCCATCTCTTCCAATATATTTAAAGACCTTATCTTCATCAAAATCTTCATAAATACTTTTGTAAAAATCCACATACTCAAATGAAGATATTAAAGTTTCTGCAACATTATATTTACTAAATATCTCTCTTAAATTTGATTCAATTCTTCTTAGCTTACTAACATCTTCTGTTATAACTCCATTTGATTCCTCTGGTATTAAAAACTTAAGTTCATCTACTAACATATTATTTTCCTCCTAACAAATAAAAAACCGTGTAAGACGCTACCTACACAGTTCTCGTTTATAAACTAATGCAGGCACAAGGTTTCAACACCTGTATCTGCATTTCTAATAATTATGCGACACAAGTGTTATTACAATGATGATGTACTTTTGCATTAATTTTTTCAAACATATTTTTACTTCTTTCTTTATATATATAATAATACAAAAATCAGTAATTGTCAATATTTTTCCACTTTAATTTATATTTTTATTTAATGTATTTACTTTCATTAAAATGTATATTATAATGTGTTTACAATGCCATAACGGTATTGTTTTATTAAAAAAGGAAGAAGAGTTATGGAATACACAATGAGCACCACATCAGGTGAAATTCGGAAAGGTATAACCTTCGAAGAATTCGCTCTGGTATTCAAAGTAGTCTTCGAGGACTTTCCTTTCCTAGAAAGCTGGTCCAATGAAGCAATGTTGGAAGAATACAACTCTTTTCAAGTCAAAGATGGAGCTGTTTACGGTTACTATCTTGACGGAAAATGTGTTGGGATTCTGACATTTCGTCCGTACACCTCAAACGAGCATCCCATCAATTATGCTTCAGATGACAAGGTAATGTACCTTTCAGATGTAGCTATTTTGCAGGATTATCGTAGAAAAGGTTACGCAACCCATTTACTTCATTGTGGCATACACCACTTTAAGACTTTGGGGTATAACTACTCTTATCTCAGAACCACAGAAGCAGATGCCCACCTCGAAAAGTTATACTTCAAGGTTGGCTTTGAGAGAATTCCTGGTTTATACCAAGGGGTTGAGCGTCTACGAATTGATGGAACTGTTCAGAAGGACATCCGTTTCTTCATGGAAATGGATTTGTCAAGTATCAATTAAACCACGCTTTTCCAAAAACTCTATTGGGTTTTGGCGTAAACAGGCAGTTATAGATAATTCTATATACTGCCTGTTTTAAATAACAAAAAAATCTCAAAAAAACAATTTATTTTACATAATTTAGTTGACAATCCGTTTTTTCTGTGGTATTATGTCATCATATTCTTTATGAATAATTTTAGATGTATAGTGCGGTGGAATTAGCTCAGTTGGTTAGAGCACTGGATTGTGACTCCAGAGGTCGCGGGTTCAAGCCCCGTATTCCACCCCATCTAAAAAAGGTTCTATAATAGGAACCTAACAAAATCCTCCTAATATAATTGGGGGATTTTTATATGCCTGAAAAAATCACTAGGAAAACTTATTCCTAGTGATTTTTCTTTTTAACAACATTATTAGGATTATTCATCGTCAGATGTGTCAACTCCTAACATTTTTTTGACACGTGCTATAGCAGAATCGCGCACTTCATCTTCTCTGTCTTCTAACAATTTAACAATATCTTCTACACCTGTGCTTTCATTCTCAGCTACAGCCTTCCGAACGTGCCAATGGCTTTTACCTTCCTCTGCCAGCTTAGAAAGATCCTCTTTTCTTGTATATACATTTTTAGCAACAGCATAAGCTAAGTTGTCATCCTCTGCTTCTACTGCTATTGCTGTAAGTGTCGCAAGCATTTCGGAATCTTCCGTTTTATTCGCACACAATCGCAGTTCATTTCTAACTGTTTGCGATAATTTTGGCGGTAAACTGTCTAAAAATACTGTTAGTTTCATATTAACCTCCATGGTAATTACCAATAAGAAATATTGAACCGTACTTCCTATAAATAGGATAAACTATAGTTAGTATAACATAATCCATTAACTCTGTCAATCGCATTTTTTAATCATTTGTTACCATTGATATAAACTGGCTTTGGGTTGTGTAATAATATATACAAAGTCTTGGAAGTTCTAGTTTACTTGATTTTTGTGTTACTTTTCCATTTTTTCCATCTCCCATTTTAAATGCAAGTGTATACCCTGCTTTTTGCAATATTTCTTTTGCATTTCCGTCAGATATTCCAAATGGATAACAGAACGAATCTTTATTTCCAACTATTTCACTTGATTTATTAATATCGTTTACTCCAAATTCAACACTTACTTTATCCATTTTATTTTTTGTTGCTTCTATACTTGTGCCATGCATAGCATGTGTATGTGAATGAATAGCTATGTTTTTTGATTTTTTCATTTCATCAAACTCGCTTTTCCCCATAAACCATTCTGGATGTTCCGAACCTTCAAGTTCTCCAGTTATAATATAGAAAACTGCATTTACATTATATTTTTCAAGTAATGGAAATGCATGGTTGTATGCTGATAATGTGCCATCATCTACTGTTAAAATTACAGATTTTTTAGGAAGTGTTATAACTCCATCCATAAATAATTCCAGTTCTTTCATTGTTGGATTATAGAAATTATTTTCTTTCAAATATTTTAATTGGTTTTCAAAAGTATGTTTATCTAAAAAAATTATAGATGCATTTTTAGCTTCTTCATATGTGTTTGTAAAAAAGTGATACATTAAAACTGGTACTCCATTTGTTTTTTCTTCATAAGTATTGAATATATTTTCTCCTTGTTTTAAACTATATTTGCTATTGTTGAATATAACATAATAATCATTTTGCTCCCTTTTGGCTGTAACGCTTGTCCCCTCTTTTAATTTAATTACCTGCTCACCTTCCAAATTACATAAATATGTTTTTTCTTTTATATCTATTTTATTTTCATACTCAGGTGCAGTTTCTTTTTCGTCAGACTCATCAATATTCTTATAATATATATAATAAGGCTCGTCTTTTAATTTAAAATACTCGCTATCTGTACTTTCAAGATTCAAATATGTTCCTTCTTCTATATCTCCTATATTAACAAAACCATCTTCTTCTTTTTTAAACAGATTTGATTTTTTATTAACTGTTACATTACTATAAAAGTAATTTTCTATATTTTCCTTTTCTCCTGCCTCCTCTTTTGGCAAGTTCCCAGTTCTGCTATTGCTTACATAATACATGGCTCCACCTATAAGTGCAACCACAATAAACATAATTAATATTTTTGTTTTCATATGCTACCTCCACATGTTTTAGTTATATCATATAAAAAAGAACAAAAGCAACATGATTAAATAATTATAGCATTTTAGACAGCATAGTATTATTTCTCGAAATATGATAATATATGAAAGGGGGATTTATATGATAAATGAAATCGAAGCAAAAAAGCTTTTAATTACAAACAAGCACCCAAGCTATTGGTTTGGGGTAAAATATTATTTGAATATATATCGTGGTTGTATGCATGGTTGTATATATTGTGATACCAGATCTGAATGTTATAAAATAGACAATTTCGACACCGATATTTCTGTTAAAACAAATAGTATTGAGCTTCTTAAAAAAGAGTTATCTAGTAAGCGCTATAGAGAAACAATCGGCTTTGGGTCTGCAAGCGACCCATATGTTCCTATTGAAAAGAAATATGAGCTAACAAAACAGGCATTAGGTGTTGTAAAGGATTTTGGATTTCCATTATTTTTATTAACAAAAAGCAATATGGTTATTCGAGATACTGAAATCATTAGTAATATTAATAAACAAAATTATGCCTGTATTGCATTTACAATTACTACAGCAGACGATAATTTAGCTAGAATAATTGAGCCACATGCTCCACTTCCTAGTGAAAGATTTAAAGCTATGAGCATTCTTTCTTTAGTGGGTATAAAAACCGGTGCTGTTGTTATGCCAATGCTTCCTTATATAACAGACACAGAAGAAAATATAACTAACATTGTAAAACAAACAAAACTGCATGACGGAAGTTTTGTTTATCCTTCTTTTGGTGTTACTCTAAGAGATAGACAGCGCGATTATTTTTATAATAATATTGATGATAATACAAAGAAAAAGTACATTGATAAATACAAAAATTATTACCAATGCACTTCTCCGAATTATAGAAAACTTAAAACTGCTTTTATTAATAGTTGTAAAGAACATAACATTTCTAGTGAAATGCCATCATATGCGAAAGAAAACAGTATTTATAATCAACTAAACCTTTTTAAATAATAGGAAATTTTTATGAAATTCCTATTTTGTTCAGGATTTATAAATTGCAGAATTCATCAAGTGCTCTAAGAGCATCTCTTAGGCCTTCTCTTATATCTTTTAGCCCTTCTTCAATTGTTTTTCTTGCTCCACATATATTGCCTCTGTCAAACTGTGCTAGGCCTGCTTCTATATCTCTTGCTCCCTCTTCTATATCTCTTAAGCCCTCTCTTATCCCAGTTCTTCTTGTATTTCTACAGTTATTTCTGTTATTACTGCAGTTACAATTATCATCAAACATATTACTTACTCCTATCTTTAAGATGGGTTATAACCCTCGCTATATTATATTAAAGATATAGTAAAAATGTACTAGCTACATAAAATGAACACCTGTGGACGTGCCAGTAGGGACGTCCACAGGTGTTCAAAAAGGACAGCGCAGTTCGCTCTGTCCTTTTTGTACTTATTAGGCAGCATATTCTTTCAAATACTTGAGTTGTTTTTCAAGTTGTTCGAGTTCTTTTTTTGCAAATTTGCAGAACTCGTCTTTTAAAATATGCTTATTTTTATTTTTACCGAAAATGCATCTACAGAATTCAAGGAATTCATCTTCTGGAGCTCCAGTTAAACCTGCTATAAGTTCAGCATTTGTTGTGCCTCTTCCTATCCATGGATTTAGCCGTAACCTCGGTTTTAAATACTCGCATCGAAGTTCAGTTTCCAGAAACATTCTACGGTATGCCGCTGTAATCTCTACTGCCTTAGAATGAATTTTTCCTAACCTCATATAATTCTCCTTTTAAAAGATTATAAATGTATTCTAACACACTTTATGTAAAATGGCAAGTTTTATTCTGTTCTTAGTGCATCTATTGGATTTAGGTTTGCTGCTCTGTAAGCTGGAAATATTCCAAATATTATCCCAATTGCAGCACTTGAACCAAATGCCAATATTACTACCCAATTTGAGTACACAAATGTATATTCCAACAAATAAGATAATTTTCCCAATACAAGCCCTACTGCTACCCCCATCATTCCACCTGTTATGCTAAGTACCAATGCCTCAATTAAGAACTGTACCAATATATCTCGTTTTTTTGCACCCAACGATTTTCTTATACCTATTTCTTTTATTCGCTCTGTAACAGATACAAGCATTACATTCATAACTCCAATTCCACCCACCACTAAAGAAATACTTGCTATTCCTCCAAGCAGAATTGAAAGTGTATTGTTTATATTTTCCATAGCATCTAATGTTTGTGATTGTGAAGATACACTATAATAATCAGTAGATATTTGCAGTTTTCTCATTATGAAATTCTCTACAATTAATTTAGATTGATCTATTTTATTTTCATCTTCTATTTTTACATATAGATTTTTAATTGTTGTATCACTTCCAAAATATCTTGCTGTACTTATTGGAATTAATACAGTCTCATCATAATTTGTTCCCATCGAACTTCCCGCTTCGTCCAATGCACCTATTACTGTATAATTGTCTCCATTTAATTTTATTGTTTCACCAATCGGATTTGCTAAATTAAATAAAGTGTCTTTTACATTTTTTCCTATTATACACACTTTAGTTTCGTTTTCTATATCTACAATTGATATTGTTCTGCCTAAGCTTAATTTTAAGTTTCTTAAATCCAAATAATTATCATCTGTTGCCATAACTCTTGCATTATTTGTAGTGGTTGTTCCTCTACTCACAGTTGCCTGTAATGATTTATATGGTGTAGCTACTATTATTCCATTAAGATTAGATATTTCTTCCATATCTTCATATTTAAATGACACATCTTGTGAATTTACATTAACTGTTAATATATCTGTTCCTAAACTTTGTATGTTTTCTCTAACTTGTTTGGCTGTTCCATTACTTACACCAACCAATACTATTACTGATGCTATTCCTATAATAAGGCCTAGCATTGTAAGAATTGACCTTAATTTATTGCTTATTATATTTTTAAATGAGACTTTTAATATACTAATAAATTTCATTTTGTACCTCCCAGTTGCTCAACTATTTTTCCATCATTGATTAAAATTTTTCTTTTTGCTATATCTGCTATTTTACTATCATGTGTGATTAATATTATTGTTTGACCTTGCTCATTTAATTTTGTTAGCATATCTATAATCTCTATTCCTGTTTTAGAGTCTAGCGCACCTGTTGGCTCGTCTGCAAGCACTATTTCAGGATTACATATTAACGCTCTTGCTATTGCAACTCTTTGTTGCTGTCCACCAGACAACTGGCTTGGCAAATGTTTCTCTCTTCCTTTTAGTCCAACTTTTTCCAAATATTCATATGCCAATTGATTAGATTTTTTACCAGATACTCCTTTATAAATTAAAGGCACCTGAACATTTTCCAATGCATTTAATTTTGACAATAAATTAAAGCTTTGAAATATAAACCCTATATGTTCATTTCTTAATTCTGCAAGTTCATTATCTTCTGCATTTTTAATATCTATACCATTCAATGTATATTCACCTTCATCTGGAACATCCAGTAACCCTAGCACATTCATTAATGTTGACTTCCCAGAACCAGATGGCCCAACAATGGCTATAAATTCACCTTTTTTTATATCAAGTGTTATATTGTCTAACGCATGAATTTTTTCTTCACCCATTGCATATGTTTTGCTAACATTTTTTAATTTTATCATTTTTACTCCCTCACTAAAGTATAGAGATATTTTAAAAATCTATTAATAAATTAATGTATCATTAATTTCTATTCCACTTTTTATCTCTACATAATTTGCATCTGATAAACCTATTTCTACTTCTACCTCTCTAGTTTCGCCATTGTTATTTATTAATGTAACACATTTTTTGTTATCTTTTTTTATTATTGATTCAACCGGAACTGTTATTACATCTTTCGCTTCTTGAAATATAAATGTACATGTCCCAGACATTCCTAGTTTTACATCACCATCATTTATAAATGTAATTGTTACTGCAAATTTGGAACCTGTGGCTATTTCAGATATGGCTGTAACATATCCTTTATATCTTTCTTTCTCAAACGCATTTACAATTATTTCTACTTCACTTCCAATTGAAATATATTCCATATCTAGTTCATTTACACTTATTGTAGAACCAAGCGTATATATTGCTTGTGTTTCTATATAATGTGAATATGTGCACATTTCTTTTTTATCTGGTAATGAATAACTTTTTACAATTAAATCATATGGAGCTACTAAGTATGTTCCATTTGTGTATTTTATTAAATTAGTCCCTTCTTTTATATAGGTATTTGTTTCCACACATAGCTCTTCAAAATAATATGTTGCATGTAATTCTATTTTCTCGGTTAGTCCGCTTATTACTTCAAGTGAACTTGTATACTGTTTTATAATTGTTCTATTCTCTGGCTTAGCTTGTTTTATTGGTAGCTCATTACCAGAGCTTGCAATCGACGAACTCGACTTGGTTACTATTACAAATAAAATCATACAAATTATTAATATTCCTAATAACATTATTCTGCTTTTATTCATGTTTCCTCCTTCTAGAAAGTATTTAAAAATAAGTTTTATTAGCCTCACATGGTAGTATATATATTAAAAATAGATTTCCTTACTGGTCACTATCTATTCTAAAATAAACTATATATTGCTTAAATAGAAGATGTGTATCTTGCCATATTTATTAGTTAGTGTAAAAAATAAACGAGTATTGCTAGGAAAACGAGTTAGAAAATCCGGAGGCGTACAAAGGTACGTTGAGGAATTTTTTAACGAAGTTTGACAACGCAAGACGACGTTTATTTTTTACACGTCTCCCTCTTTCGTTACATAGACCCTGTAGTATCTCATATCTCCGTTTTGTGCCGTTACCGATATTAAAACTTTGTTTAGCCCCTCTTTTAAATTTGTGTTTCCAGATACAGTAACACTTGCAGTAGAATCTTCTTTTATCCCAGACACATCTATGCTAGTTACATCATTTGAAACTGTTATAAAATATGTGTTGTTTGTTTTATTAAAGCTTGGTTCTAATTCATATCCATTAACAACAATATTTGTTAAATAATTATTTCTTGAACCTTTATATGTTACAGTTTCTGTGTATCTGTTTGTACCATTTATCATATTCATATTTATAGTATTGGTGTTTATCATATTCCTATTGGCAATAATATTGTTTTCTGGTTTTTCATTTATTATTGTATTGTTTGTATCTATATTGTTAACTGGTTTTTCATCTGAAGCAACATTAATCTCGCCTAAAAATGCACCCACTTCTTCATCATTTTCAAATATAGTTAATGTTACATTTATTTTTGTGCCACCTGCCAAATAGCTTGGTATTAAATAAGAAACACAAATTATTCCACCAGATAAATCATTTATTATTAACTCTCTTGTTTGTGGATTAAATGCCGAATTATCAATTGTTATATTTGTATTTGAAACATCTATTGTTGGCTCTATATAAATATTTGTACTTAAAATTATTTTCGATATTTCGTATTCCGTATTGTCCAAATTTATATAAACACTGGCCGCTTCTCCTATTTTTACTTTGCTAGTTGGTATATATAATACCTGACTACTATCTGCATATATTATAGGAACTATCAACCCTAAAATTACTACTAATACAACTCCAATTAATCTTCTATTTTTTCTGTTCATACAAATCCTTTCTATAATTAATAATTAATAATTATTAATTATTAATTATTAATTATTAATTATTAATTCTCATTGGTCCTCCGCCATTTATCATCACAGGTACTCCCATCATATTTCCTCTAGTATAATTACCAGATGAGCTACTTGTTGTATATTGTACTATCTCACCTACTGCCAAACCTGACTTTACTTCTGTATAAACATTGTTTGTTATACCTGTTTCTACCGCTACATTTTTAGTAGTTCCATCTTCATTTACCACTATTACATAATTTGAGTTATTTGCTGTTTGTATTGCTTCTTTTGGAACCATAATTGCATTTTCTGCTTTTTCTAATATTATTTTACCTTCTGCAGACATTCCCAGTTTTATTGTTCCATCATTTGTAAATTTTATCATTGCTGTAAAAGTAGAACCATTTGAAGCATATGTTCCAACATCACTTATTTTATCTATTTCTCCTGTAAATTTTTTATTGTTTGCCGAAATTGTTATTTCAGATAACTGACCAACTTGAACAACATTTATATCTGTTTCATTTATATTAAGTGAAAGATATAGTTCATCAGTTGTCGATACTTCTATATAATTGCTTGTTGTACATATTTTGCCTGTTTCCGGAATTGATATATTAGATACAATACAATTATATGGAGCTATTAAATATGTTCCATTTGTATATTTTAATATATTTTCTCCCATCTGTACAAAATCATTTTTTTCAACATATATTTCTTTAAAGTATCTATCTGTATTTAGTTCCAGTTTCTCTTTAGCGCTTGATGAAATCTCTCCGTGTACCAGATATAGTTCTTTCTATATTTCCTATTCCTGCAGATATTTCTCTCATATTATTTGAATCACTGTTGTTACTGTTTTCTTTTGGATTAAAATAAGAATATACCATTACACCTAAAGTTATTATTAATATTAATATTATCCATATTAATTTCTTGTTTTTCTTTTTCATACAATTTCCCTTCTTTTATTGGTCTACTCTCATCATTCCGCCACCTGAACCTTCTCCTTGTCCATCAATTCTTTTTTGCATCATTACTGCTCCACCATCTGGTGACTGATACATTATTGTTCCATCCTCCAACATTGTTTTTTGCATTGCATCCATTTCTTCCTGAGTTGGTGGTGTTCCTCTTGTCATTGGCCCTCCAGGTCCTATATTATTCATTCTAAAATCTCCTGGTCTTGGGTTGTTCTTATTTATTAGCATAAACACTCCTGTTGTTAATATTGCTCCAACCAATAGACCTATAACAAACATCATAATATTATTTTTCATTTTACTTTTCCTCCTTTTCTTATTATATCTATTAAAAATTAAAAAAACATTAAAATTCTTAATGTTTTATATTTATAATAAATTAAAACATAAAAATAGGACATGAGAATTCTCTCACATCCTATTTTTTAAATTGCTATTTGCCTATAATTTCTTCTAATTCTTCCTGAGAAGGCTTACTGGGAATAGTGGCAATAACATTACCCTTATATGAGAAAACTGCTTTATCATCATCTGTAATTTCTCCTATAACGGTGGCTATTCCATTCTTTGAGCGGATTGCTTCTAATACTTCATCCACATCTTCTGGATTAACCTGCATAAGCATACGAGCCTGTGTTTCGCATATGAAAATCTCTTCAGGGCTAATCCCGCTATCCCTTAACGGAACATCTGTTAAGTCTACTTTAGCTCCCAATCCACCATACCGAGCAGATTCGCATACCGCAGCACCTATGCCAGCCGCACCTAAATCTGAACAAGCATTGATTTTTCCAGTTTCAAATGCTGCTATAGAGGCTTCCATAGTTGTTCTTTCTTCAGCAAATAATGCCTTGGCAGGACACATCTCAAGAACCATTCCGGCTCTATAGAGTGTATCGTTTCCATCAGAACCTGTTTCACCAATAAGTATTAACTTGTTTCCAACAAACTTTGCTGGCTTGGTTAACGGTTTTTCCGTTACCAGTTTCCCAAAAACAGCTACTACGCAAGCTGGGACAATGTCGCTAAATGAAGTCGAAAATCCTCCTCCTATAACAAACACATCCATAGCATCACACATATCTCTAATGCCTTTTAGCATTAGATTTACTCTTTCTTGGCTAGTCATAACCTTGCATTTACCACAGGTACATTCTCCTTTAAAACCGCAAGGTCCAACTATAACTTCTTGATCTAATGGCCTGGTGCCAATAAAATCAAGAATAAACAGTGGTCTAGCTCCCATAGCAACTACATCTCGTATAGCGCCACCTGCTCCTGTAGCTGCAGAATCTTCTGGTGTAGGAACACATGGAGAGTTATGACTTTCCATTTTTCCTACTACCATTATACCTTCGCTACCAGGCATTCTAATTACTCCAGCGTCGTCATTATCATCTGGTCCTACTAAAAGAATATCTGGCCACATCCGACTAACTTTATCGTTCAGCTGTTTAAAGCTCTTAAAGTCAATCGCCTTATCGATGTTGTGATGCAAATGAACAAACAACGCATGCATCAATATTTTTTCAATCTTGTTCATACAAAACATCTCCTATTTTTAAGAGTAATTTTTAATAAAAAACTACTCGTATATTTTATTTTTTTACTGTTGCTCATTATAACACCATTTCAGCATTTTGTCAAAATTTGCAAATTTATCTCAGTTTTACTGTTATAACTGTTCCTTTTGGCTCGTTTTTCGTAGCTTTTATTGTGCCACTATGTGCAGACACTATCCAATGTGCAATAGAAAGCCCAAGCCCTGTTCCGCCGCTCTCTCTGCTTCTTGCCTTATCTTCTCTGTAAAATCTGTCAAAAACTCTTTTTAGCCCCTCTTCTGATATTCCAATTCCAGTATCACTCACTTCTATTACACATTTATTTTCTTTTAAATATGTTGTAATTTCAATGCTGTCGCCTTTTTCAGTATATTTTATACTGTTATCTAACAATATTACCATTAGCTGATGTATTCTATTTGCATCTATTAAAATTTCTTTTTCAAAACTTAAATTTAGTTTTATTTCTTTTTCTTGCATTTCAGCTACTTCAATATATGGTTTCGATACTTCTTTTATAAGTTCATCAATATTTATTTTTCCTCTTGATATCTGTTGCTCATTTGAATCTGCTCTTGCTAATGTCATTAACTCAGTTGTTAGTTTAGACAATCTTCTTACTTCATCTATACTTAAATTTATTTCGTCCGACTTTTCTACAATCGTGCTATTTGGTTCTTTAAGTAGCATCTCTTGTTTTGCTTGAATAATAGTAAGTGGTGTTCTTAATTCATGTGATGCATTTTGTACAAACTCTGTTTGTTTTTTCCATGCTTCTATTGTTGGAGCCAATGCTTTTTTAGATAAAATATAACTTGCAATTAATGCTAATGCTATTGTACCCATTGTGCCCAATACCAATATCCTTAGCAAATTATTCATTATATTAAATTCGCTATCTACATTTATTAAAAACTGAGTATATGCTTTTTGGTTATTGTCGTCTATACTCTCCATTGTTATTCCTTTATAATGATATGTATTATTTATTTTTAAGTCATATATGTTATCAATATTGTTTGAGTCAAATTCTAAATCAGACAAATAGTCTTCATAAAAGTTTCCTATCCCAGATGCATTTTCTACTTCTCCATTTTCATTTCTTATAACCATTGTAATTCTTGGGCTAGGTATCATGCGTCCATATTGAAAATTGATAGTTGATAAATTAGGCTTTATATCTGGTATTCTTTCATCCATTATTATGCCTACTCCTCTTTCCATTAATATTCCTGCGTCTTTTTCCATCAATACGCCACCAACTATATTAGGTGTATTAATAATTCTTACCTTATTAACACTATCTTTATGTAACAACATCTCTTTAATTGCATCAGAATATATGGAAGTTTTTACCTGATTATATATTATAATTCCAAATACAGTAAAAATAATAGTAAATGCAATTAAGTTGTATAGCATATTTTTTATTAATTGCTTCTTTATAAGTTTTTCTTCACTCATTTTTACACCTCCTAAAAATGAACACTTGGGGACGGAGAAAAGTGTTCACTCACTCTTGTAACATATATCCTGTGCTTCTTATAGTCTTTATATATTTGTCGTATCCAAACTTTTTTAGTTCTTTTCTAATTCCGCTTGCATATACATCTATAACATTTGTAGTTGCAGACGAATTAAATCCCCAAACTTTGTCGAATATCTGATTTCTTGTTAATATACTGTTTTTTGAAGTAATTAAATATTCCAGCATATCAAACTGTTTTCCCTGTAAGTTAACTGTTTCTCCATCTATTGTAGCTTGTCTTGTCTTTAAATTTAATACTAAATCTTTAAAACTAACTGTATTTTCTTTATATACACCAGTATTCCTTCTAACAATTGCTTCTAATCTTGCCATCAATTCCTCTGTTTCAAAAGGCTTTACTAAATAGTCGTCTGCTCCATATTTTAAGCCTTTCACTTTATCTGACAAACTATCTTTTGCAGTTAATATTAAAACTGGTGTAAATATATTTTCTTTTCTTAATTTTGCCAGCATAGAATACCCATCCATTATTGGCATCATTATATCCAATATAATAATATCGTATATATTTTGTTTAGCTAAATCCAAACCATCTTCTCCATTGTACGCTGTTTCTGTTTCAAATATATCTTTTATACATTGACATATTGTGTATGACAATCTTTTATCATCTTCCACAACTAATGCTTTCATTTTTTCCTCCACCGAGTATACAAAAGGGACGTGTTTTTTTGTATACTCATTATTATTTTATACTACAATTATTAAAAAATCATTAAAACATTATCATTTTACTGTTTTTGTTTAACCATTTATCTATATCTCTATAATTCGATATATAATCTGCTACTTTTTTATAAAAATTCTCGTTGTGATTTGAATGTATTATATGGCATAGCTCATGTACTATTACTGCATCTATTTTTTCTAATGGTAACATTATTAACCTGCCACTAAATCTTAAATCTTTTGTTTTTGTAACACAGCTTCCATACCTGCTTTTCGCATCTCTTACTTTAACCGAATTGTGTTTTATTCCTGTTATTTTATTCCAATATGGTAATCTTTCTTTTATTAAAGCTTCTGTATTATTTTTAAATAAATTTTTAACACATTTATCAACAATAATTTTTATTTCTTCTTCTTTCATACCATATGGCACACATATTCTAAATTTCTTTTCTCTTTTTTCAATAAAAATTTGAACTGGCTCTTCTTTTTTTCTTTCTCTTATGACTGTATATTCCTTACCTTCATAAAATATTTTTTCGCCAGTTTTCCAATTATTTATATTACTATCTTTATTTTTTAGTCCTTCAATATGTTTTTTATAAATATAATCTTTGTGTTGTTTTATTATATTCATTAACCTTCTACTTCCTAAATAGTTTGGCTTTGTTACAGTTAATGCGTTATCTTTAAAAAAGAATTTAACTGATTTTGATGTTTTATAACTTCTTATTATTAAAGGTATTTTTATACCATTTATTTTAAGCTCTTGATATTTTGTTTTTATTTTTCTCATATCCTTTCCGTAAATTTTATTTTTCTTCTAATATTATGCACATTATATCCCTGTTACATACTCCATATCTTCCATAAATGGAAAAATCTCTTTTACTCTTTTTAAAGTATATATTGCACCTTTTTGATGTGGACATTTTTCAGGCGCTATTAGTAACTCGTTTTTATAGCAGTTTTTTGCCAATTTATAAATTAGGTATTTGCAGTCCATATAAAAATATGTTATTTGAAATCCATTGTCCAAGTCTTCCCAAAATTTATTAAAATCGTAATCTTCTTCCATTTTTTACTCCTAATCTATTTTCAACATATGTTTAAATCCTATTTTTAAAATACTATCCCAGATTGTTTTTACATATTTTATAATTTCCTCTTTTGATAAGTTTCCATTTGAATATACCATTAAGTACATCGGCAATTTAAATATACTATAATTTATATCTTTACGAATAGTAAATCCAAGTTTTTCATAAAAAGAAATTCTTTTTTCGCATATTATCTTTTCTTCTTCGGTTTTTGCATTTTCTGGTTTCTCTACTTCAACAGTTATTACTTTTTTATTATTATAGTGATTTATAATTTCTTTTAAAAAATTAGTCCCTAGCCCTCTTCCTCTGTTCTCTTTAAATATAACAAAATATGATATGTTAATTGCTTCTTTTGATATAGAGTTAATCGCATATCCTTGCTCTTTGTTTTCATCAACATATATAAAGCCTTCTTGTAAATTATTTTTCATATTGCTTTTAATAATAAAACAAGGAAATCTCTCTACTGCAGGAAAATCATTTTTTATATGTTCTTTATATAGCTTATTTAGTTCATTAATTTCTAACTCTCGAATCATACTACTTTCCTCCATTCTCTAGTTTCTAGCCCAGCATTTCCTCAAATTCTTTTTCAGTTATAACTGTAACGCCAAGTTCATTTGCTTTTGTCAGTTTACTTCCACTGTCTTCTCCTGCAAGCACATAATCTGTCTTTTTTGAAACCGAAGAAGAAGTTTTGCCACCAAATTTTTCTATGATTTCTTCTGCTTCACTTCTTGCAAATTTTTCAAGTGTACCTGTTAATACAAAAGTTTTCCCTTCAAACCTTAAATCTGTATTTTCACTCTCTGGACTCTCCATGTTAATTCCTAAATTTTTAAACCTTGAGATTAAATCTTTGGTTTGCTCTTGATTAAAGAAATCATAAACACTTTTAGCCATAATTTCTCCTATGTCTATAACTTCACTTAAATCTTCCACATTGGTTTCCATTAAATTATCTATATTTTTGTATTTCTTGGCCAATTGTTTTGCAGCTTTTACTCCAATATGTCTTATTCCCAAACCATTTATTAATCTATAAAATTCATTGTTTTTACTTTCTTCTATTGCTTCTTTTAAATTTTGTGCAAATTTTTTTCCATCTTTTTTTAATGTCCCAATCTCTTCTAATTCCAATGTATAAATATCTGCAATATTATTTATTAAACCTCTTTGTAAAAGTTCTTCTATTATACTGTCTCCCAGCCCTTTTATATCCATTGCTTCTCTAGATGCAAAATGCAATATATTTCTGTATTGTTTTGCAGGACATTCTATTCCTATACATCTTATTGCCGATTCTCCCTCTTCCCTTATTGCAATTCCACCACAAACTGGGCATTTTTTAGGAATAATGCAGTTTTTTTCTGCTCCTGTTCTTTTTCCTTTTTTTACTTCAACTATTTCTGGTATTACGTCTCCTGCTTTTTGAATAACAACTGTATCTCCAATTTTTAAATCTTTTTCACTTATAAAATCTTCATTGTGAAGTGTTGTTTTTGAAATTGTTGATCCTGCAACTTTTACTGGCTCCAAAATTGCCATTGGTGTTATAGCTCCAGTTCTTCCAACTTGCCAGATTATATCTTTTAATAATGTTTCTTTTTTCTCTGGTGGATATTTATATGCCACTGCCCATTTTGGAGTTTTATAGTTTGTGCCTAATATTTCTCTTTGTTTTAAATCATCAATTTTTATAACTGTACCATCTATTCCAAAATTCAGTTCTTCTCTTTTATCTCCTATTTTTTCAATTTCTTTAATAACTTGTAAAACATCTTCGCAAACTATTTTAACAGGGTTTACATTAAATCCTAATTTTTCCAAATATATTAATGATTCATAATGTGAGCTAAATTTTTTATCTGATTTCTGAACATTAAATATAAAAATATCTAATGGCCTTTCCGCCACAATGCTACTATCTAATTGACGAAGCGAACCTGCTGCAGCATTTCTCGCATTTGCAAAAATAGTTTCTTCATTTTCTAATCTTTTTTCATTCATTTCTTCAAACTCTTTTTTACCAATAAAAACTTCACCTCTAACGGTTATTGTTATAGGCTCTTTTAATATTTGAGGTATTGTTTTAATTGTTTTTAGGTTGTTTGTTATATCTTCTCCAACTAGTCCATTTCCTCTTGTTGCTCCTCTTGTAAATTCTCCATTAATGTATTCCAAACTAACAGAAAGTCCATCTATTTTCGTTTCAACCACATATTTTACAGGTTGCTCGATCTCTTTTTTTACTCTTTCATCAAATGCATATAGTTCTTCAAAATTAAAAATATCTTGCAAGCTTTGAAGTGGTATTTCATGTTCTACTTTTTCAAATCCTTCTTTAACAGTTCCGCCAATTTCTTCTGACCTAGATTTGTAATCTGAAAATTCTGGATATTTTTCTTTTAACTCACTCAGTTCAAGTGTTAACATATCATACTCAAAATCACTTATTTCTGATGTATCTTCATCATAATATTTTCTTGCATGATAATTAACTTGCTCTGTTAATTCTTCTATTCTTTTTTTAACTTGTTCTTCATTCATATCTAAATTCTAACCTCTAACCTCTAATTTCTAATCCTTAAACAATTCTTTTCCATCTTTTATATAATCCCATCCAGAAAACACAGTTGCTATTACAGATACAAGCATCATTACTGATGTTGCTACATTCAGCGTTATTCCAAGTGTTGTAAAATCACTTCCATTTAAAAATGCAAAAAATCTATGTGGGTCTATAAATGCCAATATTATTGCGAGCATTTGAGTTACAGTTTTTATTTTACCCCAAATACTCGCAGCTATAACTCGTCCACCTTTTTCTACTGCAAGCAATCTATAGCCTGAAACCACAAACTCTCTTAAAAGCACAATTGCCGGTATCCAAGCTGGCAACCTTCCTACTTCAACCAGTATAATCATTGCTGTAATAACCAAGATTTTGTCTGCAAGCGGATCTAAAAACTTTCCAAATGTAGTAATTTGGTTTCTCTTTCTCGCTATACGTCCATCTAAATTGTCTGTAATCGATGCTATAATAAATATTATATTTATTATTAATAAATTCACAGCTATACCTAAACCAGCGCCAAACACTCCTTCACAAATTTCACCAGGAATATTTATAAGCGATATAACCAAAATTACCATTACTAAAATAATTCTAAATACTGTTAATTTATTTGCTAAATTCATATCACCCTCCCCAAGAATTATATACTATAATATAAATCAAGAAGGTGAGCAAAACCTAAATTCCGCCCACCGTATATTCATTTTATCAAATTTTATTGCAAAATGCAATAGTTTTGCTTAAAATTCATGCGGTTGCTCTGTATCGCTTGCAATTATTATGTATACATGGTATAATTAATCAGTAAATTTAATTTTTGTTGTCTCAAAACTTTTAATTAAAAAACTGGAGGAAAAGAGATGAGTATGCTGCAAATTGAAATAGACTATAAGAACAAAGGGTATTTGAGGGTTTCTCCTCATGACCTATTTGCCAATCGGTTTAAAATTGCCAAACTGCTTGTTGGTTCCGAAAATCAAGTTGAATTATTGCATAGATTTTTTAGTGCATTAAATCGAATTGCATTAAATCGACTTGCATTAAATAGCAGAGCTTTTTGGTCGACTGCACTTTATAACGGCCTTGTATTTTTTGCTAGAAAAGGACTTTGGGTCGGTAATCCTTGTTATAGCTTAAAATTACAAGAGAACGCAAAAAAAATCCTGATGCACAAAACACGTTCTTCACAGCTGATATGGGAACACCTTGGGAATATGATTTATATCTGATACAAAAAATATTTGATGGAATCATAACTCCAGAGAGGCTTTGCGACCAACCTGAGTTTCCAGCGTACCAACAAACAGAGGCAGAGGGCGGAGGTATGGGTTATATTTGCTATGGTGACTACAGTACCTATTTTGGATACGACAAGGAGCCTAATTGGTGGCTTATGAGTGGTTGGTGTAATCCTGAAAGCAGTTTGAAACAAAATGAAAGCGTCAACTCAGATGTACAGGCATTTGAGGTAATTCGTACACATCTTATGACATAACATTTTGCAGTAAAAGGGAGTTTGCTAAAATAGCAACTCCCTTATTTTTTTACTTACTTTCAAATCAAACTATTATTTACCACTTCATTCACATCTTCATTTATGTCCAGTTCTGTTTCAAGTCTTTGGTTTGCTTTACCAGCCTCTTTTTCTAACTCCTTTTGTTTTTCCAATTCATTAACTCTTGCTGTTTCTAATTGGTTAACCAAGCTCTGCATTTTTGCAATATCTTTACCTATCATTTCAAAGTTACTTGAGTTTAGTGAATCTGTTAAATTATTGTTTGCCTTTATAATCGCATCTACTAGGGCGTTTATGTCTTCTACATCAATAAATTCCAAATCAACTGCATAATCATTAAATAAATTTGTTATAGCTTCAGATAAACTGTCTCCTATTGCTACTCTGTTTCCAGATGCTACAATTACTTTTTTCAATATTGGTATTTCTGATTCATTTAACATCACCTGATATACTGGCTGTACATACAAAAGAGTGTTATTTATAGGGATAATTAGCATATCTTTAACTAATCTTGTTCCCAATACATTTAGTTCTCCCAGCTGTGCAGATATTTCAGCATCTTGCTCAATTTGTGCATTTAACTGAACTATACTTGCAACATTATTTTCAGGTGCAAATTTATATAACGATAATTTTGATGTTCCATTTTCAACTGTTCCAACTAAATATGATGTTATACTTTTCTTTAGCAATGTGTTGTATGTTAATACCAAACCAAATTGTGGGTTATTGTTATTGTTTGTTTTTAACATTGTATAATATGGTTCTGTTTCAACTCCTGCTATTACTGAGTTTTTCATTGATGCTTTTGTAGTTATTTGCCACACATCATCTGTTCTATATAACACATCTTCACTAATATCATGATATATATTTAACATTCTAGATTGTATTTTATATAAAAACTCTGGATAAACAAACTGTGTTTTTATATCTTCTGGTATGTTTTGTTCTAGTTCAACAAATAAAGTTGGATACATATTTCTATATGTCATAATTATTGGGTCTGTTCTGTCTGTTATATAGAATGTTGTTTCTCCGTCATATGCATCTACAAGTACTTTTACAGAGTTTCTTATATAATTTATTTTTCTCCTACCTTCAATTACAGTAGATTGTGAATATGGGTATGCAGAAGAAACTGTATATCCATCAATTACCCAAATCAATTTACCTTCATCATTAATTACCAGATATGGGTTTGTGTCGTATACTATTTGAGGTAACAACACCCTTGCTCTTTCTATAACATTTCTGTTTGTAAGTATTTTTGTATCTTTATTTATATAAGATGAAAATGCCAATTTGAAATTTTTATCTGCTATTCCTAAAACTAATCTGTCGAAAAATCCTAAATTTAGTCCTGCATTACCATCATATACATTTTCTTCGTATATTGTTTCTGATTTTGGATAATCGTTTTCTTGCCCAAACTTAGTGTTTGTAGCTATTATGCTGTTGGTTTTTAACCCAAAATATATTCTTGGCTCTTTTATATTTATTTCTTCTGAACCATTAAAATCTGATAAAATGTATTCTACATATCCATCCTTGTCAAAACTTGTTGCTGAATTTACAACAAGCGAATATCCATGTGTGTTTTTAAATGTTCTGTTGTTGTAACTTATAGTAGAATCACTTAGCATCTCTCTTGGGGTTATATAAACAAGCTCTGTCTCTCCATTTATTTCACGTTTAGAAAGCATTGTGTTTCCATATGAATAATAATTCTTTTCTTGATTTGCTTTAACAGATTTCAATACCACATCTTCTGTTACTATTGGAATATTTCTCATTACTTCTGGATTGTTTTTCACTTCATCAAGTGTTATAGTTGTGTATTGATTTATTCCTTGTTGCTCAATATTTATTCCATATGCTGTTCTGGTATTTTTTATATTGTATCCTATAAATTCTTTCTCATTATCAAATTCATTTGGCCTTACATGC
>JGI24705J35276_12238589_pt1 | contig 27935 bp, 23 predicted proteins | sample TergutNt197P4_FD_35276 | JGI IMG/M metagenome (IMG submission 35276) | reverse complement strand
CGCTCGCCCCCACAACAATCCAATCGTTGCGCTACGACTATCGCCCAATCTGACGCGCAAAGCCGCAGTCCTGTGAAAATTCCGGGCTAGCCAGTCTAGCTCCGCATTTGCTGGGCTCAGATTGCGAATGACCTATGACTGATCGTCATAGGTCCGCAGACAGCCCCAAGCTCCTCCGCCTTGGCAGGCAACTATGCATCAACCAGCCTTGCCGGAAGCCAACGCACGATCAAGCGCTTCAAGCGAGCGATCAATTTGTGAATCCGTCATGACGAGAGGCGGCGTTATTCGAACAACACAGCTGTGAACGCCGGTGATGGATACGAGAATGCCCTGCTCCTGCATCACCGCCGTCACCTGCTTGCTGAGCGCCGCCGCAGGCTTCTTTGTCTTACGATCTTCGACTAATTCAACGCCGATCATTAACCCCCTGCCGCGCACGTCGCCGATCGTTTGGTGGTGCTTCGCCAACTCTTTCAAGCCAACCATGAATCGGTCACCTGCTTTGCCTGCTCTGTCCGCCAGCTTTTCACCTTCGATGATGTCCAGCACGGCATGTCCTGCAGCGAGGCCGACCTGATTGTTGGAGCCGAAAGTCGTGAAGTGGTCGCCATTATCGAACGGCGCCGAGATCTTTTGACTTGCGGCAAATCCACCAAGAGGCAGACCACCACCAATCGCTTTCGCGAAGGTGACAATGTCTGGCTTCAACTGCCAGTGCTGGTGCGCAAACATTTTTCCGGTGCGGCCAAATCCGGTAAATACCTCATCCGATATCAGCGTGATGTTGTATCGCTGGCAGATTTCCTGAATCTTCTGCCAATACCCGTCTGGAGGCACAATCACGCCGCCAACACCGAGAATCGGCTCTGCAATGAATACTGCGGCTTCGCCAGGAACTTTCGTCTTCATGGCCTCTTCGACTGCATCGGCACACTTCATGCCGCAGCTACTTGGCCCGTCATTCTGAGCCAACGGACACCGATAGCAATATGGCGCCGGCACGTGAACAATGCCGGGGAAGGTTGCATAGGGGCCGAATCCCTTCTTACGAGCAGCCAAGCCGGTCAGGCTGAGCGGCAATGACAGCCGGCCATGGAAGCCGTGCTCAAAGGCGAAGATTCCCCACCCCTGCTTCCCGCTGGAGATTGCATGCTTGAGACTCATTTTAATGGCACCGTCGTTGGATTCGGCACCACTGTTGGCAAAGAAGACTTTGCGGTCTCCGCTATCAATTGCCTTCGAGATGCGTTGCGCCAGCGTCAACGCGAGCCTGCTATGATATCGACCCGGGCTCTGCATGAGACTCCCGGCCTGCTCGCGGACTGCAGCGACCACACGCGGATGACAATGTCCGACAGACACCACTCCGGGACCAGCCTCCAAATCGATGAAACGGCGCCCCGTATCGTCCACAACTTCCGCGCCTTCTCCCTTTACGATGATCGGAGTGGAGTTTGAATTCGGAGCGAGAAAATCACCCAGTTCCTCGATTATGGAGCTGTTCTTGATTGTCATTATCCAACGTCCTTTAGATCGATTTTGGCATACCATAATACAACATTCATCAGTGTCAATGGCATAGTTGGCGCGAAGAGCTGCGCGAGAATGATAGTCCAGAGCCCGAAAATCCGACTGCAGCATACTTGAAGTGGAGGGCTGAGCTGTTCAAGGAGAGGGAGGAAAATTGGGCCTCGTTTCAATGTTTTGAGGCTATGGAGCGAGAAGAAAAGGAAGAACCCCGGCGCAAGAAGGAAATCAATTGGGGCCTGCCACTCAAAGAGCCGCACAGCATTCTGTCCCGCAACCGTCATGGAAACGGAAGCTGTGATCGTCGCAAAACAGTTTGCTGTGAGTCCCGCATCGCCGCGAGCGCCGCTTGCCATGCTTTGCGCATGGACTCACCATCCCGGCCCCCCGACCACGTCGAACGCCGCGCCACGCAGTCGTTGACGCCATCGGCCCGCAACGCCCGCCAGCATTCCGAGCACCAGATCGACCAGATCGTCCGCTCGATCCAAACCTGGGGCTGGAACAGGGTTGTATTCTCACAACATCGGCTTCGTGCGCGAAGCGCTTGTTGGCCCACGCAATGGCATGCTGCTTGGCCTGTTCAATCAAGGCTGACGCATCTTGCTCTCGAAAGCATATGACTGGTCGTGCCGGTCCTGTCGAAGATGCGCGAGATAATAATGCGGCAAGGCTGCCTCCAAGTCTGCGGACGGAATTGAATCTACCGGGCAGATTGAACGGCGGCTTGTAGAAATTGACGTATCCTGCGCCGCTTCTCGGTCTGCCGCGCCACTTCGATCCCACGCCCGCCCCGATTGAACAGACCGCTGCCCTGGCCCGACACAAATTTAAGCCGAAAGACCCTGGGCAGGACACGCCCTGAAATCGCTCGTCCGTTCGTTATTTCGACCAGCCCGCTATCCAAAAAAACGCCCGATTTATCCGCGATTGCGTTGCCTTGAACAATATTGAACAAGGGCGGTAAGTTTTTGTGCATTGCCGTGAGGAAGTGAAGGGACAGCGACCATGGACCATCAGGCCAAATACCAGTCGGCAACAAAAGACGATCCGAAATACCTGGTCTGGTCCAACGAGCACCGCGCATGGTGGGGACCGTCGCGCTGCGGCTACGCCACCGGCATCACAGGTGCTGGCCAGTACAGCCGCGCCGCCGCGATCGCCATCTGCCGCGATGCGCTTCTCTCGTCCGCCCAGGTTGGCGTCATCGCCGAGGTGCCCGTCCGGCTCGACGACATCGCCGAGATTTTGCACCAACAGACCGTGCCCGAGACCGTGCTGGGCGCGAAGCCCGAACCTTGGCCTTTCTGCGGGTAATCGCCGGAATCAAGAACGCGCGTTGAATCGCACAAGTCACGCTGTCTCGTCCATCTGCCACGGATTCTGACCTTCGACGAATTGCGCGACCGTGGCGTGCTGCTGGGGCGGCGGCAGATCGCGCGGCTGGAGGCGGAAGGCAGATTCCCGACGCGCGTTGTTTAAGGATGTTACGTCTAACAAGGATTTTACGTCTAACAATGACCAATCAAGGCGTGCCGTGACAAACAGGCAAAATTGGCCAGACCGTTTCTTTTAATCACGGGGTCCTGGGTTCGAGCCCCAGCGCGCTCACCAAAAATAGCCGAAAATCAATGGATTGCAAACGGACCGGCACCACTCCGCCCCCGCATTTTCGGAAAATCTTGTTTTGGGGGCGGAGCGGGGGTGGAGCTCCTGCCCCCACGCTGGCGGACTACCCATCACTAGGGGACACGACCCCACGACCCTGCCAAGCAGCTGTTGGATGTCCCGCCATCGGGCCACGAACTTGGCGGCATCACCAGGATGGCGAAGTGGACCCGCACGACCTACGCCGCACCGCATCGCTCGCCGCCGACCTCGACTATAGTGAACGGCTTATTGCCTGGACCATTTGAGCGACAAGGGCGAGGGAAAATCGGCGCACTTCACCAGGGTCTATTGCGCGGCGGCGTGATCCGGGCAGGCTGGAAACCAAGCGGCGCTCCCTGGCCGATATCGACGCCGCCTTGCGCGACATCATCGGGACCAAGCCTCCTGCGCTGTTGCCTGTGCCGCTCAAGGCGCTGCCCAAGACTTGCCTGACCGCAACGAGACGGGCCGCCGTGGCCCGTGGTTTGTCAAAACCCAAGGGAGGAAAACAAGGGAGGACGCGTCGAGCGGCTGCTGGACAGCCAGTATATCACGTAAGCTTCCGACGAAGAGCGCGGATTACGTGACGTGTAGCTTCTTTGCGGGGGGCTTTCGCGACCATCGCTTGGCGAGCGTAGCGACCTTCGCTTTAAGTTGGTCTGGGTTGAGGGTGATTGGGTCGAAGTCATCGCCGATCCACTCACGGATTTCGGCATAACACTCGTGTTGCGGATCATTGATGGCTTCGAGCATCTCGACATTCGTCCATCCGAGAGCAGCCTGCAGCGTCAGATGCAACCGGTCGAGCTTGATGTCCGCGGGGACTTCAGCGCTATCACTATGACACGGATGAACAGCCCGAAGCACCTCGCAGACCTGACGCCCTACGAGTTCATCTGTTTATCTGCAAAAGGTGGACAATTGAGCCCGAAAAAATTTAGGCTCAATCCGCTCCACCAAATGCTGGGACTTCTCTATTGGGCATGTTGTGGTCAAGCACTTTCAAGCTTTTTCAGTCAGAATGTCTGATGTCTTCGCGAGGCCTTGCTTCTCTTCGGGATCGGCTATCAGCCTTCCCATCATGGGATCAGTTGGAATCAAGGGAGCGATCTAAACACCGTCCTCATTGCGTTGCCGCAATGGATACGAGTCCCGGCACGCCCTCTCTTCATCCTCCGTCCCGCGAAGGACATTCATCCACCCGTGGCGGATCTTGTTATCGGTCGTTTCACCCGAGGTAACCATTCTTCGCCACCGGCAGCACATCCGCACCAAAGCCATGCCGCCGATGTGACTGAACCGCGAATAACCACTTCAATCGGCAGACAAATTGTGGAACGGCACCTATCCCGACCGGTGAACGCTGCAGTGATCGATCTCATCTGAGAGCTTATCTGCAATCGCGAGAGCCTTTGGCTTACGTAACCGGACATAGATCTGCGCTGCGACGAGGACGACGCACAGCAGCAGGAAGAACGCGCTGATGGGATGTTCGACGAACACCAGGATGTCGCCCCGCGAGATCAGGAGCGCCCGGCGAAAATTCTCCTCGAAGCGCGGGCCCAGCACGAACCCAAGCAGGATGGGCGCCGGGTGGAAGTCCAACAGCAGCAAGAGATAGCCGACCAGTCCGATGACGATGGTTTCTCCGACCTGGAACATGTCGTTGTTGGTCGAGTAGACGCCGATCGCCACAAAAAACAGCGCACTCGGATACAGATACTTGTACGGGATCATCAGCAACTTCACCCACAGGCCGATCATGGGCACGTTAAGCACGACCAGAAGGATGTTGCCGATCCAGAAACTCGCCACCAAGCCCCAAAAGATATCGGGATGTTCGGTGATCAATTGCGGACCCGGAACGATGCCCTGGATCATCAGGGCGCCGAGAATGAGGGCCATCACCGCGTCGCCGGGAATGCCAAGGCTCATGGTCGGAATGAAATCGCCCTGCACAGAGGAATGCGTGGAAGCCTCCGGAGAAGCCACCCCCTCGATCATGCCAGTGCCAAATTTCTCCGGCGTCTTGGAGATTTTCTTCTCGGTCGCATAGGCAATAAACGACGCGATCGTCGGTCCCGTGCCGGGGATCAGCGAGCACAGGCTGCCGACCAACGTGCCACGGAACATCGCAGGGATCGAGCGGCGCAACTCGTCGCGCGACGGGCGCAAATCGCGGATGCTGACCTTGGAGTAGCGGGTATTGATGTCGGAATATTGGTTCACGTTTTTCATAAATTCGGCGATGCCGAACAGTCCAAGCGCGAGGCCCACCAACTCGATCCCGTCGAACAGACTGGAGACCCCGAAGGTGAAGCGCGGCGTCCCGGTTTCGATGTCGGTCCCCACAATGCCGAGCAGCAAGCCCACCAGGGTCATGGCCACGCCCTTGAGCGGCGAGCCGCGCGACAAGGTCGAGCCCGCCAACAGGCCCAGCAACATCAGCGAGCAGATTTCGGCCGGACCGAAGTTCAGGGCGACAGTGACCAAGACCGGCGCCAGAAAGATCATCTCGGTGATGCCCCAGGAGGCGCCCACGAAGGACGAAATCACCGTGATGCCGAGTGCCGCTCCACCACGGCCCTGCTTGGTGAGCGGAAAGCCGTCAAGGCAGGTCACAGCGTGGGGGGGATGGCACGGCAGATTGAGTAAAATCGAACAGATCGCGCCGCCATATTGCGCGCCATAGAACACCCCCGACAGCATCAGGATCGCGGCGACGGGTTTGATGCCAAAGGTCAGTGGTAGCAGTACCGAGATCGTCGCCAGTGGGCCCATGCCCGGCAGCACGCCGACCATGTTGCCGACGAGGACACCGATAAAACACCACATCAGATTTTGCGGCTGGAACGCGACGCCGAAGCCGAACCACAGATCGGACAGAGCAGTAGCCAGCATCTCAGATCCCCCAACGGAACAGCGGGAATGGGACTTTCAGCACGTAGGAGAAGAGAAGGCCGCCGCCGACGGTGATGCACACCGCCAAAAGCGCCGAACTCTTCAACGTCGCGGTTCGGTCACCGAGCGCCGACACAAAAACGCACATGAAGGTGCCTGCGGCCATGCCGAACAACTCGCCGAAGATCATGAACATGAGCGGCCCCGCCAAGACGCAGGCCCAGCCGCGCCACTCCATGCTGTCCGGAAGAATCCGTTCGCCCTCATCAAGAGGCGTGCTCACCCCCGTAACAAGGATCAACATGCCGACGATGGCCAAGAGGACGCCGAGAATGAGCGGAAACATGCCCGGGCCCATATGCATCAATGTGCCGAGCTCATAAGTCGTCGCATTCAAGCCAACACCGGCGCCGAGCAGCGTCATGACCAGCCCGGCGTAAAAGTCCCTTTTTTTCAGTACGTCGTCCATGCCGACCTCCGGGGTCTATTGTCTTTCAGTTGTCGCCAAAGCGTCCGTCCCAAAATTCGCCCCGTCGGGTTGGCAAATCCAAAACCGGACCATCCGGCATATTGGATGTTCGTTGTCAGCACCCACTGCTGCAACCTAGTAGCCAAGTGCGTCCCGTAATTTATAGTATGTCATGACGACCTTCTTGGCTGGGACGCGTAGAGCGTGGAATGGAATTGGCTTGAGCCCACTGGTGAGCGGTCCGGTCGCGCTCCCCTGCCCCGCGCTTAGATCGGCCAGCATATGACCGAGCAGCGTCGCGAGGGCGACACCGCGTCCATTGTATCCCATCGCGAAAAAGACCTGATCGTCCAACTTCCCCACCCTGGGCAGTCCGTCCAGCGTGACGGCGACACGCCCGGACCAGCGAAAATCGATGCAGCAGTCAGCAAGTAGGGGATATATCTGCGCCATCTCGCGTGCGAGCCGCCTGTAAATTCGCTCGGATTCCTTGTGCGACGCCCCGCCCCGCCCGCCAAAGATCATGCGGCCGTCATCGGAAATCCGATAGTAGTTGGTCAATCTCTTCGCGTCAGTGACGACATTGCCGAGCGGCAGGATGGCCTTGCGTATCACTTCCGGGAGCGGTGCAGTAGCGATCAGCGACGAGGTGATCGGTACGACGCGGCGCTTGAGATCGTCGCCCGCGTACGTCAGGTCGGCATATGCATTGGTCGCCAGCAAGAGCCTGCGAGCCCGGATCGTGGCGTTGGGCGTCCTGGCCTGGATCGATGTGCCCTCGCGCGACCACGACAGCACCGGCGTGCGGGTGTGGATTCGTCCGCCTCGCCGGGCGACGGCGGCGGCAAGCTGACGGCTGTATCGCAGTGGATGGATCGCGCCGCCGCGCGGCTCGAAATAGGCGCCGCAATAAAAGGGCGTTCCAGTGCGCGCCTCTATCTCGGCACGGTCGAAAATGCGCGGCACGGTATCCCCCGCCTCTCTTGCGAGCCAGTCCGCGTCAGCAGCAAAACGCTTGGCGTCAGGCTCGTGCACAAACGGCGTGAGGTGACCGCAACGCGCAAAGCCGCAATCCATGCCTTCATCGCGCACGAGCGTTTCGATTAGATCCACGGCACGGTGCGCGGCGCGGTACATGTTGAGCGCAGTCTCTTTGCCGTAGTCTTTCGTGAGCGCCGGAAACGTATGCTTGTAGCGAGGCACCACCATGCCTCCGTTGCGTCCGCTCGCCCCCCAGCCGACGTCGTTCGCTTCCAGCACCGTGCAATCGGCACCGAACGAACGAAGGCGATAAGCGGCCGAAAGGCCCGAGAACCCGCCTCCGACAATCAGGAAGTCGGTTTCACAGTCGGAAGTCAGTGCGTCGAAATCATCACCGGGACCGCGGGTGGCAGCCCAATAGGACGTCGGGTGCTCGGCCACAGGAGACGATGCGTGCATGGTTCAACACCAATTCACGCGAGAAGGCTGCGGGTAGGAGGACTTTGATCCAACCATTCTCGTTCGCCTACGAGGGAGGAATTGACTAGTTCGCGACCGAGATTTTCGCATCTTTGGCAAGCCCGCGCCATTTTTCATTCTCACGACTGATATACGCGGCGAACCCGTCGGGAGGGACGCTGAGCGGCTCGGCCCCCGAATCAGCCAAGATTTTTTTCACGTCGGGTTGCGCCATGATCTTGGCGACCTCGGCATAGAGCCTCTGAATGACCGCGGCCGGCGTTCTGGCGGGAGCCGCAAGCCCCTGCCAAACAGTGAACTCATAGCCCGGCACGCTGGCCGCGACAGTCGGCAAGTCAGGTGCTGCCGGCGTCGGCGCCGGACCGGTCACCGCGAGCCCCTTAAGATGCCCGGCACGAGCATGCGGGAGTGCTGCAGGGATCGAATCGAATAACACTTGAACACGGTTGGCCATTAGATCGACGATCGCTGGCGCCGAGCCCTTGTAGATGACGTTGACCATCTTCGTTCCAGTCATATGCATGAAGAGTTCGGCCGCCATATGCGCGGAACTACCAATACCAAACGATGCGAAGTTGAGCTGACCGGGCTTCTGCTTTGCGAGCGCGACAAATTCCGCCACGTTGTTCGCAGCCAGCTCTTTCGGGACTACCATGATCGCGGGCGCGGTGGTGGCCTGGATGATCGGCGCGAAGTCCTTGACGGGATCGTATGGAACTGTCGTCAACACGCTTGGCCCCATCGCTTGAGCAGAGGCCGTCACAAGCACCAGCGTGTATCCGTCGGGAGCCGACCTCGCCACGTAGTCCGTTCCGATAATGCCGGAGGCGCCGGGCCTGTTCTCGACGATGACGGCCTGGCCGATCTGTGCGGCCAACCGATCAGCGATCAACCTTGCGACAATATCGGTGACGCCGCCGGCTGGCCACGGCACGATGATGCGGATCGTACGGTTCGGAAAATCCTCAGCGCGCGCTTGAGCCCCGATTAGAGCGAGCACCGCGCCGCCCATTAGAGTACGACGGGTCAGTCCGGACATGGTCATCACGCGATCTCCTTCTTCGATGCAGCGTCGTCCTTTGCTGAGTAACCATAAGCCTGCTCGGCATGCTCGGCGGAGATGTAGCCGAACTCCAGATCGCGACGGACAAGTGCGCGGTCCCGCTCTCGTGGATCGCCAAGACCGCCGCCGCCGGGAATCTGACAGACGATCGATCTGCCCGGCTGCACCGTTGTGTCGCCGCCGGCACCCGCTTTGCTACCTGCAATGAGCATGATGCCTTTCGGCGTGTTACGGCCTTGCAACAGCCCCGGCACCGGAAAATCGTAACGACCGCCACGGAAGCCGATTAGGATCGGTCCATCCGGCCCGAGTTCGCTGTCCGGAACAAGGAGCTCGAAGGTTTGCCCGTGACCGCCGCGGGTACGGCCGGGACCCGCCGAGTTCTGCCAGAGTTCGCGCCGCGCGACGACGAGCGGTAAATCGGTTTCGAGAATTTCGACAGGCGTATTGCCGATGTTCACCGGGAAGGTGAGGCAAGACACGCCGTCCTTGTCGTGCCTGGCGCCGAGCCCGCCGCTCGCTGCGTTCAGCGTCGCGAACGACGTGCCGTCGCGGCGCTTGCCGAAGATGTACTGCGCCCACAGCGGGGTGCCGCCGCAGCCTGCCACGACGCGCTCCGGCAGCACGGGGGCCAGCGTGGTGAAGATCATCTCCGGCACGAAGTTTCCGATGGTCGTGCGCGCAAACACCGGCGCCGGGAACTGTGCATTGAGGATCGTGCCCGGCGTTGCCCGCACGGTAATCGGCGCAAGCGTGCCGTGGTTGGTCGGGATAGGCAGGTTGAGGAGCGCGATGACGGCAAACACCGAATAGGCCGCCGTGTAGGTCAGTGTGCAGTTGATCGCCGAGGCTACCTGCGGCGTAGAGTCGCTAAAATCAACAATGATCTCTTCGCCCGCGACCGTCACTTGCGCGTGTATGCGCAGCTCCTGGCCCCCGATGATGCCGATCGGAGCCTCGTGCGTATAGACACCGTCCTTGATGGAGGCGATCTCCGCGCGAGCGATCTTCTCCGAACGCGCGATGATCTCGTCAGCGAGAATCTGCAGATCCGGCCAACCCCGCTGAGCACAGATCTCCGCAAGCCGCTCGCAGCCCACATGATTGGCGGCAAATTGCGCGCGGAGATCGCCGATCACCGTGTCGGACATACGCACATTCGAGGCAATGAAAGCGAGAACGTCGTCGTTTGGCTCGCCGCCCCTGAAGATCTTGCAGACAGGAATGCGCAGGCCTTCTTCGTAATTGTCCCGACTTTCGGTAGTCGCTCGACGGCCACCGATGTCGACATGGTGAGCGGCCGAAACCGCGAAGCCGACAATCTTCGTGCCATGAAACGCGGGGGTGGCGACGAAGATGTCGACGTGATGTCCACTTCCGTGCCAGGGGTCGTTGCCGATCAAGACGTCGCCCGGCGCGAGCTTGTGGCAAGGGTAGCGCTCCAGCATGTGGCGCAACATCGGGCCGAGCCCTCCGGCTATCCCTGGCGTGCTGTCGCTCGACTGCACGAGCAGCCGTCCGTGCGCATCGAACACCGCGCAGGCATAGTCCTGGACGTCGCGAACCACCGTGGAGAACGACGTACGAACCAACGCTGCCGCGAGTTCGTCGACCGATGATGCGAGCTTGCGCCACAGCATCTCGAGCGACACGGCATCCAGGCTTTCGCTCGCTTGGCCCGCGGGCACCTCCGAAATCTTCCTTGCGAACAATGAGACGATAAGTGTGCCGGCGGTATCGACGGTCAGCGTGCTGTCCGAGTTGATGATCGTCGTCGATTCCGCCTCCTCCACGATCGCAGGACCGGAGATCTTGACGCCCGGCCGGAGAGCGCTGCGTCTCAACACCCTGTGAGGGATGAAATCACCCGCCACCGGACAGTAAGCGTCGCGCTTGCTCTCGGCGGCGTCTACAATACCCCCCGCTCGAGTCTCAGGTTGCTCGACGAATTGCCGTCCGGACGCCACCGCGCGGACGCGGGCGTTCATAATCTCAAGCTCAAGCTGGTCGAAAACGCGCCCATAGAGGCGCTGATAGACGGCATTGAAAGCCTTCCGAATGCTCCCCGCGGAGAGATCATCGGCGCTCCCGATCGGAACCGACACGTCGTAGCCCTGCCCGAGATAACGGACATCAAACGAGCGCTCAAATGTGATGGCAGTTGTCGGCGTGCTCGCCGGCATGCCGCCCCGGGCCTCCGCCTGCAGTTCACTCAGGACAGCGTCGAGCTCCGCCGGCGACGCCGTCGACAGGCGGACGCGATGCGTGCGAACGGTATCGAACGTCATCGGCGCCACCAGCATCCCGAATGCGGACGCGACTCCAGCGCGGGGCGGCACCAGGACCGTGCGCGCGCCGATTCTGCGGGCGAGATCGCTGGCGTGAACTGGTCCAGCTCCCCCAAACGCCACAATGGCACAGGATGAGGGATCCTCTCCCTTTTCCGCTACGTAGACCTTCGCAGCGCTCGCCATGTTCTCGTTGACGACGCTATGAACACCCCAGGCGGCTTTGACCGTCGTGATGCCGAGTGGCTTCGCCAGATGCGTATCGATCGCCCGGCGTGCCGCAGACGTATTCAGTTTCATCTGCGCGCCAAGGAAATAATCTGCATTGAGGTAACCGAGAATGAGGTCAGCATCCGACACGGTCGGCCGATCTCCTCCAAGCCCGTAGCAGGCGGGACCGGGCTCCGCGCCTGAGCTTTCAGGGCCGACTTCAAGTGTTCCCTTCGCGCTGATCTGCGCCAGGCTGCCGCCGCCAGCTCCAATCTCCATCAGGTCGACCACGGGAATGCGAACCGGCAGTCCGCTGCCGCGCTTGAAGCGGCGAACACGACCCACCTCGAGCTCGTGCACGCGCGCCACACGTCCGTCCTTGATGAGGCACATCTTCGCGGTTGTCCCGCCCATATCGAACGCCAGCACGGTGCTCTGGCCCGAAAGCCCGGCATAGTGCGCGGCCGCGATTGCCCCAGCTGCCGGGCCGGATTCGATGATCTGCACTGGGAAATTGCGAGCATGTTTAGCGGAATTGATCCCGCCACTGGACTGCATGAGCAGGAGATCGCCGGCAAACTTCAGGCGCTCCAGGCGCTTTTCGAGCATCGCAAGATAGTGCGAGACCACTGGCTTCGCATAGGCGTTCACCGTGGTCGTGGTCGCCCGCTCATATTCCCTAAGCTCACGCATGACTTCGTGCGACAGGGTTACCGGCACGGACGGCGCGACTTTCGCGAGGATCTCGCCGATCCGCTTCTCGTGCGCCGGATTGGCGAACGAATTGATCAGGCAGACGGCGATTGATTTTGCGCCCTTCGCAAGCAGCGTTTCCGCTGCCTCGATCACTGATTGCTCATCGAGCTCCTTCAGGACGACGCCGGAGGCATGCGTGCGCTCGTCCGCCTCGAGGCGCAGAGGACGCGGCACCAGCGGCTCAGGCAGATCGAGCTGCAGATCGTTGCCATCGTAACGCTTCTCCGTCGCGATCTCGATCACGTCACGAAATCCGCGCGTCGTAATCAAGCCCGTCACTGCACCTTTGCGTTCAAGCACTGCATTGATGACGAGAGTAGTGCCATGGACCAACAGCGACGCCTGCGCAACGCAGTCTTTGATGCGATCATCAAATGCCTGCAGACCGCGCTCGATGGCGAGCGAGGGGTCGGAAGGCGTGGTCAAAACCTTCTCAATGTCGACTTTCCCCGTGGCGTCGTCGATCACGACGAGATCAGTGAAGGTGCCGCCGATGTCACAGCCAAGGCTAATCATTTCGTTTGGGACCCCACGGTATGCCCACGCACGCCATCGCCCCGACCATCACCATACCCCATGGCGTCTTCTCCCCTGCATCGGCTATATTCTCTATTTGAGAATGCTATTTACAATTTGGATACTTACACGGCGTGAGCGGGCTGTCAACGGACTAAGGCTGGCCCGAAACGACGACCCTCGCGTCAGGCGCGAGTGGGGAAAAATGTCAGGCAAAAACTTCCGCAAAGGATTGCGAATAATCGAGGCACTCTTCCTTCAATCTGACGCGATAAGCGCGCCAACTGTTTCCGCATGTCGAGGATAGACCATGACTTCCATCAGCTTTCTCAAGCCAACGTCATTGTCGATGGGCGGCTCGTACCTGTGCCAGGCGGTGTATTGATCAAGAATGAGAGCGGCGCGGTGATCGGTGCCGTCGGTGTCAGTGGCGACACGTCCGACCGCGATGAAGAATGTGCTCTTGCCGGTATCAGCGCGGCTGATTTGGCGGCGCAACCGGGACGCTGAGACCACAAAGATCGTCGGCAGGACAACCGGCGATCCAGCCGTCTCAAGATTAAAAGCTCCGATACGAGTGGGAACCCCCTTGGGTCCTTTTCAGACGGACTTTGGGCGTGGTTCGGCTTGAGCGATAGCAACGACCGCGATGCTGGAACGACTACTGGACGAAGCTTAGCAGCCGTTCGGCGGTGATGGTGAGGATGCCGAACATCAGATAGCAGAACACTTTATCCGCACTGCGGACACGGACATGACGGCTGCCACCTCGCAAGCGGTGCGTTGATCATAACGCCTATACTCGGCCGGCACATGGCTACAGCCCGTTGCGCCCGTGCTTCAGCGGCAAGCGCGCATCCTTCTCGCCCCGCCGTGCCTTGTGCTCGATGATGGGCACGTGGCCGAATTGGCGGCTGTGATCTGCGATCTCGTCAACGTCACAGGCTGCGTCCATCAGGTCGTAGAGACTATCCACGCGTTGGGCCGCCATCGTCGCCAGCGGCGATTGCTACTTGGCTGTCGTGAACGTGGGTAGGTGAGGACAAGGCATTTTCGGTTCCGGCTTGGGCTGTGTTTGTTTCATCAACCAACCCTTGCCCTAAACCAACCGGGAATGCCTCACGGCTGCCTCCACTCAGAAAACTTTCGTTCGCTCTCGCTATTCTGCAAGTACCTCTGATTTTCGGACTTCCTTCTCCTTCCATAGGATTCACTTAGGACAGTTCGGTCCGCCGAGCGCGCGAGAGATGTCGCACCCGCATTTCATAACCTTAGGCGCCAAGTGCTGCAATGCCTCGCGCGGCAGCCGTTCGGCGGGGAGAGATATGCCGACCGCCGCGATCACAGTTCCGGTTGCGTCCCAGATCGGCGCCGCCACGCCGCGCACACGCTCCGTCCATTCCCCGCGATTGAAGGCGTAGCCAGCTCTTCTGATTTCGGCCAGTTGCACCTTCAGGTCGTCCGGCGTCTGGACCGTCAGGTCGGTGAATTTCTTGAGGTCTGCGCAGACCTTCTCGATTACATCCGGTGCCTGAAAGGCGAGCAGCGCCTTGCCGGACGATACGCAATACGCTGGCCGGCGGCGACCGATATTAAAATGCGTACGCACGTCCTGCAGGCCGTCTACCTTGTCGATGTAGAGCGTTTCGCAATTGTCGAGGACCGCAAGTGAGATCGACTCGCCAGTCGCCGCCGACAGCTTCTCCATGAATTCGTGCGCCACGCGACCGAGATCGAGTCGGTTCACAATTCTGGCGCCCAGCTCCCAGATCTTGAAGGTCAGTTCGTACTGCCCGCGCACGTCGGTCTGGCGCACGTAATTCTGCTCAACCAACGCCATCAGGAATTGGTGTGCGTTGCTTCTACCCAACTGACACCGTGCTGCTATTTCGGCCAGCATCATCGGCTGATCCGACGCGGCGAGTGCCTCGATTATTCGCAATCCTTTGCCGAAGCTTTTGCCTGACATTTTCTCCCCACTCCGCCTGACGGCAGGCCGTCGTCTCGGGCCAGCCTAGTCCGTTGACAGCCCGCTCGCGCCATGTAAATATCCAAATCGTAAATAGCATTCTCAAATGGAGAATGCAACCGATACGGGGGACTTGCGCAATCGACTCACTGATCGAGTGAAACCTGTCGGTTGATTATCCCACGTCATGTGAAACTGAGAACACAGCAAACAATGAACATCGTGTCGTTTGAAGGCATGAAAGAGCCGGAGGCCAAGACCTCGCCCGACCTCAGTGGCTTCTTCGCGCCAAGATCCGTTGCCCTGGTCGGGGCGACAGAGGATCGTGGTCGGTTCGGTGGCAAGGTTCTGCACCGCCTGCTGCATTTTGGATTTGACGGTCCGATCTATCCGGTCAATCCATCGCAGGACAAGGTGCAGGGCCTGCAGGCTTTCCCCTCCCTCAGAGATCTACCAGAGCCGGTCGAACACGTTGGGATCGTGGTCCCGACGAAACATGTCTTCGATGTGCTGGCAGATTGCGCGGCCAACCAAGTCCGCTTTGTCACGCTGTTCTCGGCCGGCTTCGCCGAGACCGGTGACGAGGAGGGCCGTGCCCGTCAGCTCCGCCTCAAGGCATTTGCCAGGGAAACCGGCATTCGCATCATGGGGCCGAACTGCAATGGTTTCGTGAATTACGTCGAGGGACTTGCCTTCACATCGTCTGGGACCGTAACCGGTGCCCGCTATCCGGCTGGCAATATCGGGCTGGTCTCGCAGAGCGGCGGTGCCGCGCAAGTCAATGTTATGTGGCGCGCGCTGGAGATGGGCCTGCGGCTCAGCCGGCAAGTGAGCTGCGGCAACTGCGCCGACCTCGATGTCCTGGATTTCGTCTCCTATCTGATCGACGACCCGCATACCGACGTCATCATGATGCTGGTCGAGCAGCTCAGCCGGGGCCGCGACTTGTTTCCGATCGCCGCGCGCGCGTTGGAAAAGGAAAAGCCAATTCTCGTGCTCAAGCTCGGACGCACCGAAGCCGGGAGCCGCGCGGCCTCATCACATACCGGTGCCATCACCGGCTCGGATGCGGTGCACGACGCCGCTTTTCAGCAGTGCGGCATTATCCGTGTGAACGACTGCAACGAGCTTTACGAGCACGCGATGCTGTTCCGGCAAAAGCGTGTCCCGAAAGGCTATCGCGCCGCTGCCCTATCGATCTCCGGAGGTAATGCCGCCATCGTCGCCGATCTCGGTGCCAGCCTTGGTCTGGAATGGCCGGCCTATGCCGACAAGACGCAGGAGAGGCTCTCGGCAATCCTGCCTATGCACGGTCGCGCCACCAACCCAACCGACATCACCTCGGCCGCCGTCGGCAAGCCCGACGTGCTGCGCAACGCCATTGATGTGATTGCCGACGATCCCAATGTGGACGTCGTGATACCGACGCTGACCTTTGCACAAAGCGGCGACGTCGAGCAGGCGGTGACTGCCGCAGATCGCGCTGCCAAGCCGGTAGTGCTGCTGTGGACCGGTGGTTGCGGCGACCGGCCCGACCTCAAGGCGACCAACCTGATCGAAGACGGTATGCCAGTCTATCGCGACGCCCTGCCCTGCCTGCGCTCCGTTAAGCACGCGATGGATTACGGCCAGTTTCTTCAGGCGCGTGTTGCCCGCAAGGAAGCGAGCCGGCCGGCTGGTGCCGATATCGAAGCAGTTCGCACCATCCTCCGAACGGCGGGTGGCACTCTGTCGGAGCGCGAGAGCAAGGCCGTGCTAAAGGCCTATGGTTTTCCGGTGACGCAGGAGCGCCTCGCCACCTCAGCGGAAGAGGCGGTGAGTGCCTTCGCCGCGATTGGCGGTCCGGTGGCGCTAAAGATCGAGTCCAAGCAAATTCTGCACAAGACCGAGTCCGGCGCCATGCGGCTCGGTATCGACAACGCCCATCAGGTGGCTCGCGCCTTTGACGAGGTAATGACGGCTGCGCGTGCCTATGCGCCACAGGCAACACTCGATGGCGTACTGGTCCAGCAAATGGGGGCACCGGGCGCACTCGAACTGATCCTCGGCATCGCGCCTGATCCAACCTTTGGCTCAGCGATTATGGTGGGGCTCGGCGGCGTACATGTCGAGGTTTTGCGGGACGTCGCCTTCCGGGTGCCACCGATTGACGTCGAGGAGGCGCAGACAATGTTGCGCGAGCTGCGCGCCTATCGCCTCCTGGAAGGCGTGCGCGGGCGTCCAGGTTGCGACATTCCGGCGCTCTGTGAGCTCATCGCGCGCCTGTCGTGGCTGGCAATGGATTTCGCAGCCGAGATCGACGAGCTCGATATTAATCCGCTGTTTGTCTACCCCGTCGGCCGGATGCCGCTGGTTGTCGACGCGCTGATGACGGCGAAGCGCCGGAGCGAAAGGAAAGCTGATGACACCTGATGCCGTCATTCTGGTCGAGCCTTTGCCGGAAGGCGTCGTACGCCTAACCTTCAATCGGCCGCGGGCGGCCAATTCGATCAACCAGGCGCTGGCCGACGAATGGGTGGCGCGGCTTCAGGCCTTGGCCGCCGACGATGCCGTCAAGGCAATCATCCTCACGGGTGCCGGCGAGCGTGTGTTCTGCGCGGGCGTCGACCTGAAAAATCCGGACGGGCTCGACCGGATGACTCTCGCCGAGAGCCGTCGGCAGCGTGTCACGCGCTCGCTTGAGGCGCTACTGAACATCGAAAAGCCGGTGGTGGCAGCGCTGAACGGCGTCGCAAGCGGTGCTGGTGTCATGCTGGCCTTGCTGTGCGACATCGTGCTGGCAAGCGATCAGTCCTATCTGCAGCTGCCGGAAATAGACGTCGGCATGCCGACCTTCCTCGGCTTCGAGGCGGTTACTTTCATCCGTGGGCAGGCATTGGCCGCCGATCTCGTCCTTAGTGGCCGCCGGATGTCGTTTCCGGAAGCTGCGACGGCCGGTCTTATCCGCGCGGCGCTGCCCGCCGACCAGCTTGCGAGGGAGAGCGAACGGCTCGCTGCGCAACTGGCCGCCAAGCCGGCACTTCCCTACTCGTTGAACAAGCGCTGGATCAATCAGCACCGCCGCCGCGCGCTGGAGGCGGCCGCAGCTGAAGCCTTGGGCGTGCAACCCCTCCTGCATTCCCACCACGATACGTGACAGGCTTCTCCCGGCTGCCATGCCAACGGGCCAACTTGCAATTTTGAAAGGACTTACCCGCGATGGATACCAATCTTACGCCTGAGCTGCGCGAACTTCGTCAATCCGTGAGGGATTTCACTTCCGGCGAACTCACCAAATGGGCGAAGGTGATCGACCGCACTGGCGCGATCCCTGATGAGTTGTGGGAGCTTTTCGGTAAGCAGGGCTATCACGGCATGCGCCTGCCGACCGAATATGGTGGAGCTGGTCTCAGTGTAATCGAATATTGCCTGACGATGGAAGAGTTCAGCCGCTGCCATCGCGCCTACACTATCATGTCAAACTTCACCAGCGGCATGACGCCGATCGCAATCGCGCGTCACGGCACACCCGAACAGAAGAAGAAGTATCTGACGGCCTTCGCCGCCGGCAAGTTCAAGGCCGCTTTCGCACTGACGGAGCCGGGCGGTGGTTCCGATCCGGCCTCAATGACCACCAGGGCGGAAAAGAGAGGCGACCGCTGGATCCTCAATGGGCGCAAGCATTACATCAGCGGCGGCCATGAAGCTGATGTCATCATGGTGATTGCGGTGACCGACCGGGAAAAGCGGCAGCACGGAGGCATCACTGCCTTCCTGCTGGACAAGGACACGCCCGGCTTTTCGGTGACACGCGTCGAGACCACCATCGCATCCGAGGTCATCAAGCTCGCTGAACTCTCCTTCGACAATTGCGAACTGCCGGAAAGCGCAGTGCTCGGTGTCGTCGGCAACGGCTTCAAGATCGCCATGGGCTCGCTCAACAATGGTCGGCTGAATGTCTCCTGCTGCTGCATCGGCGCTGCCGAAAGCCTCCTGGCGATGGCGACCGAGCACGCCAAGGAGCGCAAGACCTTCGGCGTTCCGCTGATGGACCGGCAGGCGATCCAATGGATGCTGGTCGACTCCGCCATCGAGATCAAAGCCGCCCGCGCCATGACCTATGATACTCTGGGCAAATTTGAGAGCGGCCACGACGTCGGCAGCGCGGGCAGCATGTGTAAGGTGTTTTGTTCGGAAATGGTCGGCCGCGTGTCGGACCGGGTGGTGCAGATCTTCGGCGGCATGGGCGTTATTCGCGGCTTTCCCATCGAACGTTTCTATCGTGACGTGCGCCATTACCGTGTCGGCGAGGGCGCGTCTGAAATCCAGCGCATCGTGATCGCGCGAGACCTGGCCAAGACCGGCGCGACTGTCGCCATGGGCGGGCTTGTATGACGCGTCGCCGCGCAGCTCTGGTCGGCATCGGCGAAAGCCGCGTCGGGCGCGTGCCGGACCGCTCGGCGCTTGAGTTGCAGGCCGACGCCGCGCTTGCCGCCGTTTCGGACGCTGGCCTCGCCTTTTCCGAGATCGACGGACTCATTACCACGCCGCTGCGGGTCGAACGCTGGAACATGCCCAGCGGCGTCGTTGCGGCTGCGCTCGGCGTGAAGCCGCGCTTCTTGGCAACCGAGGATCTTGCCGGCGCGTCGGGCGCCGCCATGATCCACCACGCGGTGATGGCGGTGGAATCCGGGCAGTGCGACACTGTGCTTTGTGTTGCCGGGCAGAACCTGTTGTCGCATCGCTCGCGCGATGACGCCGTGAAGAGCTTGGCGGAGACCGGCAGCGCGCATCCGCAGTTCGAAGTGCCCTATGGCCCGCTCGTACCATCGCTCTATGCGCTGATCGCGCAGCGGCACATGCATGAGTTCGGCACGACCTCGGAACAGCTTGCCGAAGTGGCGGTGACCATGCGCCACCATGCAAGTCTCAATCCAAAAGCCCACAAGCGCGAGCCGATCAGCGTCAACGACGTGTTGCAATCGACCATGATCACGTCACCCTTGCACCGTTTGGACTGCGCCATCGTCTCGGACGGCGCCGCGGCCGTGCTGGTGACGACGCAAGAGCAAGCGCGCGACCTACGCCAGCGTCCGGTCTATCTGCTCGGGCAGGGTTACGGCCTACGCCACAGCCATATCGGTGAAGCGCGGGATATGACTACGACCGGCGCGGTCGAATCGGGAAACGCCGCCTTCCAGACCGCCGGCGTGAGCCGCGGCGATATCGATGTTGCGCAGATCTATGATTGCTTCACCATCACGCTGATCGTCGAACTGGAAGATCTCGGTTTCTGTCCGAAGGGCGAGGGAGGCCGCTTCGTCGAGGGTGGGCGAATCCGCATCGGCGGCGAGCTCCCGGTCACCACGCATGGCGGCCTCCTTTCCGGCGGCCATCCCGGCTTGCCGGGGGGCTTCTTCCACGTAGTCGAGGGCATCCGTCAGTTGCGGGGCGAGGCCGGGCAGCGGCAGGTCAAGGATGCCGAACTGGCCCTCGTGCACGGCAACGGAGGCGTGGCCAGTGTCCATTGCACGCTTATCCTCGGCAATAGCCTCAACTAAGCGAGGAGAGAGGATGACACGGCCACTTCCTGTACCCGATCCGCGCACCGCCCCTTATTGGGAAGCCGCGCGCAACGACAGGCTCTTGCTGCCGCGCTGCACAGCCTGCGGCCACTATCAGTTCTATCCGCGACCGATCTGCAGTCAGTGTCAGTCGCGCGACTTTGCCTGGACCCAATGCAGCGGTAAGGGGACGGTCTATTCCTTCACCGTCGTGCATCGGGCACCCAGCCCGGCTTTCGCCGAATCGGTGCCTTACGTGGTGGCGAATATCCGACTGGCTGAAGGCGCCCATTTGATGAGTAACATCATAAACTGTGCGCCGCAGGACGTGACCATCGGCATGCCGGTCACGGTAAAATTCCTGCACGTGGACGACGCGGCGCTCCCTATTTTTGAGCCGGACCTATGAACACATTGTCGCCTGCGCTGATCGCAGAATGGGTGGGACGCGAGCAGTCGGAAACCGATATTGCCAACCCTCGCGATGCCCAACGGCTGGCAGCCGCCTTGGGACGCAACGCGGCCCCGGCCGTCGGCGAGCCGCTGCCAGCGTGCTGGCATTGGGTGCTGTTCCAGCCACTGGTGCCGAACAACAAACTCGGTCCGGACGGCCATCCTAAGACTGGCGAATTCCTGCCGGTCCTGCCGCTGCCACGTCGCATGTTCACCGGCATCGAGGTCGAAACACGAGCGCCGCTTCTACTCGGTGACACGATCCGCCGGTGCTCGGTGATCGAGGCGATCACGCCGAAGGAAGGTAAGAACGGCGCACTGGTGTTCGTCACGATGCGACACACCTGGGAAGGAGAACGTTCGGGCCTGATCGTGGAGAAACATTCCTTCGTCTATCGCGGCAACGATCTCGGCAAGGAAAAGCCGGCCAGCCCGCCGTCGCCCGCGAGCGAACCGGCTTGGTCCTGGCAGGAAGAGATCAAAGCCGATCCGGTTCTGGTGTTCCGCTTCACCGCTGCGGTCTTCAATGCGCACCGGATCCATTACGATCATGCTTATGCAACCGGGGTAGAGCACTATGCAGAGCGTCTGGTGCCGGGCCGTCTTGCTGCCTTGCTGCTGCTGGAGGCGCTGAGACGGCGAACGCCTCGCGCGGTGACGCGCTTCGCTTTCCAGGCCAAGAAGCCGATTTGGGTCGGAGAGACCATGATCCTGGAGGGCATGTCCGCCGAGGCGGATAAGATCGACCTGCGCGTCAGGGTCGGCCTCGGCGCCAGCGCCATGCAGGCGTCCGCAGTCTTGGCCAGTTGATCGGTTGCATCAACCCTTCAGATCAGCCCAGTCTCCCGCCTCAGGTTCTTCCACTTCGTCACACAGGAAGCGGCGTTTCGCCCGGCAAGATTGGCGGGCATAAGAAGCCGGTTTTGTCCGGCACCAATGCCGACTGGCTGCGCAAGCGCATTCGCTCGGGGCCATTCACCTTGCGGAAGCTGACCAGGAACTGGCGGCGCGCGAGATCAAGACCGACGTTCGAGCGCGGTGCGGACGTTTGTGCATACTGAGGAGCTGAGCTTCAAAAAACGATCCTGCCAGCCGAACAAGATCGTCCCGATGTCGCGCATAAACGGACGCGCTGGAAGACCCATCAAGGCAGGATCGAGGCTTCGCGCTTGGTCTTTATCGACGAGACCTGGATCAAGACCAACATGGCTTGCGCGGCTGGGGGCCGAGTGGGCGCGTCTCCAAGCATTGGTGCCCTTTTGGATACTGGAAGACCATGACCTTCATTGCGGCGTTGCACCACGACCGCTCGCCGAGATCACCCGGCTATCGAAAAAGGTAAGCCACCAGCCATCCGCACGCGAAGGATACGACGGCCACAAGCAAATGCTGTTTTACCCGGCCTGCTGCCGCCGCCAAGACGACTTTCCCCAAATCCAGCGCGGGCGGTTCGGCCGCGCTCGTTGGCTGCACCGGCATTGCGTGGTTCGTCTCGGACGATCCGATCGTCGCCCCTATCTTCTCTTCAATGACCGGCTGTTCTTTCGCCTCTGCGGAGAGCACTTCACGCAAGCGATCGGCAAATTGCAGGACCAGACGCCCAGCTATGTCGTTCAGTACGCTGCCGCCGAACTGCGCCACCTTTCCACTCATACTGAGGTCGGTCGCAAGTGCGACACCCGTCCCTCGTTCGCCCAAATCATCCAGCCGTGCTGTGATGAGTGCCGAAGTTGCCCCCTTCCCGCCCGTATCTTTAGCTGAACCCTTCACTACTGCCGTGTGTGTGAGCGCATCGCGCTCGACGACTTGCGCTACACCCTTGAAATTGAAGGAAATCACACCAAGCTTAATCTTCATCCCAACCGAGACATTTTGCCCATCCTGACCGAGATAACTTGCGCCCGGCATGCACGGAATGACCACGTCCAGGTGTTCAATCAGGTCCCAGACGCGTCCGATCGGAGCCTCAACGACGAATTCGTGGTTCAGGATCATACAGCCTCCAGCGCTTCCTCGACGGCGCGCTTCAACAATTCCTGCGAGGCCGCTCGGCGATATTCTTTGGATGCGAAAGCATCGGATTGCGGTTCTATCTCAGTCGCAAGCGCAATCGATGCTGCATCGATGCCCTCCGACGTGAACCCAAACTTGATAAGCTCAGCTTCAGTCTTAGGGGCCCTGGCCTGTCTGGGATTTGCTCCAAAGCAAACGACTCTGGCGGAGCGTTCGGCGGCACTCCCGCCGTTCGTGATTGCAATGGCGATCCCGGCCATGGCAAAGCCTCCCTGCAACCGAGAGATTTCCTTGATGACAACGAGCTCACCTGGCGCCTGGACCGGAACTACGATTTCGATAAGCAATTCGTCACTCTGACGTGACGTGGTGTACGGGCCGACGAAGAACTCTTCAGCGCTGACGACCCGCTCGCCCTTCCGGGACCTTAGTCTGAAGTTTATGCCCAGGAGCAACGCCATCGCAGGGAGCTCCGACACCGGGTCCGCATTACACAGGCTACCACACAGAGTGCCACGACTCCGGACTGCCGGCGAGGCTATGAGTTCAATCGCACTCAACAGGCTCGGACATCTAGCCTTAACAATCGTGGAGTTTTGTGTTACCGCATAAGTTGCTCCCGCTCCGATAACAATGCTGTTCTCGCCTTCTCGGATGTACGCGAGCTGCTCTCGAATATCCCTGAGCGAAATCACATGTTCGGGTTGGGCCATTCTAAACCGCAGCAGAGCAACCAGGCTCTGGCCGCCGGCTAAAATGACGCTGTCATCATTGTATTCACTTAACAAGTCCAAGCATTCCTGGATACTTGCCGGTGTATGGTAGCGGAAAGGAGCAGGCTTCATACGACAGCAGCCTCCTTTGAAGGTGCCCGGTTGGCGGCCGCCCAGAGATCGCTTGCAAAGAAGGGCGTAGTCGAAAGATCGACCTGACCTTCAAAGGCATCAATGATCGCATTTGCCAGCGCTGGCGCCACTCCGGATGGGACGCCTTCACTGATCATGCGCTTATGCCCATAGATGGTCGCCGACGTTGGCGTATCATTATGGCCAAGGAGAATTTCATCCGGCATCGCGTCGGCCGTCATCATCGAATAATCTTTCATTGTCGATGTGATCAACTGTCCCTGTTCATCATAGATATAGGCCTCATGCATGCTGTTGCTGATGCCAGTGGCGATACCCGCAATCAGAGCTGTGCGGAGACCTTTGGGGTTCAACGGCTTCCCTGCGTCACTGACGAAGCCATAAGCAAGAATTCGTACCTTTCCGAGTTTCTCGTCGACTTCGACCATTGCGGCATGAGCACCGAAACTCGTTGGCGCGTACTCGGTTTCAAAGTAGGCCGTTTCCGCGAGGTCGGGGACGCTGTCTTTCGGGAGCATAAACGGCCTCATGATCGCGGCCCACGCGATTTCGCGATAGCTCATCGTCCTTCCGTCAGGAAGGTGCGTGAGACTCCCAGCTCTGCAAAGAAAATTATCCTCGACCGGATCGACTTTCAGCAAGTGGCTCGCGACACCGATAATCTTCGTGCGCAATCTTCGAGCCGCGATCGCACAGACCGACGCAACATCGGTGTTCGATTGGGTAACCGGACTAAGCAACGTGTCGCCGGTGTATACCTCGACCAATTTCGGATCGGCACCCAGTTCGTCGGCAACAATCCGAGCCATCGTCGTATGTCTCATCTGACCTTGTGGCGCGTCGCCCGACATGATCGACACTGAACCATCCGGATACATGCGCAAGGCCACTGCCGCGTATGTTGGCTGGTTATAGAGTACTGCTCCACGGAAGGAGCACGTCGGTCGACAAAGCTCGACACATGCCGCCACTCCAATTCCGACCTTGCGCCCCTCCGCGCGCATTCGTTTCACATCCTCAAGACGCCTCTCCATGTCAAACGTCCCGTGGAGTTTATGCATAGAACCGAGATAATCGGAGTCCGTCAGCTTTGTCCCCAGCGGCGAGGCATAGGGAAACGCTTTAACCAAGTTGATCATGCGTATTTCGACGGGTGATATTCCCAGTTCACGAGCAGCATCATCCATCAGACGTTCAATTGCCCAAACAGACGGCATGCGGCCCGCCGGACGATTTACGCCCATTGGAGCCTTATTGGTGATCGCGCATCGAAGATGTGATCTGACGTATTGGACGTCGTAGGGCAAGGGTGCTGCCGCCGACAGTCGCGCAGCCACCACCCCATACATGTCGACCAGCACACTACCGACATCTGCGATTACTTCGGAGTCCAGAGCGAGTATCCGACCATCGGCGGAAAACGCTGCGGTCATGTCCCAAATCTGGTCGCGCGCGTGCACTCCCTTTTTCAAAGCTTCGGTTCGATCCTCAATCCAACGGACAGGACGCTTCAGCTGCATCGCGAGCCAACCAATGACCGCTACCTCGCGATACATTGGAGATTTCCAGCCAAACCCTCCCCCAATATTTTGCGGAGAAATCACGCGAACCCTTGATGCCGGCAGCTTCAGAATATCCGCGAGGGCAATACGAAGCATCTGTGGGCGCTGACTCGTCACCCAAACGGTCAAACGACGATTTTCGAAGTGCGCAATGGCTCCGCAAGTTTCGAGCGGTGGATTTCCGCTGCGGTTCATTTTGTAGCGGCGTCGAACGACAAGCGACGCAGTTTTGAAGATCGCTTCAGGTATCTCCGGTGACCCAAAGCGGCCCTCGAGGGCCAGATTTTGAGCGACATCCGGAAATATCTGATCACAGCCGGAGGATAGCGACGTTTCCGGATCCAGAACGGGCGGTTTCTCGTCGTAGTCCACGTCAATTAGATCGGCCGCGTCCTCGGCAATATATCGATTTTCGGCCGCTACAACGGCAAGACATTCCCCTTCGTAGTTAACGCAATCGATTGGTAGAAGCGAATATGAGGGCGGGTTAAATTTCTCAGTCGCAAATTCGCTGGGGTGGAGCACCTTCGAGGCCCAGGGCAGCTTCTCCGGTATAGTCCGCGCGATATCTGCTCCCGTTGCAACAAATGCCACACCGTGGTGTAGCGACGCTCTTTCTATGTCAATGTTCTTGATTTCACCGCGAGCAATGGAGCTGCGCACGAACGCGGCATCGAGCATTCCCGGCAGTCTCACGTCCGCAAGATAGGAGCCCTGCCCGGTTACAAGCGCCAGCCCATCGCTGTGGTAGGCGAAACTGTCATCAAGGGTGTCAGCTTTGCGTTCGCCGATTTCCAACATTTACCGTCCCTCGACTTTTTTTTCGTTCTTCTCGGCAACTTCGGCGATCGCATCGATGATGGGCTCGTAGCCGGTACATCGACAAATATTTCCGCTCAGATTTGCTCGAATGCTCGCGCGGTCGTTTGCCAACCCTTGATTCAAGATGTGGTGACCAACAGCGAGAAATCCCGGAGTGCAGAAGCCACACTGAAAAGCGCCGTGTCTTAAGAACGCCGCTTCCAGCTCGCCAAGCTTGCCATCTCGCATCGAGAAGTACTCAACCGTCTCGACTTCGGCAGATCCCACTTCGGCCGCGAGCGTCAGACAGCTGATAGTAGGCTGGCCATCGATCAACACCGTACAAGCACCGCAGGCGCCTTGCTCGCAGCCCACGTGAAGCCCGGTAAGACCAAGTTGCTCGCGCAGAACGTCGGACAGTAGAAAGCGAGGATCGACAGTGACGACGTGCGTGTGCCCGTTTACGCGAAGCTGGATGCTGACAGTTTCTGCTTGGATCGGCTCTTCCCTGGTCATCGGTACCTGCTTGGCGATTATGACGGTTTCCTTGGTTCGGCTGGTTTCCTGACCAAGCACGAAGGCAGGATCAACGTATGTACACGTCAATTGCATTCTCCATTTGAGAACGCCTTTCACAATTTGAATTTTACACAGCGCGAGCGGGCTGTCAACGGACTGGCCCGGATTTTTCAGACCGCTGATCGCTTGGCGAGCGAAGGTGTCTGTGCGCTGGCCGATCTGCGATTTAAGGATCTGCCTGCCAGGTTGGTGCCGCGCGTGCTTTGGCGGCGTCGGCCAAGCGGCAGAAGGCATGGCCCAAACGTTCGTCGATGGACAGGCGGAGGCTCATGGCAAAGTGGATGCGGCGAACAGAGAAGTGCACTTGCGCGCCGATCTTGGGGAGCTTGAGGCAAATGTGCCGCTGGTGGCATCCGCGAGGGGCCAGCGTGCACACAGCTGCGCCACATTGCGCTCAACTTCCTCGATCGCTCCCGCGCTGGCATTGATGTTAGCCTGCCGCAGGTCCTTTTCAGACGGAACTTGGGCGTGGCTCGGCTTGAGCGATAGCAACGACCGCGATGCTGGACGATGCGCCCTTGGTGCTCTTAACCTGAGACGGCTGGCTCGCCGGTTGTCCTGCCGACGATCTTTGTGGTCTCAGCGTCCCGGTTGCGCCGCCAAACCAGCCGCGCCGATACCGGCAAGAGCACATTCTTCATCGCGGTCGGACGTGTCGCCGCTGACACCGACGGCACCGATCACCGCGCCGCTCTCATTCTTGATCAATACACCGCCTGGCACAGGTACGAGCCGCCCGTGGCTCAAGGCCGTCAGTGCGCCGATAAAGGATGGATTGGCCTTGCTGCGCTCCAGAAGTTCGCGCGACCCAAAGCCCATGCCAAGTGCACCATAAGCTTTCGCGAATGCGATCTCGGAGCGAATAATACCGGAATTGTCTTCGCGCTTGAGCGCGACAAGGTGACCGCCAGCATCCAGTACTGCGACGGTCAGCGGGGCGCTCTTGGTGTCGCGCGCCTTCTTGAGTGTTTCATCGACAATGACGTTGGCTTGAGAAAGCGTGATGGAAGTCATGGCCTATCCTCGACATGCGGAAACAGTTGACGCGCTTATCGCGTCAGATTGAAGGAAGAGCAATCGAGTATCGGAAGTGCTGATGCCACGCTGATCCGACGCGGCGAGTGCCTCGACTATTCGCAATCCTTTGCGGAAGCTTTTGCGTGACATTTCATCCCCACTCGCCTGACGCCAGGGCCGTCGTCTCGGGCCAGCCTAGACAGGTGCTTGAGTTTGACTCGCGCTGTTGACGTTGTGAAGTGCCAGTTGGCCTTGGTGTGATTGGTATTTCGCTCGTGCTCCCAGGCG
>JGI24705J35276_12238590_pt1 | contig 28132 bp, 26 predicted proteins | sample TergutNt197P4_FD_35276 | JGI IMG/M metagenome (IMG submission 35276) | reverse complement strand
CGGGAGATGCCGAGCAGCTTGGCGGCCTGGGTTTTATTGGCGCCGCTCATGGTCAGCGCCTGGACAATCAAATCCCTGATCACCTCGTCGAGCTGGATGCCCTCGGGCGGCAGGCGCAAGCCTGGCCCCTCGGGTTGCTGGCCTTTCTGCCCCCCGTGATACGAAAAGGCCAGAAAGGCCAGATGGGCCGCCTCGATCTGCTCGCCATCCTCCATCAGCACCACCCGTTCCACCGCATTTTTCAGTTCCCGGATATTGCCCCGCCAGGGATACTGGACCAGCATTTTCCTTGCCTCCGGAGAGATGCCGCGAAAATTCTTCATGAATTTTTCGTTGAACCGGCGCATGAACAATTCGGCGAGCGGCACGATGTCGGCCTTGCGTTCCTTCAACGGCGGCACATAGACCCGGGCAACGTTCAGCCGGTAATACAGATCCTCCCGGAAGCTCCCTTCTTGGACCTGGGCCGCCAAATTTTTGTTGGTGGCGGCGATCACCCGCACATCGACCTTTTTCTTCCGGGTGCCGCCCACCGGGTAGAACTCCCGTTCCTCGAGAAAACGGAGCAGATTCACCTGGGCCGCCGGGTGCAGTTCGCTGACCTCATCGAGCAGCAAGGTGCCATTGTTGGCCATCTCGATCTTGCCCTTCTTGCCCTCCTGCAGGCCACCGGTAAAAGCGCCTTTCTCATAGCCAAACAGTTCGCTTTCCAACAGTTCCTTGCTGATGGCCCCGCAATTGATGCCAACAAAAGGCTTGTCGTAGCGGCTGCTGCGATGGTGAATCAACCGGGCCACCACCTCCTTGCCCACCCCGCTTCCTCCCTCGATCAGCACGGTGGTGTCATGGCTGCGGGCCACCTTGTCGGCGAACCCGAACACCGCCTTGATGCCCTCGCTGGCGTTGATCACCTGATCCAGATTGAATTTTTTGAGATAGACCTGCCGCAGCTCCTGGACCTCTTTTTTCAGGCGCAGATTCTCCAGGGCCTTTTCGACCACCAATTCAAACATCTCGATTTCCAGCGGCTTGACCAGGTAATCGCTGGCGCCCGCCTTCATCGAGTGAATCACGGTTTTGACGTCCTCGTAAGCGGTCATCATGATGATCGGGATATCTGCCCCCAACTTCTTGATCTGGTGCAGGGTTTCGATGCCATCAATGCCCGGCAGGCGGATATCCAGCAGGACCAGGTCGATCACCGTTTTCTGCAGCACCTGCAGGGCCTCTTCGCCGCTGCCCGCGATCATGGGATCGTATTTCTCGGATAAAATGGCGAGCAGTGATTTCTGGAGCAGGCGATCGTCATCGACAATCAGGATCTTGTATCGGAGCATCGCTGGCCCTCGCTGGAATGAACGGGGAATTTCAGGGTAAAGGTTGTCCCCTTGGTTTTGTCACTGGTCACATCCACCAGGATCTGGTGCTGCTCCAAAATCTTGTGGACAATGGCCAGCCCCAGGCCGGTCCCCTCCGGTTTGGTGGTGAAGAAGGGGTTGAAAATCCGCGAAAGATTGTCGCGGGAGATGCCGCTGCCCTGATCCGAGATCTGCAGCACCACATGGTCGCCGCGCCTGCTGTCGCTCCGTTCCGTGCGGCAGCGCACCCCGATGATACCGCCTTCGGGCATGGCCTCCATGGCGTTGAGCAGGAGATTGACCAGCACCTGCCGAATCTGATGGGCATCCATGGTCACCGGCGGCAGGTTATCCGGCAGCGCCGAGCGCACCTCAACCCTCTTCTCCCGGAACTGGGAGTCCATTAAGGAGATTGATCCTTGCACCACCTGGACCAGGGAATCGCTTTTCAGGGCCGGAAGCGAAGGCTTGGCAAAATCGAGCATGCCCTTGACCAAGGTCCTGATCCGATCGACCCCCTCCTGGGTGTCGGCGAGCAGATTGCCGGCGTCAACGGTCAGGGCGGTTTTCTTGGCCAGCAACTGAACATTGAAATTGATGCTGCTGAGCGGGTTGCGGATTTCATGGGCAATGCCCGCCGACAGCTGCCCCAGCGAGGTCAGCCGGTCGATGCGCCGGATCAGCTCCTCGGTTTTTTTCTCCTCGGTCAGGTCACGGATGATGAACATGGCCCCGATCAGATTATCCTGGTGGTTGCGCAGCAGCGACGAGGTGATCCCCAAGGTGATGTCCGTGTCATCCTTGTGGTGCAACAGGATCTCCTTGTTGTCGACCACCGTGTGCTCATCGATGGCTAAATCGACCAGTTGGACAATATCATCGGAGAACACCATCGAGGCCCTGGCACCCAGGACCAGTTTTCGCTTGAAGCGAAACATCTCCTCGGTTTTCCGGTTCACCGAAGAAATTTCCTTTTGCAGGTTGATGGTCACCATGCTGGCCGGCGAGCTTTCCAGGATGTTTTCCCGGAAGTTCCGTTCGGTCATCACCTGGCCGTAGAGGCGCGCATTTTTGATCAGACTGGCCGAGTGACCGGCAAAGATGAGCAACAGCTTGAGGTCATCCTCGGAAAAGGCCCCCTGGTCAGGGCTGGCGACGTACAGCACCCCGATTACCCGTTTGTCGCTGATCAGCGGTACACAAAGGTGTGAGACTATGCCTGGGATGATTTCCCGGTACCGGGGTACGGTACGGATATCGTCGATCAGCACGGCTGTACCGGTTTTGGCCACCCAATCCACCAGGCTGCCCTCGATCTCAAGCCGGGAATCGAAGGCCGTCATCTCCCCTCCCCTGGCCACGGCAAGGCTGAGTTCGCGGCCCTCGTCGTCGAGCATGAAGAGCAGACAGCAAGATGCTCTGGTGACTTTGATGGCACTGGCGCTGATCACCTGAAACAATTTCTCCAGGTTGAAGGCGGAACTGGCCTTCTTGCTGATTTCCTGCAAGGTGAGCAGTTGCTTGATCTTTTTTTTGTTTTGTTCCTGCAGCCGGGCATTTTCAATGACGATGCTGGCCTGGTTGGCAAAGATAGAAAAGGCGTCGATATCCTTGGTGGTCATCGTCAATTGTTTGACCCCACGATCGGCGGTGATCAGGCCAATCACGTCCTTTTTAATCTTCAACGGTGCGGCAACGGTGGACACCCGACGCATGATCCGGCAGACCTTGAGGTCGACCGGGGTCATCCGGCCATCGTCCTGGTAGTCTTTGACATAGATGGTTTTGCCCAGGCGGGCCACCTTGGTTTCAACGCAATCGTGCCTATCGATCCGGTAGGGAAAACGCAGGGCCCGCTCCGAGTCCTCCGGGCTGAACCCGTGGATATAGCGGCATTCGAGCAGATGACGATCGCGGTCGGTCAAGAAGATGGCCAGGCGGGTGAAACCAAACACATGCGATATTTCTTTGACAATGGTGGTGAGAATGGTGTCAAGCGAGATCGGTCGGGTCAGCAGGCTGGAAATCTTGTGGATGGAGGCCAGGAGCTTGTCCTTGGTTTCCAGCTCCGCCTGACATTCCGGCATGGCGCGGACGGTCGGTTGCTTGGCCATGGTTTTTGTTATCCTTTTGTTGCTTGACTCTAGCTTTGGGTTTTTGCTCCCCAGGCGGCCCACTCTTTCTCCTTTCCCATGGATTGCACTGAAAAATCAAATAAAAAAAACCATGGTTACACGCAAGATGATCCTACCATTCCCATCCTTGCTTAAAATGGGGAACAGAAACGCGAGCCTGGCCGCCTGCGGCCCGTAATATCATTTTCTATTTTTAATGCAAAAAATATTATTATTTTTTGCATTAAAATTCAACATATTCCTATCGTGACCTACTGCATTGGCAAGAGGAAATGGTATAAGACAGGGGTGGGAGAGATGAGTGAATTGAGCTGCGGGTGCTTTAATCCCCGGTCGGAGAAATGCGAAAGGATCGGACCTGGTCCAATTTGCGCAAGGTTTTGGCCAGGCTTGCGATTTTATCATGATCGATCGTGCCGATCGCCATCCTGTATTCAAACGAACGGCCATCGTCGGAGATGCGATAACTCATATTGGCCACGGTAAATCCATGGTTCGCCAACAAGACGCGCACCTCTTCTTCCGGCATCACCTTGTTTCGATCAAAGCTGAGGGTGTGGTGGGCATAGAAATTTGAGGGCATTTTGTCCTCGATCCGGCGAAAAAAAGACAAAACACCCAAGGTCAATGCAGAGGCGACAATGGCGGGGAAATAGAACCCCACCCCCAGGAGAATGCCGATGGCGGCGGTAATCCAGATGGAGGCGGCGGTGGTCAACCCGCGAACACTGCGTCCTTCTTTGTAAATAACTCCGGCACCCAGAAAGCCGATGCCGGTCATGATCCCCTGCGCCATCCGGGTCGGGTCAGTGCGCACCGTATCCAGAGGCACACCGGGCAGCCATTTCCATTGGTAGAAGGTGATCATCATCAAGAGACTCGACGCCAGACAGACCAGGGTGTGGGTGCGAAACCCGGCCGGCCGGCCATGATAACTTCGTTCAAAACCGATTATGCCGCCAAGCACCAGAGCGGTCAGGAGATGTACGGCAATCTGCACATAGTCAGTTGCCCATAAAACTTTAAGCTGGTTGATGTCAAAGGGCATGGCACGCTCGCAACAGATGAAAACAACTAAATAATCGATCGACCCTCAACCGTTGGGCAGCGGTACATGGCGGCCGTCGCCATCCTGGTGGAACAGGCAGGCCGTGGAATTCATCGTGCCCATAAAAATACTTATTCATTGACAAAAAAATTGTGCAAGGAAAAATGCTGACCACTGGGTCCAATGGATCAAGGCAACAGCGAAATTTCCGCCTTTATTATTTATATCACGCCGTGGCCAATGGTTGTCAACAAATCGTATACCAATGACCAGCCAGGCCCAAATCGCGGTTGGAGCGAAATCAGCCTTGCCAATGGGCCGCATCCTCTCTACATTTGCCCGTAATCAGCATGGCGCCCCCCTCCCTGGGCAGACCAACAGCGCCAAAGGAACCAACTGGACCAGCCAAGCGATACCATATTTAATTGTATTTTGCCCCCAGGCAACGACCGTCGTTCCTTGGCAATGGATAAGCCTCTGGCGGGCAACACCCTGATCTGAACCATCACCCATGAACAGCCAAGGTATAGATAACGCAACATCCATTCTTCAGGCGGACAACCTGGGTAAGCGGTTCAATGGTGTAACCGCGGTGGATTCCGTCTCCTTCACGGTGAAAACCGGTGAATGCTTCGGCCTGCTCGGCCCCAACGGCGCCGGCAAGACCTCGACCATCCGGATGATATACGGTTTTTCTCCGCCCAGTTCCGGCACAATCAAGCTTTTTGGACTTGATATCGCCAGTCAGTGGCGGCTCATCCGGGCCCGGATCGGGATCTGCCAACAGGACAACACCCTTGATCCCGACCTGACAGTCCTCCAGAATTTGCTGATCTTTGCCGGCTATTTTCGCATTCCCCGGCACCTGGCCAACGAGCGGGCCGAGGAGTTGCTCCTGTTCTTTGCCCTAGAGAAAAAACGGGAAGCCAAGGTGGGGGAACTCTCCGGCGGGCTGGCCCGGCGGCTGAGTTTGGCCCGGGCGCTGATCAACGATCCCGAGCTGATCATCCTCGACGAACCGACCACCGGGCTCGATCCCCAATCGCGGCATCTGTTGTGGGAACGGCTGCATACCCTGCGCACCCGCGGCAAGACCTTCATCCTCACCACCCATTACATGGAGGAGGCCGCCCAACTATGCGACCGGCTGGTGATCATGGACCAGGGCCGGATTCTGGTTGAGGGCACGCCGGCCAGTCTGATTGAAGAGCATGTCGGCCGTTCGATCATCGAAATCGCCAGCCCGGAGCAGGAAGGACTGCGCCGGTTCCTGCGCAGCCACCAGGTGGACTACGACGAGCTGTCAGATAGGTTCATCATCTACAACAACAATGACGCCGCCATCGAACAAATGATCCGCGACGGCTTCTGCAGCCGGCAGTGCACCTTCCGATCCGCCACCCTGGAGGATGTCTTCCTTCGTCTCACCGGCAGGGAGCTGCGCGAATAATGACTTTTGGGTTCTTTACCAACCTTTCCTGGCGTTTTTTGACGGTCTGGCGCCGGAACCTGGTGGTTTATCGCAAAATCTGGAAGGTCAACTTCCTGGTGCCGCTCCTGGAGCCCGCCTTCTACATCCTCGCCTTTGGCCTCGGTTTCCAAGGGCTGATCGAAGGGCTGAGCTACGCCGGTCAATCGATGGCCTACACCCAATTCATGGCCCCGGCCCTGATCGCCATCTCGATCATGTACAACTCGTTTTTTGAAACCACCTACGCCTCCTTTGTGCGGATGTATTATCAAAAGACCTTTGACGGCATGATGGCCACCCCGCTTTCCCTGGAAGAGATCATTGTCGCTGAAATCGTCTGGAGCGCCACCAAGGCGACCGGGGCGGCGTTGATCATGACTGTGGTGCTGGGATTGCTGGGGTTCGTCATTTTTCCCCAGGGACTGCTGATCCTCCCTCTCGCCTTTCTGGGTGGTATGGCCTTTGGTGCGGTGGGCATGTTTTTCACCGGCTTCACCCCTTCCATCGATATGTTCAACCTACCGATTTTCCTCTTTATTACCCCGATGTTCCTGTTCAGCGGCACCTTTTTTCCGACCTCGGGACTGCCGGCCTGGGCCCAGCATGCCGCCTGCATTTTCCCCCTGTACCATTTGGTGGAATTGTCCCGTTTCTGCTGCCTGGGACTGGTGGAAACCAACCCCTTGATCAGCCTGGCCTATCTGTTTAGTTTTGCGCTGGTTTTTCTCGTCTTCGGCCTGATGGCCATGCGGCGGCGGTTGATCAAATAACACGTCATCAAGGAGGAAATGCATGGCGCTTATTCACTGCCATTTTTTTTCACAGGTTCTGGGCTTGATGTCGACCATGAACGTGATCCTGCCCGACATCGGACCGGACAGCCCCGAGCGCGCCCGAGCCCCTGGACGTCGCCGCTTTCCGACCCTCTACCTGCTGCATGGCCTGTCGGACGACCATACCGTCTGGCAGCGCCGCACCGCCCTTGAACGCTATGTTGAAGGGATGAACCTGGCGGTGGTCATGCCGGCCGCCAACCGGAGCTTTTATGCGGACATGCGCTCGGGTCCGCGTTATTGGACCTATATCAGCCAAGAGGTGCCCGCTGTTGCCCGCCACTATTTCCCGCTCTCAGCAAAACCACAGGATAACTATGTGGCCGGTCTGTCCATGGGAGGATATGGCGCCTTCAAGCTGGCCTTGACCTATCCTGGACGCTACGCGGCCGCGGCAAGCCTCTCGGGAGTGATGGACCTTGTCCGCCTGGCGCGAGACGATGAGGCCGCAGGCCTTGACGAAATACACCAAATTTTCGGCAACGCCGACACCCTGGCGAACAGCCCCAGCGATCTTTTTGATTTGGCCCGGAGGATGGTACGGCGGGACAAGCCGCAGCCCTCACTGTATCAGTGGTGCGGCACCGAGGATTTTTTGTATGCGGATAATGTGCGTTTTCACCATCACACCCAAGCACTCGGTCTAACGGTGAACTATGAGGAGGGGCCAGGCGGGCACGACTGGCTCTGCTGGGATGCGCAAATTCAACGGGTGCTTGCCTGGTTGCCCCAAAAAGGCAAGATTTAGCCAAGGTTATACGCGAGTGGGCAAGGCGTAGAAGGCAATACCTCCCGACCGCAATGCCAAGCCTCACGGCTTCGCAGATGCCTTGAACGCCAAAACAAGGTATTCACGGACATGTTTGCCCGTTATGTCTTGAGTCGATGACAACTTAATGTGGCGGCGTACCTTTCCTTCGCCTTCCAGTACGCAGAATTTGTCCGGGAGCAATGCGCCCTCACCAAACTCCAGCGAAACATGCTTTGCGTAGGAAAAAACCCCACAAAACGGTTTTTCAGCGGAGAACAAAAACCCGCCGTATTTTACTTCCCCGGAAATAGAAGAATCCAAACTGAGGATGGTTTCTCTCAATGTTTGCACAAGCTCGAAACGCTCAGAATCGAGAAGGCGTATGTCTTCGAGTAGTTTTGCGATGCGGTTGGCGGACATGGTTTCAGGATTTGTAGTACTGCTTGAACTCCGGCCTGGGCTCCCGCGCGGAGTAAGTGTTGAGAACGATGCCGTTTGGGTCTTGAACGGCAAAGCCGCGATCACCCCATGGATAATCTACGAGCGGCATGATGTCAAGCAAACCGGAGGCGGTGAATGGCTGGAACTCGGCATCAACGTCGGCGACGCGAAGTTTTATACGTCAAACCGACGGTGATGCGCGAGGGCTGACCGGGCGGTGGCTCCATGAACTGAAAGGATGCGCCATGCCCGAAGTAGAGATTGACGTACCAGCCTCAGCGGAAAGTGACCTTAGCGCCAAAGTGCCGGACACAGAAGCTGCGAGACTCTTCAACCTTGGCCGTCGTGATGCAAGGGGATAGCGGCTACGCCAACAACCCCAACGCCCCGGACTGCGAAACCTTGTGGGCGTCACCGCCGCCGAGGCTCGGTCATCGGACGCATCCCTCCTCCCCCGGCAACCCTGCAATTTCAACTCTTGCCGGTTGCAGGTTGCCAAGGTGCGGTGCGCATGCTATGAACAATACCCTCATTTTTGGCTCCCTCGGCCTGCCGTTGGGAATAGACCACCGTACTCACAGCACCAAGGTGCGGCCGCACCGATGGGAGGACACCATGATATCGGCGCAGGAACTCGACCAAGGAATGGTCATACTCAAGACGATCTGGTATGCCCTGGCAGGGTCATTAGTCCTGTATGTCATTACCATCCCTCTACTGGTGGGTGACGGCACTGCCAATTTCCCGGCCGAACTCTATGGGGAGCTGCAGACGACACTGCACATCGCCGCCGGCTTGACCCTGATAGCATCCTGGTTGGCGCGCCGGCAGATCCTGGCGACCAGAACCCCTCCCAAACCGTCCCGGTCGCGACAGCATCCCGCGGTCCAGCGCTACACCACCGCCATGATCATCGGCTTGGCCCTGGCTGAGGTGGTTGCCATCTATGGCCTTATTCTTTTTCTTTTGGGCAAGAACCTGGCCGATCTGTTGCTGCCCGTCACCTTTGCCGCCGCGGCAATGGCCACCTATTTTCCCCAAAAGACCGATCTGATCGAGCTGGCGAAAAAATTTACTCGTGGTAATTGATTTCTCTTCACCTGACCACCTGACCGTATATGATATTCTCAACCAGCAAACTTGCCGAAAAGATCGCGCCCCATAAAAAAAATCGGGGCCAGGCCAGCAACCTCAGCGGTTCTCTTCCGGCGATGGCGCAGTCATTGCCAATGATCCGACGTGATCAACGTTTTTTCCTTTTTTTGACCGGCATTCAGCCGGAGGTTCCCTGAAGTTGTCATGAGTCATTCATCCTTAGATCGCGAACCCGATCGTTCCTCTGTTACCGGCAAGGGAGTGAATCGGGAATCCTTTGTATTTCTCGACCGGCGCGGCAAGCGCTGGCCCAGGTTCCGTCGCTTGATGTTTGCGGTCGGCCTGCTGGTGTTCGGGGCCATTGTCCTTTTTATCCAGACCCTGGTTCTGCCCTCCCAGTTCGCCGTGCCGCCGGCAGTGGAGCAACTGTTGCGTGACAGTCAAGTCCAGCAGTACAACAACAAAAATGCGGGACAAAATGTTGATCCGCCTGCCAAGCGGCTGTGGCTGCACTATGCCAAGAAACACAAGGATAACAAGGCCGAGCAATCCCTAGCCGGACAAAACAAATACAAAGGAGTCGAAGCCGCGGCTCCTCTGGCTCGCCCCGAGGAAATCAGGCTGGGATTCTACACCAGCGATGATCCGGACAGCTTCGATTCCCTTAAGCATAATCTGGAAAAACTCACCCATGTCTGCCCGGATTGGCTGAGCTTTGATCCCGAGACCGGCCAACTGAAATCGACCGCAGACCCACAGTTGATCGAACTGATCCGGGAACAGGGCACCGTCCTTGTCCCTTTGCTCAATAACCTGGGCCCCAGCGATGTCTGGATGGTCGAGGCGGTGGAGGCCCTGATCAACGGCCCCCTTGACCGACAGGAGCAATTCATCGCCTTGCTGATCGACACGCTGACTGCCATGCATGCGGGCGGGGTGGTACTGGACTGGCAGCAGATCGATCCCAGTTATAAAGATAAGATGAGCACTCTGCTCGCCAGAATCGCCGCTGCCCTGCACCGGGTTCATCTCGAATTGTGGCTCTGCGTCTCTGTCGGCCAGGATATCAAGATCTATGATCTTGACCGGCTTGCCGACTCGGTCGACCATTTCGTGGCCATGCTCCATGATGCGCACGCAGAATCCGATCAGCCCGGCCCGATCGCCTCGTATGAATTCTTCAACGGCTGGCTGTCGACCCTGGCCACCGATTACGGTTCTCCCGGCCAATGGGTGATCTCCCTGGGCTCCTATGGCTACGAATGGACCCAGGGCAGCAACTCTGCGAAATTCCTGAGCTTTACTGATGTAATGAGCCGGGCGAAGCGCTCAGGGCAAACCTCCTGCACCTTCAGTCACCCCTCGTTGAACCCCTACTTTGTTTATGCAACCGGCCAAACCGCCCATACCATCTGGTTTCTCGACGCCATCACCTTCCTCAACCAGTTGACCGCGGCCCGGTCCTTTAAGGTCGGCGGCATTGCCGTCAACCGGCTGGGTTCCGAAGACCCAGCCATCTGGGATGTACTAGAATTCACTTCAGCTCTCCTGCCATCCAAGGACGACCTGGCGCGTCTGGAAACCATCCGGCCCGGCGATGCTATCGCTCAGATCGGCCGCGGCAACCTGATCAGCATCGAAGACAAACGGAAAAACGGCACCCGTCGCATCCTCATCGATAAAAAAGGCGGTGTAGGCGCGATGTTGACCGTTGTCTACGATACCTTCCCCGACTACCTGACCATCCTCCACCAGGGCGAGGGCCCCGAGGATGGGGTAACCCTCACCTTTGATGACGGGCCAGACAAACAATGGACCCCCAAAATCCTCGACATCCTCAAGGAAAAGCAGGTCAAGGCCACCTTTTTCATGATCGGCGCCAATATGGAAAAGTATCCCAAGATCGTGCAACGGGTCCTGGCCGAAGGCCACATGATTGGGGTGCATACCTACAGCCATCCCAATGTCGCCCAAGTCTCCGAGGAACGCGCCCACCTGGAATTCAACGCCACCCAGCGGCTGCTCGAATCGATCACCGGCCATTCCACCACCCTCTTCCGTCCGCCCTACAACGCCGACACCAATCCCCACGAACAGGAGGAACTGGTCCCGGTCAAGCTGGCCCAGGAGATGGGCTACCTCACCGTAACCGAGGATATCGATCCGGAGGATTGGGAACAGCCAGGGGTTTCGGTCATGCGCGACCGCATCCAACAGGGACGGATGAATGGAGGCAAGGTGGTCCTGCTGCACGACGCCGGCGGCGATCGCAGTCAGACCGTGGCGATGCTGCCGCTGATCATCGACTATTTCAATGTCCGGGGTGACCGGATCCTGCCGTTGCCGGACCTGCTTGCCATCCCGGCCGAACAGCTCATGCCCGTGGTGCCGGACAACCACCAGCCTGTCTCCAGGATGATCAGCGACAGTGGTTTCACCGCCATGCACGAATTAACAAATTTCTTCTGGGCCTTCATGATCCTGGCCACGGGTCTGACCGTGCTGCGGACCCTGGTGGTCTCCTGGCTGGCTATCCGCAGCCGCCGGGACAACGAGAATAAAATCAATGATACTGAACCATTCTGCCCGGCGGTCAGTGTCCTGATTGCCGCCTACAACGAAGAAAAGGTGATCCACGACACCCTTTGCTCGGTGCTGAACACAGAATATCCCGGTGCTATGGAGGTGGTGGTAGTCGATGACGGCTCCCAAGACAGCACCGCCGCGATTGTCGCTGCCATGGCCGAGCAAGATCACCGCATCCGGCTGATCCGCCAGGCCAATCTTGGCAAGGCCATGGCCCTGCGCAACGGGATGCAGGCCCTCAGCCACGCCTTCATGATCAGTCTGGATGCCGACACCCACTTCACCCGGGAGACCATTGGCCATCTCATCAAGCCCTTTGCCGACCCCAAGGTGGGCGCAGTGTCCGGACGGGCCAAGGTCGGCAACCCCAAAACCCTGGTCGCCCGGTTCCAGTCCCTGGAATACACCTGCGGCTTCAACCTCGACCGGCGGGCATATCACCGGCTGAACTGCATCACCGTGGTCCCCGGCGCGGTCAGCGCCCTGAAGGTCAGCGCCATCCAGGCGGCCGGCGGCATCAGCACCGAAACCTTGGCCGAAGACACCGACCTGACCCTGGCCCTGCACAAACATGGCTACAGCATCCATTATGCACCTAAGGCCGTGGCCTGGACCGAGGCGCCGGAAACGGTGCGCGCCTTTGCCAAGCAACGGTTCCGCTGGGCCTTTGGCACCCTGCAATGCCTCTGGAAACATCGCGACCTGCTGTTCAACCCCCAGTATCCGGCCCTGGGCTGGTTCAGTCTCCCCAGCGCCTGGTTTTTCAATATCATCCTGGTGTCCCTGGGTTCGATCATTGATCTGATCCTGTTGTTTTCGCTGGCAATCAGTCCGGCCAACTCGGTTCTCTATCTCTATTTTCTCGTTTTTCTCGGTGCCGACCTTTTTCTGGCAGCGATCGCCTGCCTGGTGGAAAAAGAGTCGTTAGCCCAGACCTGGCTGGTGCTGCCAATGCGATTTATCTATCGGCCAGTGCTCAACATTGTGGTCATCCGAGCGATCCTCAGAGCCTTTAAGGGCGTGTGGGTCAGTTGGGGCAAGCTCGACCGCACCGCTTCCATTTCCTATAAAACCTGAGCGCTTGAACACCACTATGATCCATCATGTCCGCCACATATCTCGACCTCCATTTGCCGGCCTGTTGCTCTTGCTGCTCCTGTTGCTTCTTGGCTCCGGTTGCCGCGACCGGGAAATGATCGAGGCAGCGGAGCAGCGGACGACTCAAGCCACAGGCCCAGTTACCCTGGCCATGCCTGACAAGGGGGTCTATGCCGGCGCCTATGTCGACTTTGGCGAGGGAGAATCCCAGGTGAGCTATGATGCACTCACCGCCTTTGAACGGCTTACCGGCAAGTCACTGGCCGTGGTGGCATTCGGCAATTTCTGGGGCGACAACGCCTTTCCGGAGAAGACGGTGCGAATCATCGAAGGCTATGGGGCTGTGCCGCTCCTCTTTTGGTCGCCTTGGGACAAGCCATATAACGAGGCGCGGGGGCCGGATAAGTTCGGGCTGCGGGAGATTCTGGCCGGCAAGTGGGACAAGTACATCGACGACTGGGCCGATGCGGCACGGCAGCACGGCAAACCACTGCTGGTTTCCTGGGGCTTGGAAATGAACGGAACCTGGTTTCCCTGGTCCGGCAAATTCTACGGTGGCGGCAAGGTGATCGGCCATAAGGATGGCCGGACTTTGTACGCAGGCCCGGAGCTGTACAAACAGGTCTATCGCTATGTGGTCGACCGGGTCCGGGCCCGGAAAGCGACCAATATTTTGTGGAACTTCCAGGCCAACAATTTCGGTTCGCCCCAGACTGCCTGGAACCGGATGAGCAATTACTATCCAGGCTCTGATTATGTCGACTGGCTGGGCTTAAGCGTCTATGGCAAAATGGCCCGTTCAGAAGGATGGGCCGAGTTTGGCGCCATGATGGCCGAACCCTATGCCGAAATCTGCAAACTGGACCCGGAAAAACCAGTCATGGTTGCGGAGTGGGGGGTGGGCGAATACCCGCCCGGCGACAAAGCCGGGTTCATCACCACGGCCCTGCGGGATATGCCCGGCAAGTACCCGCGGGTCCGGCTTGCCGTCTATTGGCATGAGCGGTGGGAAAATAAGGACGGCTCCTACAGTAACCTGAGGGTCAACTCCTCGCCCGAGGCGCTGAAGGCCTATCGGGAGGGTATAGCCTCTCCGCTCTGGATCGGACGGCCACGGTTTGAACCCCAGACGCTGGGGCGCTGATTGGTTGATTTTTTTTGGTTTTGTGCATTTTTTTGCGATGGCGAGGATGTAGGTCCGAATACATAACCTCTCATGTCCACAATTCGCTTACCGCCAGCCTTGAAGTCTGCCCGGAGAGCGGCACCAGAGTACAAGACCGCCATCGAGCCCATTGCGAGACACTGCCAGGGTGATCATCGGATCAAATGACAGAAGAGCAGAGTCTTTGTTAAAAAATTGTCGATAAATGCTGGCGGACCCACATGAACGAACTTTCAAGATTCCCTGAACAAGAGAAACTCATCATTACTGCAAATACCTCAGTACGCGGATGAACACCCAACCAACAATAACCGACCTGAAAAATCTCACCCAGGAACAACTGGTCCGCTTTGTTGAATCCCAGGGACAGCCCTCCTTTCGGGGCCGGCAACTGCTGGCCTGGATCTACAAGCCCGGCATTACCGATTTTGCCCAGATGACCGACCTGGCCAAGGAGTTCCGGGCCGTTCTCGCCCATTCGGCAACCATGAGCAGGTTCGATGATTTCCGGGTGGAGTGTTCCCAGGACGGCGCTGTAAAATTCGCTTTCCTCCTTGCAGATGGGCGGATGATCGAATCGGTGCTCATTCCCGAGGAAGACCGCAACACCCTTTGTGTTTCGTCGCAGGTGGGATGCGCCATGGGATGTGGTTTTTGTTTGACCGGCACCATGGGATTCATCCGCAACCTGAGCACCGCGGAAATCGTCAACCAGGTCTGTGCGGTCCGGGATTGGGCGCTGACCCATGACCGAAGCCCGCTCACCAACCTGGTGTTCATGGGCATGGGCGAGCCGTTGGCCAATCTGGACCATCTCCTTGACGCCATTTCCATTTTCACCGAACAACGCGGCCTGGATTTCTCCAATCGCCGGATCACCGTCTCCACCTGCGGACTGGTGCCACAGATAAAAAAACTTGGCGATCTGACCGACGTCAACTTGGCGGTTTCCCTACATGCGGCTGATGATGTGATCAGGAGCCGGCTCATGCCGATCAACAACCGCTATCCGATTGCGGAATTGATCGAGACCTGCCGGGGTTACCGCCAGAAACGAAGAAAAAGGATCATGTTCGAGTACACCCTGCTTGCCGCCATCAATGACAGCGATAACGATGCGGAACGACTGGCCGCGCTCCTCAAGGGGGTGCCGTGCAAGATCAATCTGTTGGCGGTCAATCCCGCCGGCAATCCCGCCTTCAGAAGCCCGGATCCTGCGCGCATTCTCCGTTTTCAGCACATCCTTCGCAACCGTGGCTATACGGTCTTTATCCGCCAAAGCAGGGGGAGTGACATTGATGCGGCCTGCGGTCAACTGGCCGGCAAATGGTGGGAGGAGGCAAAAAAGGATGAAGCGGATGGTCGGGCCGATGAAGGCGGTGCAAAACCGTCGATCACTCTTTGAGAAAGGTGCCGAAGGTAAAGGCTCCTTCGTTCAGTTGAATTCGGCTGAGCAGAGAGTTGTAATCTTCGTCGGAGGTGCTCATGCCTCCCTTGCCCCAGGTGTATGAGCCGCCGACCCGCTCCCCCTCGCTGAAAAACAAGGTGCCGCCTTCGTTTTTCTTGAGCAACTGCACATCGATGAATCCGGAGAATTGTCTTTGTTTGAGACGGAAGATGAGATCGGGCAAGGGAATCTCGGTTGATTTCAACGAAGCCTTGGCCCGCTGGAACGGTTGCATCTCCGCCCAGAAGAAAATAGCATGGGCGTCGAGCTGAAAGACCCTGACCGAATATATGGCACTGCTCAAGGCGCTGCGGACGATTTCATGGGAGGCAACAAAGATTGCCGCTTGGTCTTTTTTCTGGAGCAGATTACTGATCACTTCGTATTCATTGAAGTAAACCATCATTTCCTGGGTAGGCGACTGGCAGTGCAAACCCCCTGCGCCGATCTCACCTTGCAGGTGCTCGATGAATCGTTCCATGTGCAGGTAATAGCTGTTCAACCCGTCCAGATAGGGTTTTTCTCGCGGCAGAAGCATGGATCAAGAATGGCGGCGCGGCCGATCTTTTCTTGGGGAGAGATCAGTTTGATTCATGACTGAAACCGGCAGAATCGAAGGTGGACTCTGCGCCAAGGGAATCGCTTTTCTGTTTCACCACCACAATGATATTGCCACATTCCTGGCAGGAGAAACGAGCCCGCGTCCCTTTCATCTTAGATTCGTCAATGTTGTATTTTTTAGAACACTCTTCGCAAATTGCCAGCATGTTCCTCTCCAGGAAGTGAAATCCGCCCCATGGACCATTTTTTGGTTCGGTCCGCGTGCCCCCATCCTATTGTACCGATGTTAGTTATTGTTATATGGTGTTCCCCGCCGGCGGTCAAATTAATTTTTTACAAATCAAGAAGTTGTCTGGACCAGCGCCCAAGGCGGCGGCGGAGAGGAAGGGTTTTCCCGGCCAGGCCAGATGGAGCTCAGAACGCGGATGAAGGCGATGGCTAGAGGCGGCCTTGCCTCGGTCAAACACCATGCTGCGGTTTTCCTCAGGCCCGGGCCCTATTTTCGCTTAACGGGTCTTCCCATAAAAAGCAAGCAAATTACCCGGGACAGGCAAACGATCCCGGTCCCATCCCCCTGTCCTGCGGCCCCATAACCGCGCCGAGGCGCCAGACAGGCCAGATCGTTTTCGATGTTTTTCCCAGCGGCCACTTGGCAGCTATTACTATAAATTACCAATTTTTTATTGACAGAGCGGATACGGTATATTTCCATCTGCGTGCGATATTTGTCCCACTGAGAGTGGTCTCAGGACCGTGACAGCAGGATGGCAACAAGAACAGGCCAGGCGCCTGACTTCATAAAACCCGATCTTGTAGGGATACCCCATGGTTGTTGATAAAGAGCATGATGAGGAAGATGTCCAGATTGAGGAATGCTCGATCTGTGGCGGCGATATCATCGTGGATGGCTTTTGCGAGGAAGAAGATATTGTCTACTGCAACGACTGCGAAGCCGAATTCATGATTCGTTCACTCGATCCCCTTCGCCTCAAGCTGCTGGATGACGATATCGATGCCGATATCGATGGATCGGATGGCCGTTATGACGAGGAGTACGAGTGATTGTCCGCCCCTTTCCTGCTAACGTTTTGTTTTATATAAATTTTTGCTTTTGAGGCTTTGACGAATGAATTTTCTCAATTTGTCGACCAAAAAACCTCCGTACAACCAAGCCAAAACGATCATCATGCCCATTCTGCACAGTGGGACTGGTCGTGTCCCTGGTATGGACAAGGGTGCGGAGGCTATTCTCCAGGCTTCGCAGATCCTGTCCGACTATGACGTTGAGACCAACACCGATCTCAATGAATTGAGCCCGCTCACGTTGGACCCCCTGGTCTGCCCGGAAAACCGGCCAGACATTATGGACGAGATCGCCAATCAAAGCAGCCCCCATTTCAAAAAGGGCAAACTGGTCGCCGCCATCGGCGGCAGCAACCTGATCACCGAAGGGCTGGTCCGCGCGGCCATGGCCCAGGACAATAACTTAAGTGTCCTGCACCTCGGCGCCCATCCGCATCTGGTCGATCCGTTCGCGCCCGACGAGCCCGATGTCATGGCGCGGGTCCGGGAAAAATGCATGGTTTCTCATATCGGCATCCGGAGCATGGCCAAAACGGAAAAGAGCAAAATTCATATCGACAACTTGGTCTTTGCCCGAGACATCTATAACAACGGTCTCAATGCCGCGGCCGATGCCATTGACGTGTTGGGTGAAACCGTGTATCTGGCCATCCATCTCGACGTCCTCGATCCGGCCTGCATGCCTGCGGTGGTCAAACCCGAGCCTGGCGGGCTTGATTGGTACATGCTCAACAACCTGATTCGAATGGTGGCCCGGGAAAGGGTAATCATCGGCTTTGATGTCACCGGCCTGGTCCCCCAGAAGAACGGGCTGCATGCCCACCTGCTCGCCGCCAAACTGGTCTACAAGACCATGATCTGCTGTCTGCGCAACAGCCGCTGATCCGCTGATCGACAGAAAAAAAGCCCGGTCTGGACTCTGCTCAAGACGTCCGCCGGGCTTTAACTTTTTCTTTTTTGATGCACTCAGGGGGGGTATTGGCGACGCCGCGTCCATTCCGCTTACCTTTTCCCAACTCAGATGAACGCTGTTCCAAGCTTTGCCGCCCTCACCCACTCCAACATCGTGCCCAGTAACTCGTCGTCTTTGGCGGCCAGTTGCAAACGCGGCAGCCACCATGACAATGAGCCCGGCCAGAAACGGTTTCCAGCCGAAATACTCACAGAGCGCGCCCGGCGCAAAGGAACCGGTGGCGCCGCCGAGGTAATCGAAGGGGATGTAGATACCATTGGCAATGGCCTTCTTGCTTTGAGCCAGGGTGTTGATGTAGCCGGAAAGCAGTGGATGAGCCATGAACATGCCGGTGCAGAAAACGAACATGGCCAGGCGGTCCGGGCTCATGAAGCCGCAGATGCCAGCAATACGTTGGGCATTCCTTCTCAGAGGGTAATATTCCTGTCCTTAAAAATTTTCTTTGCCACACCGACAGCATTCAGCACTTTTGGAAATCCCGTATAGGGTATACATTGGATAAAGGTTTCAATGATTTTATCGGGCGATATACCTACGTTCAAGGAGCCGTTTATATGGACTTCTAATTGCGGCTCGCAACCTCCGGCGGTCAATAAACTCGTTATTGTGATCATTTCTCTTTCTTGCAGGGAAAGCCCATCACGGCAGTAAACGTCCCCAAAAGCAAACTCGATGATATACTTTCCCACGTCTGGAGCTATCCCGCTCAATGAAGCGATAACATTTTCCCCGGCGTGACCATCCACTTCTCGCAGTCTTTCCTCTCCTTTTTTCATTCGTTCATTTCTCATTTGAAAAACCTCCTTTTTTGTGATTTGCTACAGCATACAACCTAGAGCTAACTCTAGGTCAAGGTTTTTCTGGAGGAAACTAAGATGAATTATTCAATCGGGAAGTTTTCACAGATGATGGGCGTAAGCATTTATACATTGCGGTATTATGAAAAGTTAGGGCTCATTGTTCCCGTTCGCAGAGACAACGGCCAGCGACGCTATTCAGAAAATGACGTAACATGGTTACAGTTCATCAAACGCCTTAAAGCTACAGGGATGCCTATCAAAGAAATACAGACTTATGCAGAGTTGCGTTCAAATGGCGATTCAACAATGCCGCAGAGAATGGAAATGCTTGTTATCCACAGAACAGCCCTGAAAGAAGAAATCGCCAAGCTACAAGAACATCTCGAAAATCTGGATAACAAAATTGATTATTATCAGTGCTGTCTTAAAGGATTTTCCACAGTAGAATTTGTGGAGAGACAGTAAGTTGCGGTGGTGGAGATTGAGCTATCCGCCTGAAAAGCTAGAGTTTTAACCTTTTCTGCGGACGAATCAATTCTTGCCTACTGCAGCCCGTAAATGGGAAAAGCGCAGCGAAACGTTCTTCCCTCGGAGCAGAGCGACGAGCATCCCATCGCCAAGCAACAAAATGACGGCATAACCTATTTTTCCTACCTAGCCCAAAGCAACCTTGATCATGCCACCAGCCCTTGAGCCTTCCCTCTCTTCCCTGCAATCCTGCCGCCTCTGCCCCCGGTCGTGCGGGAGCGACCGGACCATTGGCGGCCACGGATTTTGCCGGACCAATGCCGGACCGAACATTGCCGCCATCACCCTTCATCAAGGGGAAGAGCCAGCGATCAGTGGCGCCTTAGGCATTTGCAACGTATTTTTTTCTCATTGCAACCTGCAGTGCCGGTTCTGTCAGAATCACCAGATTTCCGCCAACAGCCAACCCGTCTCCAGCGCATTTCGCACACAGGCCCAGGCAGCAGACGCCATTGCCGCCATTCTGGCAACCGGCATCCGCCGGCTCGGCTTTGTCTCTCCCTCGCACATGGTGCCGCAGATGAAGGCCATCATCACCGAGGTTTGGCAACGCGGCTTTCACCCGATTATCGTCTACAACAGCAACGGTTACGATCGGGTGCAGACCCTGCGAGCCCTGGAGGATTGGATCGATGTCTATCTGCCTGATTGCAAATACAGCGACCCGCAACTGGCCCATACCTTGTCCGGGGCCGCCGACTATCCGCAAGTCGCGGCAGCGGCCTTGACGGAAATGTATCGCCAGAAAGGCAACATCCTCCATCTCGACGACGACGGCCTGGTGGAACGCGGGTTGATCGTCCGCCACCTGGTCTTGCCCGGTGCAGTGGCCAACAGCATAAAGGTACTCCGCTTTCTGGCGCATGAGCTCTCTCCCCGCCTCACCCTATCGCTGATGGCCCAGTACCAGCCGACCGATGCCATGGCCGGCTGGCAGCCGCTCAACCGGCGGCTCTTGCCGGCGGAGTATAAACAGGTGGTCACCGAACTGGGCCGGCTCGGCTTTACCAACGGTTGGCTCCAGGATCTTGCCAGCGCCGGATACTACAATCCCGATTTCAGCCACTCTGCCCCGTTTGCAGAGAAACTATCCTGATAAAGCGACAATATCAGCTCAACCCGCCTGACGGCCAGTGCTATCCATTGCGCTTATCAGTGCAACTCTTTACAGTATCTTTTGCATTTCGGATGCACCATACCCGGCTGCCCAGCCAGGTGGACAACGCGTCAGACGCCATCAAGGAGAACAGCCATGCACCTAACCGGACGTTTTTTCATTTTTTTGATGTCTTGCTGCTGGATGGCGCTGCTGTTCGGCACATGGGCCGCGGCCGACGACGATCAGGATACCATCCTGGTGGGCCGGGTCACCCATGTGGAAGGCGGGCTGCTGCGGTATGTCGCCGAAAATAAGGACTGGGTGGTAACCGTCCAGGACGCCCCGTTCGGCCTAGAAGACGCCCTGTACGCCGATAACGATGCCAAGGCGGAATTCATCCTGCCCAACCGGACTTGGATCAGGATCGGCGGCAACACCCAGATTCAGATGATCGCCCTCAATCCCGAGACGACCATGGTGGATGTGGCTTCCGGCCTGGCCCGGATGTATAATAAAAACCAAAATACGGTGATCAAGGCGACCACTCCGTTCGGCTACGTGGTTGCGCCGGAAGGCGCGGTGTTTGACCTCTATGTTGGTGACGAATCAATGGAATTGATCGCGATCCGCGGCACAATCGATTTTATCCACGAGGCCACAGGGAGCCGCTATGAAGTCCGAGAACAGGAGGCTTCGCTGATCGCCGACAGCCGTGGCATTGCCAGCGGCAATGGGACGGTCGACGCGGCCTGGGATGATTGGAACGGCCGGCGCGACAGTCTCTGGGCCCAGCGGCTGCACTCCCAAGGCCAGGGGACCGAGTATCTGCCCGTGCAGATTCGCGACCAGGCCTATGCCCTGGAAGAGAACGGCCGCTGGGAACGTGTTTATTATGAAGGCGATTACCGCGCCATGTGGCGGCCAACCAAAATCGTTTCGGGCTGGCGTCCCTTTACCGAAGGCCGCTGGAGCGTCTACTACGGCGATAATTGCTGGATTCCGGCCGAGCCTTTTGGTTATGTTACCCACCATTACGGCTCGTGGGTCTGGGTCGATTCCTTTAGGAGTTGGTACTGGATGCCGCCGGTGGCGCGGGTCATCGATACCGCTCCCGGACTGTCCATCGGCTTTGGCTGGTATCCGGGAAGGGTCGGCTGGATTTACAGCAACAACTCCATCGGCTGGATTCCCCTGGCCCCCAATGAGAATTATTACTGCCATCATCCCTGGGGACGCCGGGTGGTGGTGATCAATCGAACCCAGGCGGTCAACATCAATATCAGCCGATACCGTTATCTCGACCGCGCGGTCATTATTTCCGCAGACCACCTCTACCGCGGCAACCGCTACACCCCGTTTGTCCAACTGATGAACAAAAACGCCATTGTCAGCTCTTACAAGACCGCCCCAGTGCTTGGAAAAAACGTCATCAGTACCTACGACTCCGACCAGCGCCGGTTTAGCTTTAACGACGCCAAGGTGGACCGCAAGCCCCATGGCAGCGTACTTGGCCGGGTCGACAATAACCGGCGGCTTTACCAGAACGCCGGCCCGCTTGGCCGAGAGCAGATCCGGCAGGATCTCGACCAGGTGGTCGTCACCGCGATGCCGAAGACAACGGCCATTCGCAACCCCAAGGTGAGCAGCAAAGTGGTGACCGCCGCCCAGGCAAACCAACCGGTTGGACGTGTTTCTTTTCCGACCCGGGAGTTGAAGCCCAATGATCGCCAGCGGCAGCTCATGAATGCAGGTCCAGGGCAAACGGTCGGACCGCGCAGCAGAGGCGAGGGCAGCCAGATTCGGCCGGCGCCAGGCCAGAAGGATGACACGCGGCGGATGCGCTCCACCCAGGAGGCCCGCGATCAGGTGATGCAAGACATCGGACCGACAGCCCCCGCAACCAAGATTGAAAAACCCTCCATCGAACGGCGGCCTGGCTTGCAAAACCGGCAAGAACGCAATCAGGGCGCCAGCGAACCCGGTGACCAAGGCAATGAGCGACGGATCAGGTCACCACGGGAGACGCCGTCACTCCAGCAAAGCGGCCCGCCTTTCCCGCAACGCCCGCAACCACGCGAAACAAGCCCGCGGGAAGATGTGCAAAGGCAACAGGAGTTCAAACGCCAACAGGAGGATCAGCAACGGCAGCAGCAGGAATCGATTCGCCGACAACAGGAAGAGTCCTCAAGACGACAGCAACAACTGCAACAACAGGAGATCCAACGCCGGCAGGAGGATCAGCAGCGACAACAACAGGAATTGATCCGTCGACAACAGGAAGAGTCCTCAAGACGACAGCAACAACTGCAACAACAGGAGTTCAAACGCCGGCAAGAGGATCAGCAGCGACAACAGCAGGAGTCGATCCGCCGACAACAGGAAGAGTCCTCAAGACGGCAGCAACAACTGCAACAACAGGAGATCCAACGACGGCAGGAGGATCAGCGACAACAGCAGGAGACGATCCGCCGACAACAGGAAGAATCCTCAAAACGGCAGCAACAACTGCAACAACAGCAGCAACAAGAGCTCCAACGCCGGCAAGATGAGCAACAGAGGCAGGGAAGGAGGGGATAAAATCTGCAGGATGAGCGACAGCGACAAGGCATGGGCTTAAACGCCACTGAACCGCCCGGGGACTAACAACCAGGCACCTGGCCGCATCTGTATCGACAACGACGCCCCGAGCCCCGACCGCAACGGGGCGTCGTTTTTTGAGCCATTTTCAAAAAACCAGCCCCCAGGCCATCTTGATGGCGACCACATAGAGGAACAGGGCGAAAATGCGTTTGAGCTTGTCCACCGGCAAGGCATGGGCCAACTTGACCCCGAAGGGCGCGGTCAACATGCTGGCGCAGACAATGCCGACCAGGGCGGGCAGATAAACAAAGCCGAGGCTGTAGGGCGGCAGTCCGGTTTCACCCAGGTTGTTGATGATATAGCCGGCCGCGCCGGCAATGGCGATGGGGAAGCCGATGGCGGCCGAGGTGCCGATGGCACGGTGGGCGGCGATGTTGCACCAGAGCATGAAGGGGACCGAAAGGGAGCCGCCGCCGATGCCGACCAGGGCGGAAACCACGCCGATGAGCGAGCCCATGCCGAACATGCCGCCGGTTCCGGGCAGATCCCGCGCGGCTGCGGGTTTTTTGTTGAGCAGCATCTGGGTGGCGATCATAAAGAGAAACAGGCAGAAAAAGCCCTTCAAGAAACCGGTGGGCAACCGCGAGGCGACAAAGGTACCGGCAAAGGTGCCAATCAGGATACCGGGGACGATCCGCCTGACAACCACCCATTCCACCGCACCCCGCTTATGATGAGACATGAAACTCGAAATTGAGGTGAAAATTATGCTGGCCAGTGAGGTGCCCAGGGCGATGTGCATGATCAGATCGGACTGAATCCCCTGCTTGGTAAAACAAAAAACCAGCATTGGCACGATCACCACCCCACCGCCAACGCCCAAAAGGCCCGCCAACACCCCGGCGATCAACCCCACAACCAGATACATCACGATAATCTCCACAGACATGATATTCTTCTCCTTGCATCACTTGGTGGTGCTCGATTTTGGCTGACAAACCTTGCTGTCCGTTTTTCCGGGTGTTTCCTGTTGCTCGCCGAAGATGGACAACTCGATCTCGGCGATATGGAGCGCCATTGCCGCATGGGCCGCTTCGGCATCCCTTGCCTCCAGGGCATCGATAATCCGCAGATGCCCCTCCATCGAGGTTAGCCGCCGTTCATTGCTTTGCAGCCAGATTGACCGGCTTTCATTGACGATCGACTGGATGGTGGACATCACCCTGGCCATCACCCGGTTGTCGGCACTTTCTGCCAGGACTTGGTGAAACTCGGCATCAAAGCCGGCGGCAACGCGCCCAACCATCAAGGCCCGCTGCTGATCGCAGACCAATATCTTCAACCGGTCAACGGCCTCAGTTGAAATCCGTCTGGCCGCCAGGGCGGCGATTTGCGGTTCAATCAGCTGCCGGAACTCGACGATTTCACGCAACAGCCCACTCTGCTCGCTGATGGCGTCGGCGATGGCATCGGTGGACAAGGGCGTTTCAATGGCAGGCAGCAGATAGGTGCCATCCCCTTGCCGACTCTCGATGATACCCCGCTCCGCCAAGGCCTGGAACGCCTGACGCAGGCTGCTGCGGGACACGCCGAACATCTCCGCCAATTTCCGTTCAGGCGGCAGTCTGCCGCCTGGTTGCAGCTCGCCGCTACGGATCATTTCGCTGATCCGTTCAATCAAGACCCGGTAAGTGTATTTTTTATCCTCAGGCGCACCCGATAACCCCATAGTTTCATCCCTCCCACTTATTGGTTTAACCATTAACGCAAATTCTGGCCGATTTCAAGCAAATTTGTACAACCACTGATAATTGGTCAACCATTTTTCAGCCAAAAGAATTCCAAGGCTTCGACAGGACAATTGACCGAAACCAAGGAGCGTGTGTTGGGTTGACCTGCAGAACTTTTTTCCGTCATCTGCATCCACGCAGATGACATGGAAAATCTGATCGATTCTGGGACAGGACCTTGGGGCATGCCTGCGGGATGGGGTCCAGGCTGGAAAAAAAAAGCCCCTTTGCCGTGCAAGGGGGAGCGCACGGCAAAGGGGAGAGTGATCCGCTTATGGGATTCATCGCATCTTATCTTGCACGAAATTGAAAATCAATATCCAAGTCAGCAGAATTTATCTTTTTCATCATTTTTTTTCATGGTTTCTCGGGCGTCTGACCTTGACCTGTGGCTTCATGTAAATGCAACCGCTCGATTTATCGCAAACTGTACCATGAAGGGCATCAACAGCGCGCAAGGGCGCAAAACAGGCACGCAATGGTCAGAAAGGTTTGATCAGTACAAAAAAATCCCGCTGGCCATGGTCAAAACTACTCTCCAAGGTTTTTAGAAATAACGTTCAAGTATCCGGCCCTGCTCAACCTGGTCGGCCAATTCCGCCACATCGGCGCTGAGTTGCGCAATCAGCGCCTTCAGGCGCCGCATTGCCGGATCATCCTCATCCAGTCGATGCCGGGTGTTGCCGAGCACGATCTGGCCTTGTTCGAGCCATATTTCCAACTCGTTCAACAGGCGCTCCCGCCCATGCTGTTTTTCCTGTTCAGCGCTGAGAACCGGCATCAATCGCAAAATGGAGATTTCAACCAGCAGATCGCGCGGCAATTTGTGTATTTTGGCGACATAATCAAGCGCCAGCAGCGAATTGCGGCTGACAACATAGGTTTTTTGCTGCCGCTGCGCCTGTACGGGCTGATAGCTGGATACCCCTGTGGCGAGCTGTTCGAGAATTGCCCGATCTTCAACCAACTGATCAAAGAGCGATTTCTGCTTGAGCCCCAGTTGACCGGCGGCAACACTGAGCAACTCGATCACCGGCAGCGGCAGCTTGAACGTTGCCCTGACCGACTGTCTGCCCCTGAGCGTGTCGGCCGACAATCCAGTCATCGCTTCGTTGTTCTGTTCAGATGGATCATTTTTTTCGCTCATGTCCTCTCCGGGTTGCATTGATTTTTCATTACTAACATGCCTCAATCGATATTTAGTAATTCAAGTAAAAATTATTAAACAGGTTGACAGATTTTTTGTCAAGATTACTGTTTTTGCCAAGTACACAATGCGGCGCGCAGCCGTGAAAATGAAAACAACAGAACAATGCATCAGCAAGGAGGAAGCAAGCTATGACACGATGGCAAGACATGCATTCCATTCTGGGGGCCATGGACCTGTTCCGCAATCAGATGAACAGCCTGTTCTACCAATTTGACCGCACCTACAGCCTCGGCCATGGTTGGGAAACTTCGGAAACCTACCCTCGAACCAACCTGAGCGACACCGGCGACAATCTGGAGTTGATCGCCGAGTTGTCGGGGGTCAACCGTGAAGATCTCAAGGTGAAGCTCCAGGGAAATTACCTGGAAATAAGCGGATCGCGTAAGGCGGATATACCGGAAGGCTACACCGTGCATCGGATCGAGCAGCCGGCCGCTGCCTTTTCCCGCAGTTTCACCCTGCCGTACGAGGTCAATGCGGCCAAGGTGACGGCGACACTCAAAGAAGGGCTGCTCACCATGACCCTTCCCAAATCCGAGGCTGCCAAGCCCCGGCAAATCAGTATTCAATAACGCCCATGGGGCATGACAACGAACAGGAGGACCTTTATGTTTATGAACGAGAATCAAGCAGTCAGCCAGGATCAGCCAACTGAACCGGTCCGCCAACTGCCCGTAATCACGCCTGCGGTGGATATCCTGGAAAATGAGCGCGAGATTTTGCTCCACGCCGATCTGCCCGGCGTACTCAAAGATGACATCAACATCCATATCGACAACGGCAAGATGACCCTGTCGGGCAGGCGGCGCTTGCAGATGACCGGTGCCACAGCCTGGCGGGAATTTGCCGATGCCGAATTCCGCCGGATCTTTGCGGTACCGCAAAACATTGATGTCGGTCAGGTCCATGCCGACTTAAAAGAAGGCGTGCTACGGCTGCATTTGCCCAAGTCTGAATCGGCCAAGCCCCGGCGGATCGAAATCACTGCCGGTTGAGCTCGCTGTTGGCAGAACTTGGCGTTTGGTCCGCAATGACCAGCAGGAAAGGGAAGGACTTAAAAAAGCTTGTACCTTGGAACTGGTTCAACCAAGAGGAAAACTGTTGTTCCCACGCTTAAGCGTGGGAACGCAAATCTGGCCGCGGCTGGTGATTTCCGGAACTTGAAGCGGGCAGATTGCAATCGCCTACAGATGATTGAGTTGGGCCAGTAATTCTCCCATGGCTGTCAGGTTTTCTCTGGCCACGGTCACCGACTTGTTTCGGCCGTCCGCCTCCATACCGGCGGCCAACCGTTGGATAGCTTCAAAGCCAAGGCTCGATGCCGCACCTTTCAGACTGTGGGCGGCATGGGACACCGCCTCGGCATCGCCAGCCGCCACAGCCTGTTGCAACTTGATATAGTCATCGGCCGAGGAGGAGCGAAACAGGGTCAACAGTTCCTGCAAAAACTCCTCGTCGCCACCTGTCAGTTCCAGGGCAAACGCCTTGTTCCACTGTATGTCAGCCATTTAAGCATCATCCTTTTTTCGTTGCTTAAAAAAATCCGTGACAGCCTCTTGTACCGCAGCAAACGCTATCTTGCCTTCCCGGATACACCGGAGTTCGCCTCGCTCCTCCAGGCCGACCAGGGTCGATCCGCAACCACCGGGCGTCACCCCACCGTCGATGATCAGGTCAACTCCGCCAGCAAAGGTCCTGGCCACCTCGCGGGCGGATACGGTGGCCGGAAAGCCGGTGATATTGGCGCTGGTGGCGGTCACTGGGCCGCCAAAAGCGGCAATCAAGGCCGCGGCCGTCTGGTTGGGTGATTGGCGCACGCCCACAGTGTGCGTGTCCCCGGTCAGCTGCGACGGCAGCGAGTCCACTGCTGGGCAGACCAAGGTCAAGGGACCGGGCCAGAAACACTCGATCAAGTGCTGGTAGACCGCTGGCAGCGTACCGGTCAACAGCGGCAATTGGTCAGGGCCGGATACCAGGACCAGGATCGGAAGCTGGCGCGGCCGCCGCTTGATGGCGAACAATCGATCCAAGGCTCGGCGGTTGAAGGGATCAACCGCCAAACCGTAATAGGTTTCGGTCG
>JGI24705J35276_12238591_pt1 | contig 28141 bp, 17 predicted proteins | sample TergutNt197P4_FD_35276 | JGI IMG/M metagenome (IMG submission 35276) | reverse complement strand
CTTGTTTTGCCAAAATTGTCGGCAGTTCTTACAGAGGAACAAAAGAAAAATAAAGTAACTAATTTTTTATCAGCTTTGCGTATGCAAGGCAAAATTAAATGTTTGCCGGGTTATTTTTGGCAAATCGTTTAAACGCTTTTTAAATGCTTTTTAAATGCTTTTTAGACGCTTTTTAGAAACCTTTTAGACGCTTTTGCGATGTAATAATTTGAATGTAAGAAATTTAACAACATGACAACAATAGGCAACACAGAACTTTTAAAATTCCCAAAAACGGCTTTTTTATGCAGTCGCAAAGCGCCGGCATCTGCCGTGCTGAAATGCTACGATTGGGCAACAACCATGCGCGAACAGGGTCAATGCGTAGTCAGTGGATTTCATTCGCCTTTAGAAAAAGATGTATTACTCTTTTTACTGAAAGGCAAGCAACCTGTTATTCTTGTGCTTGGACGGACAATGTTTAATCAAATCCCCGAAATACTTTTGAAACCATTGGCAGAGGACAGATTAGTAATCGTTTCTATTTCAGATGAGATACGTCAATCTGAACAAACCGCTGAGCAACGCAACCAATATATTGTGGATATTGCCGATTGTATCGTTTTTGGCTATCTGAATAAAGAAGGGAAACTATATGCGCTGTATCAGAATATTATAGATAAAAAAACGATAAATATATTGTAAGAGTTTTTTTTCTTTTTATTGATTTTTTCTTTTAAAACGTTTACTTTTGTACCTTTCAAATGAACAACTAATATGGGAACAAACAAGATTATTGGAGATAAGATTAAGAGACTTCGTGAATCGAAGAATCTTTCGGTGGATGAGATGGTCGAACGTACGGGTTTGAATATTGCACAAATCACACGTATTGAGAGCAATGAAGAACTCCCTTCGTTGGCGCCTCTAATCAAAATCGCACGCGTACTGGGTGTACGACTGGGCACTTTTTTAGACGACCAACAGGAACTGGGGCCGGTGGTTTGCCGCAAAATAGACCGTACCGACGACAAAGGCATCAGTTTTTCCAATAATGCCCGTACCGACCATAAAAATATGTCGTATTTTGCGCTTTCACAAGACAAATCTGGCCGTCACATGGAACCTTTTCTGATTGATGTGATGCCGGCGAAGGGCGAAAGCTTTGACTTTTCATCACACGAAGGCGAAGAATTTATTTTCGTGATGGAAGGTGTCATAGAAATCAACTACGGGCAGGATACTTACCTCTTAAAGGAAGGCGACAGCATCTACTACGATTCTATCGTCGCACACCATGTACATGCCGGAGAGGATAATCCGGCCAAAATAATAGGGGTGATTTATACGCCGTATTAAAGCCCCCTCTAACTCCTCCATAGGGGGAGAATGAAATGAGACTATTCATTAGTGTTAATAAATAATGTTTGACTTTCCGAAGGGAAGCAATTGAGAATGAGACCTCCCCCTTCCCCCTCCAAAGGGGGATAGTGAATTGAGAATGATTTATTTGTTTTTTTCGAATTCTTAAATTCTTAAATCTTTAAATTTTTAAATCTTTAAATCTTTAAATTATTCAAACCTCCCTTTATCCAATTATTCAATATGTAAAAAAGTATGGAATTAAGCAACAGAACTATCGGCCAATGGCTCGAACATTGGGCAACAACGACACCAGACAAGGAATTTTTAGTGTATTCCGACCGTGATCTACGTTTCACATGGGCGCAATTCAACCGCCGGGTGGACGATATGGCGAAAGGATTGATGGCAATCGGCGTGAAAAAAGATACTATAGTCGGCATTTGGGCTACTAATGTGCCCGACTGGCTTACCTTCCTGTACGCCGGAGCAAAAATCGGTGCTATCGTGGCGACAATCAATACAAGTTACAAGCAAAGCGAACTGGAATTTGTGTGCAAAGATGCAGATATCCATACGCTGTGCATTACCGAAGGAGTTTTTGACGGCAATTATGTTGACATGGTCAATGTAATGCTTCCCGAACTAAAGCAATCGCAACGGGGCTATCTGTACAGCGAACGTTTTCCCGAAATCAAAAATATCGTTTATATCGGACAGGAAAAATACCGCGGAATGTATAATACCCCTGAATTATTGCTGCTCGGTAGAAATATCCACAACCAAAAACTTGAAGAAGCCAAAAGTCTCGTAACCTGCCATGATGTGGTCAATATGCAATATACATCGGGTACGACAGGATTTCCGAAAGGCGTCATGCTTTCGCATTACAATATTACCAATAACGGCTACTTTACAGGTCAGGGTATGGGATATACAGCTGACGACAAACTATGCTGTTGCGTTCCGCTTTTTCATTGTTTCGGAGTGACGTTGTCTTCAATGGCCGTCCTTACGCACGGCTGTACGCAGGTAATGGTTGAGAAATTCGATCCGTTGGTGGTGCTTGCTTCCGTACATAAAGAAAGATGCACAGCGTTGAATGGCGTTCCTACAATGTTTATAGCCGAGATGAACCACCCGATGTTCGGCATGTTTGATTTAACTTCCTTACGGACAGGCATTATGGCCGGAGCGCTGTGTCCAATCGAATTGATGCGCAATGTAACCGAAAAAATGCACATCACCCATATCACAAGCGTATATGGACTGACCGAGAGTTCGCCCGGCATGACCCATTCCGTCTTGTCCGATTCATTTGAAGACCGTTGTACAACAGTCGGAAGCGAATATCCGTTTACGGAGATTGTAGTGATTGACCCGGAATCAGGCAAGGAATGTCCAACCGGCATACAGGGTGAAATGTGTTGCCGGGGTTATTTAGTGATGAAAGGCTACTACAAAAAGCCGGAAGCTACCTCTGAAGTGATTGACGGGAACGGATGGCTTCATTCCGGCGATTTGGGTATCAGAGACGAAAAAGGGTATTACCGGATTACCGGACGTATCAAGGATATGATAATCCGGGGAGGCGAAAATATATATCCCCGTGAAATTGAAGAGTTTCTTTATCATCTTGAAGGGGTAAAAGACATACAGGTTGCAGCTATTCCTTCCCCCAAATACGGTGAAGAAGTCGGCGCCTTTATTATCTGTCACGAAGGCGTCACATTGACTGAAGAGATTGTAAAAGATTTTTGCCGCGGAAAGATCGCCCGCCATAAAATTCCCAAATATATATTTTTTGTTGACACCTTCCCAATGACCGGAAGCGGCAAAATACAGAAATTCAAGCTGAAAGACCTCAGCCTGCTATTGCTCGCCGAACAAGGGATTGAAATAATTTAATTGCACGCACTATGAGCAAAACAAATCAAATATTTAATTATTTATGGACACCACAATCTTGAAATTTAAAAAACGTTTTTTTATGGTTCTTCGCACTCTATGTAGTTTAATCTTATGTATGTTATTTGTTCAGTGTAACGATCCTTTTCGGCAAGAACAATTATTAGAAAAGAACTGGAAATTCATTAGAGAAGATATTCCTGAAGCATTTAAAAAGAGCTATGATGATACAGACTGGCAATTTGTAACAGTCCCGCACGACTGGGCTGTTTATGGTCCGTTCAACGGTCTGGACGACGTACAGAATCTCGCTATCGTGGAAAACCTGGAGACCAGAGCAGCAATGCAGACAGGACGTACAGGAGGTTTGCCATACGTGGGAATAGGGTGGTACAGGACTACTTTCGATGCGCCCGGATTTAAAAAAGGACAAACGGCGGTAACATTGAAATTTGACGGTGCAATGAGTGAAGCGCGCATTTATGTCAATGGGCAGGAAGCCTGTTTCTGGCCTTATGGCTATAATACTTTTCATTGCGATGTAACCAGGTTTTTGAACGAAAACGGACGTGATAATATTCTGGCTGTGAGGCTCGAAAACAAACCGCAATCTTCGCGTTGGTACCCCGGTGCGGGACTTTACCGTAATGTGCACGTTATTGTATCGAACATTTTTCATGTACCTGTATGGGGCACATATATCACTACCCCTTCTGTTTCACAGTCTTCAGCTACTGTTCAATTGAAAACCAATATTGATAATATTCCCGATAATGCTGAAGTAAAGTTGGCAACCGTGATTAAAGATGCCGCAGGCGTTGTAGTGGCGACGGAAGTTAACAAACAGACAATGTCGTCCGGACAGACTTTCGAACAGCGCTTCAATGTGGCTAATCCTGCATTGTGGTCTCCCGAAACACCGTCGTTATATTTTGCTATATCGAAAATATATGTTGACGGTAAGTTTGTGGACGAATATTCTACCCGTTTCGGTATCAGGGATATCAAATTCATTGCCGATAAAGGTTTCTTTCTTAATGGCCAAATACGTAAGTTTCAGGGTGTCTGCAACCATCACGACCTTGGCCCGCTCGGCGCTGCGTTGAATGTGGCCGCTCTTCGCCGTCAATTGACCATATTGAAAGATATGGGTTGCGATGCAATACGTACCTCTCACAATATGCCGGCGCCCGAACTGGTGGAACTTTGCGACGAGATGGGATTCATGATGATGATCGAACCGTTTGACGAATGGGACAGACCCAAAGTTCGCAACGGATATGCCTATTGGTGGAACGATTGGGCTGAAAAAGATATGGTTAACATGATACATAATTATCGTAACAACCCCAGTGTCGTTATGTGGAGTATAGGAAACGAAGTTCCAAGCCAAAGAGATCCGGACGGGGTTCAGACTGCTGTATTTCTGCGTGATATATGCCACCGTGAAGACCCGACACGTCCGGTAACCTGCGGAATGGATCAAGTGGCTACAGTGATTAAAAATGGTTTCGCTGCTGTAATGGATATTCCCGGATACAATTACAGGGTTCAGTACTATCTCGAAGCATACGATTCGATACCTGATAAATTGGTGCTCGGAACAGAAACTGCTTCGGCGCTGAGTTCCCGTGGCGTTTATAAGTTTCCGGTAGAGCCGGGATATAATAAAATGTACGACGACAACCAGTGTTCTTCGTATGACTTTGAATGTACTTCGTGGTCCAATCTTCCCGAAACCGACTTTATGATGGCAGACGACTATGAATGGGAGATCGGACAGTTTGTCTGGACAGGTTTTGATTACCTTGGCGAACCTACTCCTTATGGCCGCAACAGTTGGCCCAGCCATAGCTCAATGTTCGGCATTATTGATCTTGCTTCCATTCCGAAAGACAGATATTACCTCTATCGCAGTCAGTGGAATAAAACCGATAACACGCTTCATATCCTTCCGCATTGGACATGGCCGGGAAGAGAAGGCGAGATAACCCCTGTGATTGTTTACACCAACTATCCGGTAGCAGAACTTTTCATAAACGGTAAGAGTTACGGCAAAAAGATGAAAACGAAAGAGGGTACCTTGCAGGAGCGATACAGATTGATGTGGATGAATGTTGTTTATGAACCGGGCGAAGTCAAGGTCGTAACATACGATTCAACCGGCAATCCAGCGGGCGAAAAGATTTTAAAGACAGCAGGCGAACCATTCGCTTTGAAGTTAGAGGCCGACCGGAACGTTATTTCAGCCGACGGTAAAGACCTTGCTTATGTTTACGTGAGCGTAGTGGATAAGGAGGGCAACCTTTGTCCGAATGATCAGCGTCTTATCAATTTTGAAGTCACGGGACAAGGCCGGTATCGAGCAGGCGCTAACGGTGATCCTACGTGTCTTGATCTTTTTCATCTGCCACAGATGCATGTATTTTACGGCAGGATGACCGCTATTGTTCAAGCCGGCGAAAAACCCGGAAAGGTCAAACTCGAAGCCAAAGCCAACGGACTAAAAAGCGAAACGATTACTATTTCCGTTCAGTAAGCGTTCCGTTTTTTTGAAACTTATTTAGTATTAAAAGTTTATAAAAATTATTTTAAAAAAAATCAATATGAATACTTTTAACCTTTCGGGCGATACGTCCATAAAAACAATCTATAAAGGATTTATTTTGTTTCTGTTATCAATTTTGTTATTGATAATGAGCAGTGCTACTGTACAGACAGGAATCACAACAACACACAGGATTTTGTTAGATACAGACTCCTGTATTGACAATGCCACCGTTTTCAATGCATGGCACATATCCATCATTACAAAGATTAAAATAATAAACTAATAACTTTTTTGAAAAATGAAAATGAATAATTTTTTCAGTACAGTAAGTGGGCGGATATTATTATTCGCTGGTATTTGCGTTGTTGCGTCGTGTGCATCCTCAACAAAATTGTACAACAGCGGGAAGTACGACGAGGCGGTTACTAAAGCAGTGGCAAAATTGCGTTCGTCGCCCGATCATACCGATAGTCAAAACACTTTGTTGCAAGCCTATCCCATGGCCGTAAACACAGCTTTACGCGATATTAATAATGCTATGCAAAGCAATAATGTAACAAAATACGATATTGTAATTAGTCGGTACGAGCTGCTGAACCGCTTAGCTAATGAAATTTACGCTTGTCCGAAAGCTTCCGAATTAGTGCCTTCGCCGAAGGAATTTCATGCAGAGCTTAGCCAAACAAAAGGCATTGCCGCTGAACACTATTACGCTCAAGGTGAAAAAGCGATGAATGAACATACCGTCAACCAGGCAAGAACTGCGTATGGCTTTTTCGTGCAAGCCAATAATTATGTAAACGGCTACCGCGATGTAATTTCAAAAATAGATGAAGCATTGTTTGCAGCTACGTTGCACGTTGTTGTAGAAGCGCCTCTATTGCCTGAACGTTATCAGGTTTCAGCCGATTTTTTCTATTCGAACCTTGTGACGGAAATGAACAAGACCAATCAACAGCAATTCGTGCATTTTTATACGCCCGAAGAAGCACAAAACGCTGCAATGAACAGACCGAATCATTATTTTGTGCTTGATTTCATAGACTTTACAGTCGGCAGTGTGCGCGAATCGAAAAACTCGCAAGAGATCAAACGCGACAGCGTTCCTGTTCAGGTAGAAATTGGCGGTCGTCAAACTACTGCTTACATGACTGCAAAAGCAGATTTCACGACTTTCAGACGAGAGTTGATTTCAGGCGGAAAACTGCGAGTTCGTATCATGGACGCAGCAAACAATAGTGTAATCGAACAACGTACTTTCGACGGGTCCTACACATGGGCAAGCATTTGGGGGAGCTATACCGGTGACGACCGTGCATTGTCCGATGCACAGAAAAAATTGGCTGCTCAACAGCCGGCACTTCCACCGCCCAACCAGGATTTGTTTGTCGAATTTACCAAACCCATTTATACGCAAGTAGTAAGTTATGCCCGATCAGTATATCGAAAATACTAATCGGATAAGGCATTTCATTCTATTTCAAAATACTTTGATGCTCGTTGCCTGCGACAGTGAAAGCAGTCAAATTTAACCGGTGAACATGGATTATTAAAAATAAAGGGGCTGTCTCAAAATTCAAAACAAATAACACAATGGTCACAAAAATTTTTCACAAAGTACACAAATTCCTGAATATCAACATCTCTTTTTGTTTCTATTGTGTATTCTTTAGTGTCTATTGTGTTTAAAAATGACTTTTGAGACAGCTACTTTACTAAGCCCCTGCTACAATAATCATTCCTAATCCGAACAGGAAAAGGGCAAACATGGCATACAGATATGTGTATGTGCCTTTTGGTGCGTTCTTAAATTCTTTCCATATCACTACTCCCCAGAAAGCCGATACCAATGTAGCGCCTTGTCCCAAACCATACGAAATGGCAGCGCCGGCTTTTCCGGCAGCAATCAGATTGAAAGCATTCCCCAAACCCCAAATCAGACCACCCAAAATACCTACCCAATGGATATTGACGCCGCCTTTGAAATAAGCATTGTATTTAACCGGTTCGCCTTCAAACGGTTTTTTCATTACAACAGTATTGAATACAAAGTTGCTGATTAAGATACCAACAGCGAAGATGAACATGGCGGTGTAAGGCGTCATTTTGCCCGCAGCCGGCGTAACGAAATTTTCTAAATCCATCGAAGCTGCCACAAAACGATAGAAGAACGACATCAGCAAACCGGCAATCAACGAAATAACAATCCCTTTTGTTGAAACAGTCTTTGTTTTAGCTGTCAACTTTTTATAAGCTACTGCATTGAGAACGATAGCAACCGTTACCAATGCTACACCGCAAAACAACAGTACAGGATCGCCCTTGGCAGCGCCCATATAATTGATCAACACGCCTAATACAAGCGCCAAACCGATCCCTACGGGGAAAGCGACCGACATTCCGGCAATCGAAATAGCTGCCGAAAGCAGGATATTGGCAGCATTAAAAATAATTCCACCCAACAAGGCGCTGCCAATATTGCCCCATTCGGCCTGGCAGAGGTCGGCGACAAAGCTACGGCCTTCTGTTCCCAAACTTCCCAACGTAAATGCAGAAAGTAACGAGAACAACAAAATGCCGATCACATAATCCCAATAAAACAACTCGTAACGCCATGTCTTGCCTGCGAGTTTTTGGGTATTGCCCCACGAACCCCAGCAAAACATGGTAACTATACAAAATATTACCGCTAATGGATAATTATAAACAATAAACATAATTATGTAAGAATTAAAAATTAAAAATTAAGGATGATTAGTTGAGAGCTTATCCCCCTCTGGAGGGGGTAGGGGGAGGTGTTCCCTCTGGAGGGGGCAGGGGGAGGTACCATTTTCTTATTGGTGTTTGGGTTGAGCCGGCGCATCGGAGTAAATCAATACGCTATTTGCAGCGATAGTAGCATCATTTCGCGGATTGAGCCACTTAAACGACAGTTGGTGTTTTCCTTTGGGCAATTGATACTTCCAGAATAGTTCAAGACGTCGTGTATTGAGAGAAGCCGACATATCGAATGTTTCAACCAACGTACCGTCTAAGTAGGCTTCTACGCGGGCTATATAGGTGTTGTCCGGACAGCGCAGACCACCATTCACTACAACCCCGATACCCTCAAATTCTATCGCTCCCAATTGGTTGATCAAATTCATTCCTCCTCTGGCAGTTATCTGCCTTAGTTCGACCGGATAATGTCCATCAAATCCTTTTTCGTAGCGTACCGGTTTGGGTTGCTGACAGATGATCGTTACCTGATCGTCCTCCACTTTTCCTCCACCTCTCATAATCATTTGAAGCGCCTGGTTAAAACTTAACCGGTAAGTTTTGTTAAGCGAAATGGTGGTATAAGCAAAATCCATATCTTCTACCTCTCTCAGGTTTTTCATCCAGTATTCGGGTATGTGATTGTATCCAAGCATGGCGCCTAAGATACCACCTGCGGTTGCAGGATTACAATCAGAATCCTGTCCGCATCGGGTAGCAATGTCAATAGTTTTGTAGAAATCTCCTTCACCATAAAGCAGTCCGATGATCACGTATGCACAGTTAATCACAGCGTCAATGTTGAATGGCACAAAAACTCCGTTAGGACAACCCACATCAGAGCTCCATTTCTTTTCACATTCCGCCCATGTTTGTTTCCAGTCGTTTGGATACTTTTTGTGCCATTTGATCACGTCATTCATACATTGATAAAAAGCCGATTGTTCCGGAATGGTTTTCAGGGCTTCGGTAACCACCAACTCAATATCGTTGAAAATGAATGTAAGGGCATACATCGCACCCACATACACACCACCATACCATCCATCTCCGTAATTCATGATATGACCAATTTTATCGGATATTTCCGAAGCAGTATTGGGCATTCCCGGTGACATCAGTCCTGCGTAATCAGCCTCAATCTGGTAGTCAATATCGTCAGCATGAGGATTATTAAGCCAATGTCCCGAAGCAGGCGGCATAATACCTTGCAGGATATTATATCGAGCAGCCTGGTTTGCATGCCAAAGCGGGTATCCGGCTGTAGCAAAAGCCATGGCAAACGAATCAACCGGTGCATCAAGTCCCAGCCGGTCAAATATCTCCACAAATGTCAGATCCATATAGACGTCGTCGTACAAACCGGGCGAATTTTCATAATACCATTTGATAAATCCATCCGGCCAGTTTATCGGGGTGTAATCCTGTATCATTGTACCGGAAAACTTAAACTCGGTAGGGCCTCCGTATGTACATCCAATAGTCTGCCCTGCCCATCCACCTTTTATCTTGTCCATGATTACTTCTTTCGAAAGTGTAATTTGTTCTGGAAACTGTTGATTTTCTTTTGTTTCCGGATTCATACATGAAAACAGACAAAGGGTAAGTGATAATAAAATAACTTTTTTCATATAATATTGTGTGAGGTAATACTGTTTATTTTTCAAATAAAACATCTATTTCTTTACGATAAGGGACGGACGATTGGGCTCCCTCGCGCGTCACTGAGATAGCTGCCGCTTTACAGGCAAAACAGGCCGATTCTCTCAAAGTACATCCTTCAGAGAAGGCAACGGCCAAACCACCGTTAAATACATCTCCCGCAGCTGTCGTATCCACAGCATCTACCTTAGGAGAAGGTATGAGCGCTATAGTGTCATCATTCTCTTTTTCATAGATGAGCGCTCCTTTTTCACCCAAAGTGATGATCACATTTTGTACCCCCATGGCGCCAATCACCCTGGCAGCTTCAGCGGCAGAGGCGTCATCGGTAATCTTCACCCCTGAAATCATTTCGGCCTCAGTCTCATTGGGCGTAATGATATAAAGATTATGAAGTAACGAAGAAGAAAGCGGCATTGCAGGAGCCGGATTCAGGAACACCTTCTTTCCGTTCATATAAGCAATATCTGCAACATATTCTACTGTCTCGATCGGGATTTCCAGTTGCATCAGAATTATATCTGCCTGAGTGATGGCTTTCGCAACCAACAATAAATCTTTTGGAAGTAGGTTGGCATTAGCTCCTGAAGCTACCACAATGCAGTTTTCCGCTTTTTCATCTACCGTGATCAAAGCAACACCCGAAGGATGTTGATCGTCCGAAAAAGCATACGATGTATCAATACCCTCTTTCTCGAATAATTCACGTGACTGACCACCAAAAATATCGTTGCCGGTTTTACAGATAAACGATACATTTCCTCCCAATCTGGCGATAGCAACAGCCTGATTTGCCCCTTTTCCGCCGGGATTCATAAAAAAGGTACCCCCCAATACTGTTTCTCCTGCTCGCGGAAGGTGGTCTGTTTTTATTACCATGTCAGTATTGCTACTGCCTATTACTAAAATTTTTTTCGACATAATTGAAAGTTATTATATGAGGCCGCGCTGAAAAGCGCCATTTGTCCCACAAATATTAAAAAATTTATTTGGTAAGTTTTGAAAATAAATCGCGAAAGATTGCATCCCTGTTTATCTGTGTGGCCATTCGAATAAAATGACGCGACCTGTCAACACTATAAGTCACTTGATCAGTTAATACAGGACTATGTACCAGATTTGTCCGAACCCATGCCGGATTGACTACCCAGGCAACGGCAACCACATCCCATATCTCTTTCGACCAAGCCTCCACATTCCTTGTATTGTATCCAACGACTGTTTTATATAAATAATCAGATAATTCATTTTTTCCTTTCAGATAATGCTCAAGTTCCGGAATCGTGGTGTGAAAATGTGAAACAACCGGCCAGCACGGTGTTATTACCAATGGAACTCCCGAGTTTAATACCACCTGAGCAGCCAACACATCTTGTTGCAGATTAAATTCACGCTGACTTGGCCAGTCCAGACTATGTCCGCCGAGCCAAACCACAACAATATTTTTAATAATCTGAGGTTCAATAAGTAATGCGGAGGCAACATTAGTGATACATCCAATTGTAACCACATAGAGTGGATCCTCCGGCGAACTTTTCAACGCTTTTTGTACCAAATCAAGCGCTGCTTCACTTCTATTCGGTTGTTTGATATCTTTCAAATAGTCTGTCGAGCCGCGGAAAACCAATCCTTCCGGCGATTTCTTCAGCAACTTGAGTAATCGCAATATCTCCTGATAACTCTTTTCCATCCCGTCTGCCGGTCCTGAGGAAAGATTATTAAAAAACGGAGCAGCATACAAAGCTTCGACCTTTATTTTTTCTTCCGATAATAATGCATAAGATAAAGCAAATTGATCGTCAACTTCATTATATGTATCTGTATCAAGCACCATTCTTACTTTTCCTTCCGGTGGTCTCAATTGATTGATCCGTACAATTTCATCAATCTTCGGAAATTCCTGGCCAAATAATATCACATGGACTAATAATAAAAGTCCGGTTAAAAAAAGATTTTTTTTCATGTTTGTATAATAATTGTTAAAAATAAAAATACTAAGTGTCAGAAAAAATTCAATCCGCATTCCACACATACGTCCCTACAGCGCCGGGTTGCAAGGATATATTGGCAAATTCGCCTTTATGCTGTACCCTGAACGAGGCTGCCGCGAAAGTATCATTGACCACAATCAGTACGATTTTACCGTCGGGTGTACGGAAAGCAACATTGGGCAATGCGTCTCTGTTTTCGAAAGGGTGAACCCACACCTGGGTTGGAAGGTCCTGGAGGCCGGTAGTTTGCATCACTGACAGGTCGCCTTTGTTGGTAGAAAAAAGACGTACAGCACCGGGGCGTACAAATTTCGAAGCATGGGCGATCACATAATAAGCGATGTTACGCGTCACCTTGTCGCCATCGAGCGTTACGGCGCCCTGACACGATGCACAACCGCCATCGTCGGTATGAGGATCATTTAATGGATCGGCGGCAAGGTTCCAGAGAATGACATTGCGACTCCAATTCCGGGTCACGTCAATGATTATGCGTTTTACGGTCGAAGCAATCGCAATAGTAGAAATACCCGGTCTTTCTGTGATCATCTGTTCGGTAAAATAAATATGCTTATCCGGACGGGCATTGTGTACTACGGTCATGGCGCTCATGTCGCCACCATAATGATGGAAACCTGATCCATTCACATATTTTGCCGCCTCCGGATCGCGCAACACAGTGAGTGGATAGTCCGGACGGTCAAGATTGTGATCATAAAGCACGATTTTTGTGGATAAGTCAGCAGTTTTTAGCGCAGGGCCAAGGTTATTCTTGATAAACCCGGTTAACTCGTCTGCGTTCATCATCAGGCTGGGAGTATTCCCGCCGTGAATCGGTTCATTCTGAATAGTGATGGCATCTATCGTGATGCCTTCCTTCTTCATCTCCTGAATATATTTCACAAAATAACGGGCATAGACGTCATAACATTCTTTTTTAAGCGCTCCACCTTTAACCTTGCCATTGGTTTTCATCCATGCGGGTGCAGACCAGGGTGATCCGAGAACCATGATTTTGGGGTTAATAGCCAGTATTTCCTTCATGACGGGAATCACATCTTTTTTGTCTTGCCCCAAGTCGAATTTTGACAAAGGAAAGTCGGTTTCACCTTCGGGTAAATCATTGTATGAAAAAACAAAACTATTCAAATCCGACGCTCCGATGGAAAGCCGGATATAACTCACGCCGATGGAAGTGCCATCGGTAGCAAACAACTCACGCAGAAGTTTGGTGCGTTCCGGTAGGCTCATTCTCATCATCAACTCAGCGCTGCCACCGGTAAGTGCAAATCCGAATCCATCTATTGACTGCATCGTATGCTGGTCGTCAATCACAATCGGTATGCCACCTCCGCGAGCGGCACTGCCAAATGTGAAAGGTATTTTTTCGGCCTGTTGCCCGAAAAGTATTGAGCGGTCAGGAAGAGTAACCCATGCTTCAATCTGTCGCCCGGATAGTTGTGCGGTTTGTTGCGCCATTTGTCGTGCTTGTCCCTGCTGTGACATCAGAGGTAAAACATTGAATGCCAAAATCAGGTAAATCAGTGATTTGTTTGGTTTATTTTTTTTCCGTATCATATATTATAAGTGAATGATGATTCCTTTATCCGTTTCGCTATTGATTAACAAAAATAATCGTTTAATTTAGATGCAAATGTACAATTTTTTTTAAAGTACAACTCTAACTCAAACAGGATTTGTTTCATCACAAAAAAAAAGTTTTGTGCTACGCTCTATTTACGCTATATTTGCTGAAAAAATCGCAATGGATAAGCACGATTTGCGGATTGTATTTTTGGGTACACCTGATTTTGCGATGGAAAGTCTGCGGGCGTTGGTGGAGAATGGCTATCGGGTGGTCGGAATTGTGACTGTACCGGATAAACCTGTCGGTCGACATCGCAGTGTGTTACAAGATAGCCCTGTAAAGAAATATGCTTTATCAAAAGGAATACCTGTATTACAGCCGGAAAAATTAAAGGACGAATTGTTCCTCGACAAATTGCGGGCTTTACAGGCCGATCTTCAAATTGTTGTCGCTTTTCGCATTTTGCCTGAAGAGGTATGGGACATGCCACGGTACGGTACATTCAACCTGCATGGTTCATTATTGCCGCAATACCGGGGCGCTGCCCCAATCAATTGGGCCGTCATAAATGGCGAGCAAGAAACAGGTGTGACGACTTTCTTTTTGACACATGGCATTGATACCGGACGAATCATTCGTCAACGGACAGTAGCCATTGCAGAAACAGATAATGCAGGGATCATTCACGACCGCTTAATGACGATTGGTGCGGAATTGGTACTCGAAACGGTAGAATTAATTATTGCATACGAGGGTTGTATCAATACTATTCCACAGGAAAATCTTTTCCATAATCCGTCCGAACTTCGTCAAGCGCCGAAAATTTTTAATGATACCTGCCGCATCAACTGGCAACAACCGGCAAAGGTCATCTACAACTTTATTCGCGGCTTATCCCCCTACCCTGCCGCCTGGACAGCACTTAAAATGTCGGACGGAACAGATCAATCGTTGAAAATATACGAAACAGCGATCGTTCCCAAAACGTCTCCTTTACCGGCAGGTTCCGTTTTTACCGATCAGAAATCTTTCCTCGACATTGCCGCAGAAGATGATTGTATTCGTCTCCTATCTATTCAATTATCCGGTAAAAAACGTCTGAATATCAAAGAATTTCTTCAAGGCATCCACTCAATAGAGATAAGAGTTATGAACTAAGAGTGTAGATCAATTAACCATTGATTTCATATTCGTAGTTCCTAACTCTAAATTGACAATTTTCAATTAATTGTCCACTTCATAATGCAACACGACCTTGCTGAATCCCGGGAAAGACCGCATTTGACGGTTTACCTTATCTAATACGGTACGCACTTGTGGGACAGGGAGAGAGGTTTCTGTTTTCAACATAATATGTCGGACAACTAAAGTCTGAACTCTGTTTACTGGCGGAGTAAACGGCGGTAAAACGCTGTCTCCCAGTTCTTCAAATAGTAATGCGGCATAACGGGTAGTAAACAACTCAAGTATCTGTTCGTTACTGCAACGAAACACCAAAACAATCAATCTGTAATAGGGTGGATACCGGAATAATTTCCGTTCAATCAACTGTTCACCGGCCATACGCCCGTAATCAAACGACTGAATTGCACGTATCAACGGATGATCAGGTTGAGTGGTCTGAATCACTACAGTACCTTGATTGTGGTTTCGACAGGCAAGTCCGCTTAGCTGCACCAACATCTGAAAAGCCCTTTCGTGCGAACGAAAATCAGGGATATTCATCAGATTGTCAACATTTAATATGCCAACGACGCCAACATTCTTAATGTCCAGACTTTTTGCAAGCATTTGCGTACCGATCAAAATTTGTGATTTTCCCTGTTCAAAGCATTTAAGAATATGTTGAAAGGCGCTTCGTGTGCGGGCCGTATCAAAATCAAGACGGTTAGCACTGACGCCGGGAAAAAGTGTTGCGATTTCCTCTTCGACCTTTTCTGTACCGAATCCTGCTAATTTCACTTCTTTTTCTCCGCACGAAGGGCAAGAAGACGGGATCACAACCGAATGGCCGCAATAATGACAAATCAACCTGTTTGCTTTCTTATGAACCGTCAAACTCACATCGCAATCAGGACAACGAACTACATAGCCGCACGATTTGCATTCTGTTACGACAGCAAATCCACGCCGGTTCTGAAAAACCACAATCTGTCCGTCGTGTTTCAGCGCTTCCTCCATTTTTTCTTTAAGGATGGGTGAAAACAATGATTCTTTCATGATCTTTCTGCGTTTCAAGTCTTTTACATCAGCTATCCTGACGAGAGGGTCTTGATTATTTTCGTAACGCACACTCAACCCAACAAATCCGTATTTTCCCGTTTTTGCATTATAATATGTTTCTAATGATGGTGTTGCAGAACCAAGCAAAGTCAAAGCGCTATGGAAATGGGCCAGCATAATCGCCGCATTTCGTGCGTGAAAACGCGGAGCCGGATCGTTTTGCCGGTATGAAGCATCGTGTTCATCATCCACAATGACTAATCCTAAATTTGGAAACGGTAAAAAGACAGACGAACGAACACCTATCACAAACATGGCATCTTTGGCATGGAGCAGACAGTTCCATACCCTCACACGGTCATGATCGGAAATTCCTGAATGATAGACCAATAATCTGTCTCCAAAAATACGTTTCATACGAGCGGTCATTTTTTCTGTAACAGCAATTTCAGGGAGCAGATACAATACATTAAAACCTTTCAGTAATGTGTCCTGTATAAGATGGGTATAGATTTCGGTTTTTCCGCATGAAGTTACTCCAAATAAAAGGCAGACCGCCTTTGTTTTGAATGCATTCTGTATCCTTTCATAAGCCATTTGTTGCGGTTCTGTCAAAACATTCAAAGCAAAAATGGTGTAGTCGGGCAATTGAATCCGGTCTGACTCTTTTTCATAACTTTCTAAAATGCCGCGCTTAATTAATCCGTCCAGGATTGACACGTGTATCCCACTTGCTTTTAATAGCTCTTTTTTTGTCAGTTCGTGCGTTAATTCCGGTTGAAAAGGCATGGACAATTCTACATAAGCAAGTAATAATCGTTCTTGTTGTTTCGCCCTTTTCAAACTGCCCAAAAGTGCATTGAGCACTTCTTCATCATTACAGACTGCTGTCAAACGGATGCAGGTTTCTTTCTTGGGAATAACCCTTTTCGTATTTTCATTACTGATTAATCCCGGTGGCATGGCAGCCTTATAGACTTCACCTGTTTTACATAAATAATACGAAGCAATCCACTCCCAGAAATGCATCTGCAGAGGATAAATGACCGGAGTTGAAGTGATAATTGCGCTAAGTGCCTTATATTCAATCAAAGGATCGGGTGGATGGTCGAATATTTCCTTTACAATTGCCACATAAGAGCGATTTTTCCCAAGAGGCGCTGTCACTAAGCAATAATTCCGGACGAACGGTTCTATTTCATCCGGAATACCGTATGTATAAGTGTTCTCTAAAGGCAACGGCAATATGACTTCTGCATATTTCATTTCTATTTTAACAGAAAGCAAAGATAACGCTTATTTATTACATAAACCAAATTTCATTTGAACAAGGATATCGCGTCATTGCGAGGTGGTTATTGAGCATAGTCGAAATAAACGAAGCAATCCAGCGTAATTTTTTCTGGATTGCTTCGTCGCTCCGCTCCTCGCAATGACGTGTTTACGGCAGTTTTTGTCTGAATCCTTCAATCAAGTTACAGGTAAACAGTAAAGCAGATTTACAAATTCTGTTTTATGTGATTTTTAAGTCGTTAGTTATCATTTCCCTTTTAGAAGTGAACCTAACAATCCGCGACCCATTTTAAAGGTTGTATTAACCAGTTCGCGTTTGACTTTTGTTTGAGCCATTTTAGACAGGCTCCCAACCATACTTTGATCGTATGCGCGTTTTTTCTCTCGTGCAATCCTGTCTTTTTCGCGCTGTGCAGCACGGACAGCCATCTCTTGCGTTTTCTGTTGTTTCTCTTCTTCTTTTTGTCGGATGGCGGCTTCTTTCTGAATTTTAATTTCTTCTTTTTCTTGTAGGGCCAGTTCCATTCGTTCAGAAAGAATTTCGTAGGCCGATTCGCGGTCTATCATCTCTTCGTAAACGCCATAAACGACCGATTCTTCCAATATCTGTTGCCGTTCGTCAGGTGTAATGGCACCTGCCTGCCCTTGCGGAGGTAAAATAGAGGCACGTTCAACAACCGTTGGTGCTCCTTTTTCGTTCAAAAATGAGACTAATGCTTCGCCGACAGCCAATTCTGTAATCGCCTTCTCGGTATCAAACGCCGGATTTTGACGGAAGGTTTTCGCAGCTGTCGAAACAGCCTTCTGATCACGAGGTGTGTACGCACGAAGCGCATGTTGCACACGATTCCCTAACTGTCCCAATACCGCGTCAGGTATATCCAATGGATTCTGTGTGCAGAAATAAACGCCTACACCTTTCGAACGGATCAGGCGTATCACCTGTTCGATTCGCTCAAGTAATACTTTAGGGATATCATTAAATAACAGATGTGCCTCATCAAAGAAAAAAACCAATTTTGGCTTTTCCAAATCGCCTACCTCCGGCAAATGTTGATATAGATCGGACAACAAATAAAGTAAAAACGAAGTATATACCTTGGGTGAATGGATCAACTGATCGGCTGCAAGGATATTGATAATTCCTCGCTTTCCCTGTGTCTGTAAAAAATCGAAAATATCAACTGCAGGTTCGCCGAAAAACAAATCGCCACCCTGTTCCGCAAGCGTTAATAACCCACGCTGAATAGTTCCGATGCTTGCCGGCGAAATATTTCCGTAAGTGATCGTATATTTATCGCGTTCAAGGGCGACATGTTCCAACATTTTGCGCAAATCTTTCAAATCAAGCAATAACAATCCCTGATCGTCCGCAATCTTAAAGGTAAGTGACAGTACACCGCTTTGAATGTCATTCAAATCTAACAGGCGACTTAATAACAACGGCCCCATTTCTGAAATAGTAGTTCTTAACGGATGTCCCTGCTTCCCGAAAATATCCCAGAAACAAACAGGAAATCCTCTGTATTCAAATCCTTTAGCTTTTAGGTCGAAATTATCAACACTGCGTTGTAAATGTGTATTATTGCCGCCGGCTTTGCTCACTCCGGCAAAATCGCCTTTTATATCTGTCGCAAACACAGGAATACCCATATCGCTGAATGTCTCTGCCATATTTTGCAATGTACAGGTTTTTCCCGTCCCTGTAGCGCCTGTGATCAATCCGTGCCGGTTAGCCATTTGAGGCAAGAGAATGAGTTCCCTGCCCTCAGCTATGGCAATGATTGCTTTTTCATCAATGTCCAACATAATAGTTTTCAATTATCAGCCCCCGCTAACTCCCCCAAAGGGGGAGAAAAATTCCCCTCTCTTGGAGGGGTTAGGGGAGGCTTATTGTTAATTTTCCTCGTATTCTAATACGCTTGCCCGTGTAGCGGCAATCCGCGCAAATTCTTCTTTTGTGCCGACTATCAACCGGTCAAACTCACGCTGGCCTGTTCCGGCAGGGATCAGGTGACCACAGATCACATTTTCCTTTAATCCTTCCAGCCGGTCGACTTTTCCACTGATGGCTGCTTCGTTCAATACCTTGGTCGTTTCCTGGAATGAGGCGGCCGACATAAAACTCAATGTCTGTAATGCAGCGCGGGTAATTCCCTGTAAAATCTGATTGGTGGTAGCAGGAATGGCATCGCGTGCATCAACAGGCTTCAGGTCACGACGTTTCAACATACTGTTTTCATCCCGCATCTTACGGGCGGTAACAATCTGACCAGCCTTAAGATTAGGTGAATCGCCAGCATCAAGAATTACTTTCTTTCCCCATATCCGGTCGTTTTCTTCCATCACTTCCAGTTTGTCCACAACCTGTTGTTCAAGGAAGCGTGTGTCTCCTGGGTCAATGATTTCAACTTTACGCATCATCTGACGGACAATCACTTCGAAATGTTTATCATTAATTTTCACACCCTGCCGGCGATATACATCCTGTACTTCATTCACAATATATTCCTGTACAGCAGTAGGACCATTAATAGCCAATATATCGGCAGGTGTAATGGCGCCGTCGGAAAGCGGCATACCGGCACGGACATAGTCATTCTCCTGTACCAGCAACTGTTTCGACAGCGATACCATGTATTTTTTCGTCTCGCCCAATTTGGAGGTAACGGTTATTTCACGATTTCCCCGTTTGATTTTGCCGAATCCTACCTCGCCGTCTATTTCTGCCACAACGGCCGGATTTGACGGATTACGTGCTTCAAACAACTCGGTCACACGTGGCAAACCACCTGTGATATCACCTGTTTTACCTACTGCCCTCGGAATTTTAACTAATACCTCGCCCGTTTTAATAAAATCACCTTCTTCCTTCACTACATGCGCACCTAAAGGCAATGTATATATTTTCAACGGATTGTCCTGTTCGTCCTGAATATATGCTGCAGGAATTTTTGTTTTATCCTTTGATTCGATGATGATTTTTTCTCTTAATCCGGTAGTTTCATCGCTTTCCATTTTATAGGTAAGATTTTCCATCATATTTTCGAACGAAAGCCTTCCGGCTACCTCCGATACAATTACTGCATTGAACGGATCCCATTCAAGTACCTTATCGCCTTTTTTCACCGTATCTCCGTTTTGGAAATAAAGTTTTGAGCCATAAGGAATATTATGCGAATGTAAGACGATCTTTGTATGCGGGTCAATGATGCGGATATCTGCAAGGCGACTGACCACCACCTTACAATCTTCGACCTCTAAATCCACCGCACGCAGCTCTTCAATCTCAATGATACCGTCAAATTTTGATATGAGACTGCTCTCTGTGGCAATATTAGAAGCGATACCTCCTACGTGAAATGTACGCAGTGTCAACTGCGTCCCCGGCTCGCCAATGGACTGTGCAGCAGTCACACCTACTACTTCGCCTTTTTGTACCATAAGACCGGTAGCAAGGTTACGACCATAACACTTGGCACAAACGCCTTTTTTCGATTCACAAGTCAAAACCGATCGAATTTCCACACTTTCAATCGGTGAATTATGTATTTTCAAAGCAGCCTCTTCGCGAATTTCTTCTCCGGCTTCCACCAATATTTCACCTGAATTGGGATGAATTATATCGTGTACAGACACTCGTCCTAATATCCGCTCATACAACGAAGCAACGACTTCTGCATTATTTTTCAATTCCGAACAAACCAACCCGCGCAACGTACCGCAATCTTCTTCATTGATTATCACATCGTGCGAAACATCTACTAAACGGCGTGTCAGATATCCGGCATCTGCTGTCTTCAAAGCCGTATCTGCCAGTCCTTTACGTGCTCCGTGTGTAGAGATAAAGTACTCTAGCACCGACAACCCTTCCTTGAAACTTGAAAGGATGGGATTCTCGATTGTTGAACCGGTATCACTGCCACTTTTTTGTGGTTTGCCCATCAATCCACGCATGCCTGATAACTGGCGAATCTGGTCTTTCGATCCGCGAGCACCCGAATCCATCATCATATACACTGAATTAAACCCGTCGTTATCAGCCGATAATTGATGTATCAGCGTAGTTGATACGCGGTTGTTTACATGGGTCCAGGTATCAATAATCTGATTATAGCGTTCGTTGAATGTAATTAATCCCATATTATAGTTTGCTGTGATCTGTTCCACCTCATCATAGCCTTTTTTCACTAACGATTCTTTCTCTTCAGGAATCAACACATCGGCTAAGTTGAAAGACAGACCTCCTTTAAAGGCCATGTTATACCCCAAGTCCTTGATCTCATCAAGAAATTGAGCCGTACGGGCAACGCCGCATTTTTTGATTACATCGCCGATAATATCACGAAGGGTCTTTTTACCCCATACTTCATTGATGAATGTTACTTCTTTAGGCACGCATTCATTGACCATCAACCGTCCAACCGACGTGATATATGGCGTCTTTTTCACCACGCCTTTTTTGTCGGTAATTATGTTTCCCTTACCATCCAATTCATTGATATACACTGTCACAGGTGCATGCAAATCCAATCTTTTTTCATTGTACGCAATCGTTGCTTCCTCCGGTCCATAAAAGATGAGTCCTTCACCCTTCACTCCTTTACGCAGTTTGGTGATATAATATAATCCGAGCACCATATCCTGCGAAGGAACAGTAATTGGGAAGCCATTGGCAGGGTTCAATATATTGTGCGACGCCAACATCAACATCTGGGCTTCGAGGATGGCCTCATTGCCTAACGGCAGGTGAACAGCCATTTGATCACCGTCGAAATCAGCATTAAATGCTGTACACGACAGTGGATGCAGTTGAATAGCCTTCCCTTCAATCAACTTAGGCTGAAATGCCTGGATACCGAGACGGTGTAACGTAGGCGCCCGGTTGAGCAATACCGGATGCCCTTTCATTACATATTCGAGAATATCCCATACAACAGGCTCCTTCCGATCCACAATCTTTTTTGCTGACTTGACTGTCTTAACTATGCCGCGTTCGATCAGTTTACGGATCACAAACGGTTTATACAGCTCGGCAGCCATATCTTTCGGTAAGCCGCATTCGTGCATTTTCAGTTCTGGACCTACTACGATGACCGAACGGGCGGAATAATCCACCCGTTTGCCCAGCAAATTCTGGCGGAAACGTCCCTGTTTTCCTTTCAGACTGTCAGAAAGCGACTTCAACAGACGGTTTGCATCGGTCTTGACGGCGCTCGATTTGCGTGAGTTGTCGAACAGTGAATCAACAGCCTCCTGCAACATACGCTTTTCATTGCGCAGGATCACTTCCGGTGCCTTGATATCTATCAATCGTTTGAGACGGTTATTGCGTATAATCACACGGCGATAGAGGTCGTTCAAATCCGATGTGGCAAATCTGCCTCCATCCAACGGGACTAACGGCCTTAGTTCGGGTGGAATCACCGGAACCACTTTGACGACCATCCATTCGGGTTTATTTTTGCCTTTGGAAGTACGAAACGACTCAACGACTTGCAAACGCTTCAGGGCCTCATTCTTACGCTGTTGCGAAGTGTCAGTCATTGCATGGTGACGTAAATCGTACGAAAGCGCGTCGAGATCCAAACGCGCCAGTAAATCGTAAACTGCTTCTGCACCGATTTTGGCAATAAATTTTTTAGGATCGGTGTCTTCCAACATTTGATTTTCTTTAGGCAGATTATCAACAATTTGTAAATATTCTTCCTCTAACAGTAAATCAAGTGTAGATACTGAATCTACACATCCCGGCTGAATCACCACATAGCGCTCATAATAGATGACAGAATCCAATTTCTTGGTAGGCAGTCCTAATAAATAGCCTATTTTGTTGGGCAGGGTACGGAAATACCAGATATGTGCCACCGGCACCACCAATTGGATATGCCCGACACGTTCGCGCCGTACTTTCTTTTCAGTCACTTCCACACCGCACCGGTCGCAAACAATGCCTTTGTAGCGTATGCGTTTATATTTACCACAATAACACTCATAGTTTTTGACAGGCCCGAAGATACGCTCACAGAACAATCCGTCGCGTTCCGGTTTATAGGTACGATAATTGATCGTTTCTGGTTTTAATACTTCACCGCTGGAATTTTCCAAAATTTCCTCAGGAGATGCCAGTCCGATACTTATCTTTGTAAAGACACTCTTTATCTTGTTTTCCTTTTTAAAAGCCATGTTATTCAATTACAAATTTAAAATTACGAATTACGAATAATACGAAAAAAACAATTTTTAATTTTTCTTAATAAAGTCCCCCTCCTTTGGAGGGGATAGGGGAGGCCTTAATCTAACGTGAGACTCAGGCAAAGCCCTCTTAATTCATGGAGTAAAACATTCAACGACTCAGGAATACCGGCCGGAGGCATCGCATCGCCTTTCACAATGGCTTCATACGCTTTCGAGCGTCCGATTACATCATCTGATTTTACTGTTAATATTTCCTGCAGGATATGTGCGGCGCCAAATGCTTCCAACGCCCATACTTCCATTTCACCAAATCGTTGCCCTCCAAACTGTGCTTTTCCTCCTAACGGCTGCTGGGTGATCAGTGAATACGGGCCGATTGAACGCGCATGCATTTTATCGTCAACCATGTGCCCCAGCTTCAGGAAGTAAGTGACGCCCACTGTGGCCGGCTGGTCAAACCGTTCGCCTGTTCCACCATCATACAAGTATGTCTTTCCATATCGCGGCAGATTGGCTTTGTCAGTCCAGTTATTCAAATCTTCAATCTCTGCACCGTCGAAAATCGGTGTGGCAAACTTCACATCCAGCGTCCTGCCAGCCCAGCCTAAGACAGCTTCGAAAATCTGCCCCAGGTTCATACGCGAAGGTACACCTAACGGATTAAGGCAAATATCAACCGGTGTTCCGTCTTCAAGGAACGGCATATCTTCCTGTCGCACAATTTTCGAAACAATTCCTTTGTTGCCATGCCGCCCTGCCATCTTGTCGCCTACCTGTATCTTTCGCTTCTTTGCAATATATACTTTGGCTATCTGGATAATTCCTGCAGGTAGTTCATCTCCGATTGTGATATCGAATTTCTTCCGGCGAAGTTCGGCATCTAATTCCTTGTACTTTTTCAAGTAATTCGAAATCAGAATTTTGATCATTTCATTTTTTTGTGAATCTATCGTCCACTTGCTGATTTGTATTGAATTATAATCCAATTCTTCCAGGACTTTGCGCATAAATTTCGCATTTTTAGGAATCACGTCGGTGCCTAAGTAATCTTTTACTCCCTGCGAAGTTTTGCCGGTAGTCAGGGTAATGAGTTTGTCAACCAAAATCGCTTTTAATTTACCGATTTTCTGTTCAAATTCCTCATCCAATCTTGGCAATGCTGCTTTTTCAGTCAGTTTGGAAGTAGTTTTTTTCATGTTTTTACAAAACAGGCTGGTGTCAACAACTACTCCGTGCAATGAAGGTGTTGCTTTCAATGAAGCGTCTTTCACATCGCCTGCCTTATCGCCAAAAATGGCACGCAGCAGTTTTTCTTCAGGCGAAGGATCCGATTCTCCTTTCGGTGTAATTTTCCCAATCAGGATATCGCCCGGCTCCACATGTGCACCAATTCTGATAATCCCGTTTTTATTCAGGTTTTTAATGGTATCTTCGCTCACATTCGGGATATCATTCGTCAATTCTTCCGGACCCCGTTTTGTATCGCGTACTTCGAGTATATATTCGTCCACATGCACCGATGTGAAGTAATCGTCGCGTACCATTCTTTCATTCAGCACAATAGCGTCTTCGTAATTATATCCTTTCCAAGGCATGTAAGCAACCATTACATTGCGTCCCAATGCTAATTCGCCGTTATGTGTCGAAAAACCTTCCGTCAAAATATCTCCGGTTTTCACATGTTGGCCTTTCAAACAGATTGGGCGTAGATCAACTGTCGTACTTTGATTTGTCTTTCGCCACTTTGGAACGATATATTCTTTTACAGCATCTTCAAAACTCACAAACTCTTCGTCTTCTGTACGGTCATATTTAATCTTAATACTGGTTGAATCAACATAAACGATTTCTCCATCCCTTTCGGCAATAATCTGTGTGCGTGAATCACGTGCAACCTGTCCTTCAATACCTGTTCCGACAATCGGAGCTTCTGTACGTATCAACGGAACAGCCTGACGCATCATGTTTGAGCCCATCAATGCACGGTTTGCATCATTATGTTCTAAAAACGGGATCAAAGCTGCAGCAATTGACGCAATCTGGGTGGGTGAAACGTCCATCAGATTCACTTCTTTCGGATTTACAACCGGGAAATCGGCTTCATATCTTGATTTTATCCTGTCCTGAATAAAACAGCCTTTATCGTCCAATGGTGCATTTCCCTGTGCAACGATCTTATCTTCTTCTTCTTCAGCTGTATAATATTCCAATGCTTCTGCCGAGAAACTGACTTGTCCGTTCTCAACCTTTCGGTAAGGGGTTGCGATGAAACCCAGGTCGTTGATTTTAGCATAGACGCATAGTGAGGAAATTAAACCGATATTCGGCCCTTCAGGTGTTTCAATTGGACACAAGCGTCCGTAGTGTGTATAATGTACATCACGCACTTCAAATCCCGCCCTTTCGCGCGACAATCCTCCAGGCCCCAATGCCGAAAGGCGGCGTTTGTGGGTCAGTTCGGCCAAGGGATTGGTCTGATCCATAAACTGCGACAAGGCATTTGTTCCGAAAAACGAATTGACAACAGAGGATATTGTTTTTGCATTAATCAGATCAATTGGCGTAAACACTTCGTTATCACGAACATTCATTCGTTCGCGAACCGTTCGTGCCATTCGAGCCAAACCTAATCCAAACTGGTTATATAGTTGTTCGCCTACCGTTCTTACGCGGCGGTTGCTCAAATGGTCTATATCGTCCACAATTGCATTTGAATTGATCAATTCAATCAGATATTTTATAATCTCAATAATATCTTCTTTCGTCAACACCCTGGTTTCTTCGTTTATTGTCAGATTCAGTTTCCTGTTGATTCGAAAACGCCCTACATCACCAAGATCATATCTCTTTTCCGAAAAGAAAAGATTGTTAATTACCTCGCGCGCGCTCATTTCATCAGCCGGCTCTGCATTGCGCAATTGGCGGTAAATATAGAGTACTGCTTCTTTTTCCGAATTGCTCGGATCCTTCTGCAACGTGTTATAAATGATGGCATAATCGGACAGTTTTTGGTCTTCAAGATGTAAGAGTATATGCTGCGTACCCGAATCAATAATGGCGTCCATATTGTCTTCACTCAAGACGGATTCGCGGTCAACCACCACATCGTTTCGTTCGATGGAGACTACCTCACCGGTATCTTCATCTACAAAATCTTCAACCCATGATCTCAGTACACGGGCGGCTAACTTACGATTATTATATTTCTTTAAATTTTCTCTTGTTACGCTGATTTCTTCGGCCAAATTAAAAATTTCAAGAATAGCCTTGTCACTTTCAAAGCCAATGGCACGTAAAAGGGTGGTTACCGGCAATTTCTTCTTCCGGTCAATATAGGCGTACATCACATTATTGATATCTGTCGCAAATTCTATCCAAGAACCTTTGAACGGGATAATGCGTGCCGAATAGAGTTTCGAACCATTGGCATGGATGCTCTGTCCGAAAAATACTCCGGGCGAACGATGTAGTTGTGAAACGACCACACGTTCTGCACCATTTATCACAAACGTTCCCTTTTCCGTCATATACGGGATAGGACCGAAATATACATCCTGTATTACAGTGGCAAAATCCTCATGTTCAGGGTCTGTACAGTATAATTTCAATTTTGCCTTCAATGGTACGCTGTATGTCAAACCACGGGCAACGCATTCTTCGATTGTATAACGGGGCGGATCTATGTAATAATCCAAAAACTCCAGTACAAAATTGTTTCTCGTATCTGTAATGGGGAAGTTTTCAGCAAAGACTTTATACAACCCTTCCTTTTTTCTTTTTTCCGGAGGTGTATCTAATTGAAGAAAGTCCTGAAATGACTTCAATTGCACTTCAAGAAAATCGGGATAGGGCAGAAAGTTTTTAATAGATGCAAAATTAATTCTTTGAGTTTCAGTTATGGAGGACATTTGATTTGGGTTTAGGTTGAACCTGGTAATTATTTAGCACAAAAAGGTTAAGAATCCTCCCTTTTGAGGATTCCTAACCATATTCACCTGATTGACAGGCTATTAAGTCTATTTAAGTTCAACTTCCGCTCCAGCTTCTTCCAAACTTTTCTTCAAGCCTTCAGCTTCAGCTTTGTTCACTCCTTCTTTTACGTTACTTGGAGCGCTATCAACCAAATCTTTAGCTTCTTTCAAACCAAGTCCGGTCAATTCTTTTACTAACTTAACAACTGCCAACTTACTGGCGCCCGGCGCTTTCAATACGACATCGAATGATGTCTTTTCTTCTTCAACGGGTGCATCCGTAGCCGGACCGGCAGCAACAGCAACTGCTGCAGCAGCCGGCTCAATGCCATATTCGTCTTTCAAAATTGTGATTAATTCGCTTACCTCTTTAACTGTAAGATTTACTAATTGTTCTGCAAAAGCTTTCAAATCTGCCATTTTTGTATTATTTTAATGATTATTATTCTGTTAAATAAAAAATTTATCTCTCTTCGAGTGTTTTTAATATTCCATGTATCGAATTCCCGCCTGATTGAAGCGCAGACATCAAACGTTGAACGGGTGATTGCAACAGCGCAACCACATCGGCAACCAATTCATCCTTGCTTTTCAAACTGACCAAAGCGTCAAGGTATTCCGGACCTATGTAAAAACATTCCTGTAAATAAGCCGCTTT